>Ga0116193_1001101_pt1 | contig 23352 bp, 20 predicted proteins | sample AD_UKC115_MetaG_FD_89892 | JGI IMG/M metagenome (GOLD analysis project Ga0116193, IMG submission 89892) | Active sludge microbial communities of municipal wastewater-treating anaerobic digesters from Hong Kong - AD_UKC115_MetaG | ecosystem: Engineered > Bioreactor > Anaerobic > Digestate... | reverse complement strand
AGCAGAAATTTCAACATCTGAAATAAAAGCCACATGGTCAGTAATTACAGGTAATCTCGATTCACTTGTCTATTTGCCTGAAAACTTTGAGTGGATAGGTAAAAGCGAATTTAATGTCCATTCTTATAGCAGGGATAAAGATAATATTTATGATGAGATTATAGATTTGGATTTCTCAGAATTTTCTGATGAAAAATCCTATGGAATACAACAAATAATTTATTGGACACATAGTAGATTAAAATTGAATTACTATGCGTTATTGGGTGTTCCTTCTATTTTTCTCAAAGGAGAACGATTGGTCAATACTTCCAATACAAACGATTTGAAATCTACTTATTTTCGTATCAATCTGGATAAAAAAATAGATAAAGTGAAGTTTGATTTGCTGTCAAGTCAAAATAACAACGAATATGACCTTGCTTATATCGAGACATATACAGGAATTGGTTTACTTTTTTATGCAATGAATGGAATTGAAATGAGCATAAAAGATATAGAAAGTAATGGATGTTTATCTATAAATATTGGGACGCACCACGAGGCAAAAATGGGAAGTGATAATCTATTGCAATTGTCCCGTGTGTATATTTGCCCTTACAAAATAGTGAAGGTTAATGATTTCTTGTCATTACATTCCCATTTATTGGATTCACTTGGAAAATATGAAAAATGGGTCAAAGATAAAGAAAAGGAATAAATGTTAAATAGTTCATTAGTTGAGTTGAAAATAATTAAAGTGGTTAATGGTGGATATGGTTTAGGGAGAATAAATAATTTGGTTTATTTAGTCCCTTTTGCATATCCGGGTGATAAGGTTCTTATAAAAAGTTTTTCCACTAAGAAAAATATGGTCTGGGCTGAGATTGTAGAAATAATTGAAAGTTCACCAGTTAGGGAAGAGAAACGATGTCCTCAAATGGGTATCTGTGGGTCATGTATCTGGGGAATGTTAAATTACCAGAAGCAAATAGAATATAAAAAACAAATTTTGCAAGAAAATATTTGCCATTATATTAAGAAAGATAAAAATGTAGAAATGGTTTATGATGAGACTTACAAATATCACTATCGAACAAGGGTTATATATCATGGAGATGGTAAAAATTTGGGATTTTATAAGTTTCATTCAAAAGAAATAACAGATGTTTCGGCTTGTGTTTTGGTATATGAAAAAATGGAGGATATAAGGAGAAATCTGACACAGGAAAAGATAGTTGGAGAAATATATATAACAGTAAATCCGTATACAGATGAATATCTATTATATACTCCAAAATTGAACAAAAACTTAATTAAAAACTATAAAAATGTGTATGACTATTCAAACAATGGAAACAATCGAAAATATTTTTTGTTCAATAAAATACCCATTGTAAACGGCTGCTTTACACAAAATAGTTTGTTTCTAAATGACATCTTAAAACAGCAGGTTGGTAAATTCCTAAAACAAGGCGAAAAGATTTTAGACCTATATTGTGGTAGTGGAAATTTCACAATAGATTTAGAACCAGATAAATGTGTCGTAGGTATAGACATAGACCCATATACAATTGATAAGGCAAAAGAGTATTCAAATTTTGAATATGTAGTTGGTGATGAAAATTTAATGAATACCTATCTTCAAAAGGAAGATTGGGACATTGTGCTTTTAGACCCACCAAGAACAGGAGCAAAAATGATAATCCCTTCACTGAATAAAGCAAAAACAGATACAATCATATATGTTTCATGCGACCCCGTAACAATGTGCAGAGACATAAAAGAACTCTCTCTAAATGGCTGGGAAATACAAGAAGTAATCGGCGTTGACATGTTCCCCCAAACACCGCATATCGAATGTCTCACAGTCTTAAAAAAATAAAGACATAAACTATATTTATTGTGGATTTGGAGGAGGAGGAATTATAACATCAGGGACAGAGGGCTCCGTAGGAGGAGGGGCAGTAGGCGGTACGGGAGGGGTAGGTGCGGCAGGAGAATTTGGTAGTTGAGGTGGTGTTGGTGCAGAAACTTCCGGAGCACTAGAGTTCTTAAGTGATATATATATTTTGTCATATTTATATGTGATTGAAATATTAGGAAATGCCGTAGCAAAATCTGTTTGCAGAAATTTGTAAAGTGAAGTCCCTGCTGGTATTTCAAAACTTTTCTTTCGTTCTCTCTGTGGAATGGTCTGGATAGATTGGTCTACTTCCAGTTTAACGCCTGCTTTCTGTGTTAACTCTCCAAGAATTTTTAATAGCCCTTCATTGTTATAAGATATAGTCTCATCAGATAGAGGTGCTCTCATTTTTTGATTAAATTCATTGGATAGTTCTTCTCCCGGAATAATATCTTCATTTTGTCGTTGCTTAGATAATATTTCCTTTTTATGCTTTTCTCTTAATGGGTCTATATTATCGTATTCAATTGATTTTATCATTCTTCTTGGTAGAAACAAAGGTTCAAGATTTTCATTTACCTGCACCTCAATTTTGTCTGGGAGTTCACGAAGGACTTGAACCCCCTGCATTTTTTTGCCTGATTTAAAGTAAATTACATCACCCGGGAGGGTTATTTCTTCTTCGGATGGTGGTTGGGCAGTCTCAGGTTGTTCCTTTGCACTTTCTTCAGAAGGCTTCTTTTCTGGATTCTTATCAGCATTTTTTTGTTGTGCATAAACAAATGTTATAGGCACTATCAACAATATAATTAGCAATTGATAAATCGCAGAATTAAATTTCATATTCATAATATTACCCTTTATCAATATATTTATTTTGTCAAATATATTCTATATGCAAAGTTTCACAATTTGCAACATATTATTTAAGTACCTATTGTTCCAATCTTTCTAAATTATAGGTCCATGATTCGTATTTTTCTATTTCCTCCAACTTTAAAACAAAAAATTGCAGGCTTTTATTTTATCCCAAAACTCTGAATATCTTTATGAACATTTGCATTTATATTGTCTCGGGATTAATTGGAACTGTTGTTCCGTCTTTCTCGATAGCAATTCCTTGTTCTGTTATATCCCACTTATAAAACTTACTTTTCTCCAGAAATTCGCTTTCGGTAAGTGCAAAAATAGGACTAATCTCAATATAAAAAGGCTCATTGTTTTTCAAAAATTTCTCAATTGGGTAGCCTGCTTTTTCCAACCATTTTCCCCAGAATTGAGTCATACTTTTTCTGGCTGCAATAACACTATTATTGCCATCATATTGTTTTATCGGTGTATATTCTCCAAGACGACCGATTTCTACTGCAACAGGTGGATGGTTTGTAAATCGGAGTGCGTCAAAAATGAAGGTTTCAAACTTGTATCCATTAGGTTGTTCTGGTCTTATTAAATTTCCATACTCATCAATATAAGGTATCTTTTTATGTGCTTTATGCCATGGGAATTCCTGAAACTTATGGTAAACCTTCTCTACAAAATTTAGGGATATAATGTGCATTGCTGGATTACCTGCAAAAAATTTTATATTCCCATTTTCATCTAATTCAAGTAGTTGTGGATAAATATCTAATTCTGAATATTCAATTACACGGTAATCCCCATCACATAAACAGTGAACCCCTACGGGTTCTCTTAATGAATTTTTCCTTATAATTTTTGATGACATCTCGGATTGATTTAGAAAATGGTAGCCAATAAATCGTGGGTCAGCTACTTTCACAGCCCAATTATCTACTTGGAAATAACTTAATACTTCAATTCCTCTATTTCGTGCGTCGTCAATAATGTTCTGTTCAATTATTGTTTGAATTGTTCCTCCATGTCCATTTGGATTCATAGCGATAGAAAAAGGAGATTCAAGTATAAATTTACCATGTTCGTCAAGGCAGGGAACCATCGGTTGAGTAGCAAAATAAACATCTGAAGGATTAAGGCTAAAATAGTCATGTTCCTCAAAAAAGGATTTTGTCTCCTTTTTATTACTTCCACTGACCATAATATACCAGGGCAACACGCAATTATATCTTCTTTGAAGATTAATAATCTTTTCAGCATGATACTGGAAAATTGATTTTTTGGTTATTGGACCTATTATATATGTTCCTTTAGGCTTATCATATCCGAGGCGAGTTCCCTGTCCTCCTGCCACAAGAAATATCCCTACCTTGTTTTTGCGTAGCATTTCTTCACCGTGTGTGTATGCTTCTCGTTCAGCGGGATGTTCTGCTTCTCTTAACGGTATTACAGGGATTGGAATAATCTGTTTAAATACCTCCTGTGCAGGTGAAGAAAATATCCACTTTTTGGCTAAATTTGACATTAATTCAAAGTCTATTTTCTGTAATTGACTTAATAAATGATTTCGTTTGTTTTCATTTAATTTATCCCAGAATCGGAAAACATGCCCCTGCTCAAAATCAATTACTTTTTTATACAGTTCCTTATCTATACCGTCCAATAACTGTGGCTCATTATTTTTTTTCATATTACCAATATGGACTCCATACCTTTCCGTATTTATTCATTTCTTGCCTCTGTTTATAATTAGGTAGCAAACCCGGCTTGCAACCTTCTGTAATTTCATATTTTGAACCACATCCATCACAAAAGCCATAATCAAAACCGGGCTGTTCTAATGGCTCTTCACATTTAGGACATATTGGCTGGAATCTTTTGTATAACTCCTGAGGATTGGGAAATTCCATTCCGCAACATGGACATTTATTCATGTAAGAAACCCTTCTCCATGCCCGGGAGAACATACGGTCAGCATTGCAAATACGGCAATAGACTTGTCTACCCGGAATGGGTCTGATTTCTTCTTTTGGAGTTTTTTTATTAGAGTTTCCCCAACCAAATAAAGTCATAACAATTTAATCCTTAATTCTTAAGGAACATAGTTTTTAATAATACATGGTCAAGGTATTTTGTTTCATTGACGCGAATATTCAATTCCAAAACTGCTGTCAAATCTTTTTCAGTAGTTTTTGGAATCGCTATTATTTTAATCTTTGAAGAGCCTTCATCTGAAATGACACTGGCAGTAAAAACATCAGGCACAACTTTGTATGAGACTAACTCCACCTTTTCTGTCTCAAATTGAGGAACTATTTCAATCGTTTTGATATTTGTTATATCTGGTGTTGGTGAAGGAAACGATATAAATGGTTTCGGGAAAGCCGGTATTATTTTGTAGGGTGCTACCACAGTTCCTTTTATTCTTATAGGCACTTCAGGAAAACGGTCAATATTAGTGCTTAAAAATATTTCACGAATAAATTCACCAGGAGAAATATTTGGACCCACTTTCACTGTAAGTAAATATTCGACAGGCTCATCTACCTTTATCTTGACAATTTCAGTACTCAAATCATTTTCAATATTATCTGGAATATTCATTTCATACACCTTTGAAATCTCAAGAGGTTTCTTCATATTTTTTTGGGTTATATGTATTTTCTGTTCAGCAATTGTCCCTTTTTGGAAAGAACCAAATGACACCTCTTCAGGTTCGCATATAAATTCAGGCTCAATATGTGCCCTAACTTTAAGTTCCAACGATGGATTCTTAAAATCATTTGAAAAAATAGTTAGTGTTTTCTCGGAGTAGAAACCAGCAACCCTTGATGGATGAATAGTAATTAGAATGTATCCTTCACCACCCGGCGGAATTGCATTCTGATTTATTGGGATTGTTCCCTGTGTGCATGCACACGAGCTCCGAATATCCTTTAAACTTAAAGTGGTTTTCCCTTTATTAAATACCTTCAATTTTTTTGTAGTTTCTTTATCATTGGGAACTGTTCCCATATCGAATATAGGTCCTGATTCTAATTCTATACTTGCCGTATTTTCTTGACTGGAACCCATTGGAGGTAAAGAAGGAAGATAGGGTTCTTCTATTGCTTTCCGCTCAATGTCTTGATTTTGTGATTTGAAAACCAACCAGAGAACGAATATAGAACATAAAAATACAATACCAAATATGAGGTATTGAGTTCTTCGCATAATATTATCTTCCCAATAATTTTAATATCACTTTATGCTTTTGCTGGAGGTTTTCAAGCGTTAGGTTCAATTGTTGATAAATACTATCTGTAATAGGAAAATCCAATTCCATTCCTAATAGTAGTGCTCCGACCACAGGTTCATAAATAGGCATAACAGTCATAGCAAGAGGACATTCACGATGAATAACTGTCAACATCGCATCTTTTAGAACAGGACTAATTCCTTTGAATACACTACCAGCCATAACTACTTCAAATGAATCCCGAGTCATATTTAAAATGTTTGCACACGCATTTACCATTTTCCCCAAATATTTCCCACCCCATTCTAGAATATCCGAGGCTATAACATCACCTTCATAAGCGGCATCAAAAACTAGCTTTGCCATAGGCTCTAAATCGGAATAGGTTATATCGTGTTTATACATTTTATAAAACAATTCATCTACATCTTTGCAACCTGATTTCTCTAAGAATTTATCCACTAATTTTGTGTATCCAATAATTTTGTCTCTATATCTCCATACAGACCGTAAGCCTTCCTGTCCTATACTTGAACCACTAATCATATCCCCGAACTCCTCACCAAGTCCCCCAACTCGTGCTTCTTTGCCCTCTTTGTTTTTGCCTGCACAAACACAGCCTGTTCCGCAAGCAATTACAATACCATAAGGCTTTTGAGTTCCTCCGCGTAGTCCAGCCATAGAATCATTTCGAAAACAGCGAGGAATACTACCAAACATTGGAGTAAAAATTTCATCTTCTAACATTACATAATCATCAGGAATATCTGCACCTGCAATACCCATTCCAATTCCATTTATATCTGAAAGTTTTAATCCTGCATCTTCTAATGCTGCGGACACCGCCTTTTGTATCTCCTGTTTCGCAGATTCTACTCCGTAGACCTCATAGTTTCCTGCTCCTGCCCTTCCAAAACCAAAAACCTTTCCCGTTTCATCGCCGACAAGAACAAAGGTTTTTGTACCACCGGCATCAATACCCATGTAATACCGCATCTTTAACCCTTTCTTTTATATGAGTTTTTATATAAAAAACGCGCAGATATTTTTATTTACCTGCGCGTGCAATTTAGCAATATTTATTAATAGAATTGAGATAATTAGTATATAACAATTTGTTATTGGGGTGTTTTTTGTAACTTTTCTAAGTCTGACCTCGCCTGGTCAGCAGCAGGAGAAGATGGATATTTTTCAATTACTTCTTTTAATAATTGAATTGCTTTATCATTTTGTCCTAATCTCGAATATGCTACAGCCTCATTTTGTAAAGCAATAGGAACCTTCGCATGATTGGGATAGTTATTCTTTAATACTTCAAATTCTTGAATTGCTTCCTGAAACTTGTCTAAATTAAACAAACATTTTGCTTTCCAGAATTGTGCATTAGGGGTTGTTTCCTGCGTCGGATAATTTTTAATATGTGTATTAAAACGGGCGAGGGCTTCTTCATATTTTCCATTTGCAAATAATCTTTGTGCCTCCATATAGTCATCTTTTGGCTCTTGAACCGTAGATGTTTGGTCGGTAGTAACCTCTGTCAGAGGTTGTGGTAGTATAGTGGAACTTGTCGGCGGTGTTGTAGGTTGAGGGGGAGGAACAGTTGTTTGCGGAGGAACGGGTGTTTGGACGGGTTGTGTTGGCGTTACGCTCTGAGGTGCTGGCACTGTTTGTATTGAAGGTGCTTGTGCGGAACTCGGAGGTAATATCTCAACATTACCTATAACCTCTTTTGAGGTGCTGCCCACCGTAGTAGGAATAGAAGTTGTTCCACTAACCGATAAATTCAAATGACGATATAATGTCGTTTTTAATTCATTTAAATCTTTTCCAAGTTGATTAATTTTAACCTGATTTTCCTCAATAACAGATTGTAAACTCTTCATCGTTTGTTCATTGTTCTCAAGTTTTACAGATAGGTCTGCGAAGGTAGTGTTAATTCCATCGAACCCTTTGTCCAACTTTGTGACTCGGCGGTGCATATCATAAATAACTGTTTCTACTTGCTTTCCACCAGTTGTCCCACATGAACTGGATAAACATACATATATAATAACAAGCCCAAAAGACACACACCGCCATAGGATTTTCATATCTAATCTCCTAATTTCCAAGTCATATTATAATACATCAATATTTTATTCTAAATAAATTATAGAACTTTTACTGTGCACGATTAAACTCTACACGACGATTTTTTGCCCATGCGGCTTCGTCATGTCCAGGGTCTGCTGGAAACTCTTCACCATAACTAATAGTGACCAATCTTTCACCGGGGATACCCAATTTTATTAGATAATCGCGAACTGCAAGTGCTCTTCTTTCACCTAAAGCAAGGTTATATTCTTGAGTCCCGCGTTCGTCACAATGACCTGCTAACTGAATTATGACACCCGGCACCTGTTTAATCTTTTCTACATTCTTCTGAAGTATGGCTATTGCATCAGGGCGTAAAGCAGCACTATCAAAGTCAAAATAAACTGTTTCTAATCCATATTGACTGCCCGGCGTAAATAACAATTTTTCCAAATCTAATGCAGGTTGTCCTTCTCCCCCTGTTTTTTCCGGTTCAGGTGTTTCCACTCCTGTTTCTATAGGAGCACTTTTCTTATGCTTACAACCCATACCAATAGCAACTAAACAAACCAGAACAACTGTTAAAAGTGAAAAACAAAAACTCTTCTTAATCATTTTAAAGAATCTCCTTTTTTAGGTTTTAGAATTTTATATCTTTAATAATAGAACTCTTCTGATAAAGGAAATTTTTTTATCAAAAAAGATGTTTGAATTATATCTTAAATAACACTAAAAATACAAGTTTTGAATTTTTTATGTTTCTGTAATTTATAATAATAAATACGCTTAAAAAGTTTCACAAAATTGAACGGATTTTGTATTAAAGAAATATACGCCTATAATATACCAAGTTTTGGTATATCAAGTTTTAAATTATAAAACATACTTTTTGCAGGAATTTAAATATGAGTAAAAGCATGCTTACAATTGATGGTCTCTACCTGACAATCCAAAATAAGGCACTTTTAAAGGGAATCGGAATGGACATCTGGGAAGGACATATCCACGCTATTATAGGACCCAACGGTGCAGGAAAATCTACATTAGTTTCAACCATTATGGGTCTACCTGGCTATAAGCCAGAACAGGGGAAAATTTTGTTTCTCGGTGAGGATATAACAGATATGCCAATATATGAAAGAGCCAAACGAGGTCTAACATTAGCATGGCAGGAACCAGCCCGCTTTGAAGGACTTTTAGTTGAAAAGTTTATTTTAGCAGGTGCTGCAAATAAATCTCGCAAAAGAGCAGAAGAAGTCCTTAAAATGGTAGGACTTGAAGCCGATAAATATTTAAATCGAGCCGTAGATAAAACTTTAAGTGGTGGAGAAAGAAAACGAATAGAGTTGGCTTCTATTATTGCAATGGAGCCAAAACTAATTTTATTAGATGAACCAGATTCCGGAATTGATATTGATGCCTTAGAAAAAATCTTTTCATTATTAAAAAATTTAAAACAAGAAGGTATTACTATTGTCGTAATTACGCATAGTCTGGCTGTGCTTAATCAGGCTGACCATGCCTTTCTTATGTGCTGTGGCAAAGTATTAGACAAAGGAAATGTGGAAAGGATAGCGGCATATTTCCAGAATAAATGTATTCCATGCACTCATGGAAAAGTCGTAGATATATCAAATGAGCCAACTCTACAAAATTAAAATAAAAGATTAAGGAAAAACACAAATGACAGAAACTAATTTGGCTATGGAAATGCTAAAGTCGTTAGGAATTAATATAGAGCATCTACTTGTAGACAATGTGGCAAAAATACAGATTCATCAGAATAAAGTAATAGGCTTGCACCTTGTTCCGGGTTTAAAAGTAGAAGCAGATGAATTGAGTGATGGAGTTGAGGCTCAGATTATAATTGAAAAGGGTGCAAAATTTGAGAAACCTATTCATATATGCTTCGGGGTGTTGCCGGAGAGTGGACTGCAACTGATTAAATTGCATATTAACGCACAGGAAAACTCAAATTCTATGATTCTTGCCCATTGCACCTTCCCTAATGCTAAACAGGTAAAACATATCATGGAAGCAGACATAAAAATAGATGCCAATGCCCGCTATGCCTATTTTGAAAGACATGTCCATGGACCAGATGGAGGCGTGAGTGTATTACCTCATGCAAAAATTTATGTTGGTGAAGGAGCAGAATTTTCCACAGAATTTGAACTAATCAAAGGTTCAGCAGGAAATATCAATTTCCAATATGAGGTGAATGCCGAAGCACGAAGTAAAACTGAAATGAATGCACGAATTTCAGGCACAAAAAACGACCATATACAATTACACGAAGAAGCACACTTAGTTGGTGAATATTCAGCGGGCGTTATTACTTCACATATAGCACTAAAACATAACGCAGAAGCAATCGTAGAAAATACACTGGTTGCAGAGGGTCCATATTCGCGAGGCCATGTAGATTGTAAAGAAATTGTTGTAGGAAATTCACAGGCAAAAGCAATACCGATTGTGCTAGTAAAACATCCTACCGCACATGTTACACATGAAGCAGCAATCGGAAGTGTAGATATAAAACAATTAGTAACCTTGATGGCTCACGGCTTAACAGAAGAACAATCAACAGATTTGATTATCGAGGGCTTACTAAGTAAAAAACAAAACTGGCAAACCCTGATAGAAGAAATTCGGTAAGGCGGCACACAGCAATTAATACAACTTATATGACTTATGCAACATATATGTCTTATATGAACTATTTCTCCCCATTAAAATAAAAAAGTGCCGGGAGAGGGAGTCGAACCCTCACGAGGGGTTAAGCCTCGTCGGATTTTGAGTCCGATGCGTCTGCCAATTTCGCCACCCCGGCATATTTTATTACCTAATTATAAAAAATTTTGAATTAGAATTCAAAATTTTTATTAAAACACGCCAATCTGCACATCTTGTTATGTTTGTTTGTATATTAATATGTTTATTACAGTATGATTGTATCTTTTACGAATTATATATATCACTATATATTATATAACATTTTTATTTATCTATATTTATTCATTTGTGTTAAATGAAAATTAAAAATTATACTTGACCTTTTTAACTACTTTGTGTTAAAATATGACTGTAAAATGAATGTCAACCTTCAGGGCAGGGTGAAATTCCCGACCGGCGGTAAAAGCCCGCGAGCAAATATGCTGATTCGGTGAGACTCCGAAGCCGACAGTTACAGTCCGGATGGAAGAAGCGTTGATAAAAGATGAATAACTGAGTCGCAATGGAATTCTTTGCAGCGGCCATTTGCGGCTTTTTCCATAAGCCCTGATAGGAAAATCTATCAGGGCTTTTTATTTTATATATGTTCTAATATTTTTTAAGTAGTTAAGATGAGTAAAGAAATAAACAAAGACATTTATTACATGCGAAGAGCAATAGAAATTGCTCAGATGGGAAAAGGTAAAACTTCACCCAATCCGATGGTGGGTTGTATAATTGTCAAAAATAACACTATTATTGGTGAGGGTTATCATCAAAAAGCAGGTGAACCACATGCTGAGGTTATTGCTCTTAATAGTGCCAGAGAAAATGTTGCCCAATCTACTATCTATATTACCCTTGAACCATGCGCACATTTTGGGAAAACACCACCTTGTGTGAATCGTATTATTGAATCACATCCACAAAGAGTCGTTATTGCCATGGAAGACCCCAATCCTCTTGTGGCTGGAAAAGGTATACAGGCACTTAAATCTGCCGGAATAGAGATACAAGTTGGTGTTCTGGAAGCGAAAGCAAATAAGTTGAATGAAGTTTTTGTAAAATATATCACAACAAAAACACCTTATGTAATTGCCAAATGGGCTATGACTTTAGACGGAAAAATTGCTACCGTTTCAGGAGATTCAAAATATATCAGTGCCTCAGATTCATTAAAATTTGTTCATCAATTGAGAGCCGAAGTAGATGCTATCTTAGTCGGAGGTAAAACAGTGGCAATGGATAATCCCCTTTTAACAATTCGGCACATTGAGGGTGATTACAAAAATCCTATTCGCCTCATTTTAGATACAAAAAAACCTTTATCTGACAAATTAAATATTTTTAAGGACAAAGGCTCTGCCCACACATGGATTGTTACAACTTATAATCGAGATTATCCCTTTGCTGATAAAATAATAAAATTAGACCCTGATGAAAAAAAATATGTCCCATTAAACAAGTTAATGAAGGAATTAGGAAAATTAGAAATCACTTCTGTTCTAATAGAAGGTGGGGGAGAGACCTTATCCTCTGCGTTTAGTCAGCAAATTGTAGATAAGGTATACTGTTTTGTTTGTCCAATGATTTTTGGGGGAAAACATGCCATAACCCCTGTTGCTGGTGATGGGATAGCACAAAAGGTAAGTGAATCGGTAAACTTGAAGATATCCTCTGTTAAAAAGTTGAACAATGACATTTTAATTGAATCATACATAATAAAATAGAAGGCAAAAAGATATGTTTACAGGTATCATTGAAGAATTAGGAACTGTAAAACAGAATACAAAGGAAAAAATAACCGTACAAGCACAAAAAATATTGTCAGACCTCGTTTTAGGTGCAAGTATCGCTGTGAATGGAGTATGTCTAACAGTTATAGAACAAACCCCTATATCTTTTTCTGCTGAACTTTCTCCTGAAACAAGGTCAAAAACTACTCTGTCCAATATGCATATTAATCAAAAGGTGAATTTGGAAAGAGCTATGTCCATAAATGGCAGATTAGGCGGACATATAGTTTTAGGACATATAGACGGTGTCGGACTCGTTGACCATATAGTTGAACAGGGACAGTTTGCATCGTGGTATTTCAAAGTTTCTGAAACAATAACCAAATATATAGTTCCAAAAGGCTCTATTGCCGTAGATGGGATAAGTTTGACGGTAGTTGAATGTATAAATGATGTCTTTTCTGTGGCAATTATTCCTTCCACTAAGAACAATACTAACTTGCAGTTCTTGAAAGTTGGCAGTAAAATCAACCTGGAAGTAGATATACTTGGAAAATATATTGAAAAATTGTTAGAGCCTTATAACGCTCAATCACGAATTTCAGAATCTTTCTTAAAACAACATGGTTTTTGGGAATGATTTTTTATTAAAGATAAGGATTAAAAAATGTTAGCACCTTTAGAAGAAATTATTAAAGATTTACAAGATGGGAAGATGATAATACTTATTGACGATGAAGACCGTGAAAATGAAGGAGACCTTGTAATGGCAGCAGAGAAGGTAACTCCTGAAGCCATTAATTTTATGGCAAGGCATGGTAGAGGACTTATTTGCGTTCCTATGTTAAGAGAGCGACTCAAACAGTTAGACCTACCACCTATGACGACTCACAATACCTCACCTTTTTCAACCGCATTCCATATATCTTTTGATGCTGCTCAGGGAATAACAACAGGTATCAGTGCTTATGACCGTGCCTATAGTATTCGTTTAGTTGCAGACCCAAATACTCAGGCAAAGGATTTAGTTAGGCCAGGACATCTATTTCCACTTTGTGCTCGTGAAGGTGGAGTATTAGTTCGTGCAGGACAAACTGAAGGTTCTGTTGACTTGCTCAAAATGGCAAACATGACACCTGTCGCAGTTATTTGTGAAATAATGAAAGATGATGGCACAATGGCTCGACTTCCTGACCTTGAAAAATTTGTGGAGACACACAATTTAAAAATTTGTTCAATTGAACAAATTATTCGTTATCGCCGTGCACATGAGAAACTAATAAAAAGGATTGCCGAAGCAAGTTTACCTACTCTGTATGGAGATTTCAATATAATTGTTTACGAAAGTATGATAGATACTTACCAACATGTAGCCTTAGTGAAAGGTGATGTATCTTCAGGAAAACCTGTATTAGTTCGTGTTCACTCTGAGTGTTTTACGGGTGATGTTTTAGGCTCGCTCCGTTGTGATTGTGGTGCACAACTACATGAAGCAATGAGAATGATAGGAAAAGAAGGTTGTGGTGTTATTGTTTATATGCGGCAGGAGGGACGGGGTATTGGCTTAGCTAATAAAATCAAGGCTTATACCTTACAGGACCAGGGATTGGATACCGTTGAAGCAAACAAACATCTTGGTTTTGACCCTGACCCACGAGAATATGGCTTGGGCGCCCAGATCCTGGTTGATTTAGGTGTTAACGAGATGCGTCTAATTACAAATAATCCCAGTAAAAGAGTAGGATTAGAAGGATATGGTTTAAAGGTCATAGAGCGTGTGCCTATTGTTATTCCTCCAAACGATTATAATCATACATACTTAAATACAAAGAAAGAAAAGTTAGGACATTTACTATAAAGAGGAGCTTGAGCCTAATGACAAAAAATGAATCAGAACATAACTTATGTATTTTAGCTCGTTGTGTAACCGATATGGAAGCAGAATTAATAGTCCATTTACTTGAAGAAAATGGCATTGAATCCTTTGTAGACACAAATATTCCACATTCTGTCTGGCCTGTCAATGCAGATGCTTTGGTCATGGTTCGTGAAACAGATTATAATCAAGCAAAACAAATAATTGAAGAGAATATTAAAAATAATCAAGAAGAAGATACTGAAGATGAACAAACAAATAACACATTAGAAGGCAAAGGAGATGAGTCATGCCAAGAATAATTCAAGGAGATTTAGTTTCTCAGAACAAAAAATTTGGAATTGTCGCAGCACGGTTCAACGAGTTCATTGTCCAAAAATTAGTAGATGGTGCTTTAGATGCCTTAAATAGGCATGGAGTTCCTGATGAATCTATTACAGTTGTATGGGTTCCGGGTTCATTTGAGATACCATTAATCACAAAGAAAATGGCAGAATCTAAAAAATTTGATGCAATTATTACATTGGGTTGTGTAATTCGTGGTGGGACTCTACACTTTGAATATATAGCCGCTGAAACTACAAAAGGAATAGGACAAGTATCACTAGATACAAAAGTCCCTGTTATCTTTGGTGTATTAACAACAGACAGCATTGAGCAGGCAATAGAACGGGCAGGGACTAAAGCAGGCAACAAAGGGACTCTCGCCGCTTTTTCTGCTTTGGAGATGGTTTCCTTGATGGAGCAACTGGATTCATGCCGCTAGTTGAACAGCGAAGAAAATCGAGAATAACAGCGTTACAGTTCCTTTTCGGATTAGAATTTAGACCTTTTGATGGAGAGGAAGAATTAAAAGATTTCTGGAAAAATAATCCAAACAGAAAATCTGTCAGAAATTATGCTGAAACACTTATTCAAGGGGTAATAGAAAAACAAGAAGAAATTGATGAAATAATAAAGAAATCACTTAAACGCTGGAATTGGGAACGAGTAGGACATATTGAAAGAGTTATAATAAAGATCGCAACTTACGAAGCAGGTATAGCAACATTGGTCAGTCCTCGCATTGCTATATCAGAAGCAGTAGAACTTGCAAAAATTTTTGGAACGGAAGATGCGCCTCGTTTTGTTAATGGAGTATTAGACCGTGTATTTTGCGACCAGGGTTGGATAGAAAAAGATAATTAAACGCCACAATTGGTCAAATATATCTTAACTTGTTGGTGGGCGTGGTATTATTTCGCAATTAGGCAATATGGATTGAAGTTGTAATAATCCTTCCGGAGAAATTCCTGTATTCGTCAAATTTAATCGCTTTAAATTTTTCATATTCTTTAGCCTGCCTATACTTGCATTGGTAATTTTTGCTTGCTGTATCCATAACTCTTCTAACTGTGGAAAAGAATCAAAAACTTCAAAACCTCTATCTGTAATATTGACAGAGTAAAGTTTTATTTCCCTTAAATTTCGTAAATTTTTTAACTTTAAGAAACCTACATCCGAAACGCGAGTCTGAACCAGTTGCAAACTTTTCAACCCAGTTAAATGACTGATATAACCAATCATTTCGTCATCTACCTTATATCCAACTAATCCTAACGCCTGAATGTCGTTAGGATTTAAATTTAATAACCATTGCATTTCCTTTGCACTCTCAATGTCCATTTGTAGTTTTATTTCGGTATTTTTGGGAATAGTAACCGTTCCTTTTGCTTCTGAAAAAGGTTTCCAATCAGCCTGTATTGGTTCGCCCCAGGTATGAGTAAGAATTTTACCCAGCGATTTATCTCCTGGAAATTTAATAGTTCGCTCTGGTAATGGCTGGTTAACTGGAATATCTGGAATAATATTTTTACATACAATATTTAAGTTTGGATAAGATGATTTTATGTTATTTATTATACTTTCTGACACATCATCATCTATATATACTGTTTTGAAATTCTGTTGAGATAGCCATTCAAAAGTGCTATTCTCTTGCGGAATACTGTCTAAAGTTAGAGCATATATTTTTTCTATAACATCACGCTCCACCTTTTGTAAACGGCTTATCAAACCTTCATTTGTTCTTAATTGAATTGTCCATTCAGGATTAATTTCTATTTTACCTTGTGCTTCATTAAGACGCACCCACTCGTTTTTTGCTGAAAGACCGCTATCTTGATAATATAAAGTTCCCACTGTATAATTGTCTGGAAATATCAAAAAAAACTTCTTCTTCTCAGGATTAGAAACTTGCTTAGGTGCGGTTTCTGTTTTTGCTTCTGTGGCTGTGGAAGATGTCTGAGTAGATGGTGAAATAGGTTTCTCCTCATTAACAACCTCTTTTTGTGTCATATTATCTGATGCTGGTTCTGTTCGAGTATTAGAAATATAAAATCCAATACCAATACCTATAACCAAAACGATAATAATTCCCACAAAGACGATTAATAATGTGTGCTTACTGCTCTCTTTTCTAAGAGTGATACTGCCTGATGTCATTATTGCTTCCGGTATTTCTTCAAATATGCTCTTTGTAGGCTCTGTTTCAATTGAATCAGGTTTTTGCTTTGGTTCTTCGGTAGGGTGATGTTGCTTTTGTTTTAATTGCTCCAATTCTTGTCTGAGTGCCTGTCTGGAATTTAGCAGCATAGATGACTGGGAACGTAAAGATTCCATTTCACTCATAAGTTCTTCTAGTTGTTTTTCCTTCTTTACTTTTTCGTCATTAATACGAGCAATTTCCTGTTCCTTTTCAGATAATGTCTTCTGCAAAGAATTAAGTTGCTCACGGATTTTATCTAACTCTGTATTCTTTTCAGTTTCTCGTTGCTTTAATACCTGAATTTCTTGTTCAAGTATTTCCTGATGTGTTTGAGCAGAATGAGTTTGTTCATGTAAAGAAACAAGTTCTTCTTGCAATTTGGCTAATAATTCTTCTTTTTCTGTTCTTTTTTTTATCTCTTCCTTAAATGCTGTTTCTCTATCGTTTAATGATGCTGATAATTGGTCTATTTTTTCTTGTAACTCAATAAATTCTTTTTCTTTAGATGTGAGTTTTCCCCGGAAAACAGTTAGTTCCTCTTCAATTTTATTTTCTGAATGTGTTGCTGCGTATTCCTTTTCACGGACAGCGGATAACTCTTCTTGCAACTTTTGAATTTGCTGAATGTATTGTTCCTGTGTTTTTTGAGATTCTTGAACAGCCAGTTCCCGTGCTTTTAATTCTTCTTGTAATTCTCTAACTTTATTTTGTGCTTCAGAAAGGGCAATCTCTTTTTCCTTTTCCCCCTGCCGCAATAGTTCCAACTCTTTGACCATAGTTTCTTCAGTGTTTATATATTGTGTGGCTTTTGACCGTAATTGTTCTAATTCCTGTTGAATCTGCTGAAGATTCTCTTCCGTCATCATGCTTCGCTTTTCCGCATTTTGTAGCAATGATTCTCGTTCTGCCAGCATCTGTTTTACTTTTTCTAATTCATTACGAGTATTATCCAGTGCCTCTTCTTTCTTATATGTTGTTTGTCGAAATTGCTCAATTTCCTTCTGTAATTGTTGCTCTGCTTCCAACGCTTGCTTTGCCTGAGATTGAGTTGCTCCCATTTCTTTTCGAAGTCGTTCAGCCTCTTTTTTACTTTCTGATGCCTGCTGCTCCAATATTTGTATAAGTTGTTCTTTTTCCTGAAGTTGTTGCTGTATTTGTTGTAGGGCTTTTCTTGTTTGTTCTAATTCTTTTGATTTTTGCTCTTCAACCTTTCGAAGGTCCTCTATCTGCTTTTGTAAATCCTCTTGAGACTTTTCGGCATCCTTTGCCTGTTCCTGTAATTTCCCTATTTCTTGTTCTAAAAAATGAACTTGTTTTTCTCTCTCTATCTTTTCATTCTCTAATACTGTAATTTCACTTTCACGAGATTCTAATATAGACTTTAATTCATGAAGTTGACTCTGAGCCCGTTGTAGAGCATCTTCTTTTGTTCTACTCAATTCTTTGAGTTGTCTTAACTCTTCACTTAAATTTGCTTGAAACTGTGCCGCCTTTTCCGCTTTTCCCTGAAGTGTATTTAATTCAGACTCCATTATCGCAACTTTTTTTTCTCTTTGTGCTCGTTCCAATGCCGCTTCTTGAATCTTATGCTCCTTCTCATCAAGCGATTCTTTCAATTTTTTTAACTCTTCTTGTGCCTGAAGCAATTCTTTATTCTTTCTATCTTCCTGTTCTTGTATCTTTTTTAATTCAATAGATAATTCCTTATTAACAGCCTCTGCTTCCTCTTTCTCTTCCTTTACATGGATAAGTTGACTCTTTAACTTCCTTATCTCCTGTTCCAAAACCTGTCTTTCGTTAGTCTTCTTGCTCTGCTTATTTAATTCTTCCTTTATCTGAATTAATCGGTCACGATAGTTAGCCAATATTTCATTGATGTATCTTCTCTCCTCATCATCAAAGTGAATATTTAGCCATAAAATTCTCTTTTCAAAATCAGTAATAAGTTCTTCAAGATTCGGAATTAGTTTTGCCAATTCATCCCAGTTCTCAATTGCTAACGCTAATTCCACCTTTATAAAAAGAATATTTATAAAATTATTAAATTCAGGAAGAAGAGCGTTCAAATTATTCTCTGCATTATAAAAATCATGAAGAAATAATAATTCATGTGCCTTTTTGACTGTCTTGTTTAATTCTTCAAGTAACATTTTATAAACCTTCTAAATTGGAGTAATCATAATAATTATTATTAATATAATTTTTTGTCAATAAATATGTTAAAACCTTACTTTCTAATAGTTTATCATAATTAAAAATATAAAGTGAAAAAAATTTTTTTATTGGATTTTAAAAAATAAAATTATTATGGTAAAATATTAATATGGTTTTATTAAAAATATTAATTAAATCACCGGGATTTATTCAGTGAGTGATCAAACTTACGATATAATTATTTGTGCAAAATGTGGTCAGAAGATGCGAGTTCTAACCTCAGCAAAGGGAAGGGCTTTTAAATGTGTTCGTTGTGGGAACATCATTCGTTATGTTCCCGCCGATACAGAAAGTGCTCATGCAGAATTAGATGAGAGTTCAATTATTACAGGAGTTGTAATAGGAGATTTTAGGGGTTCTTTAGACCAATGGCTATTGACTGAAGGTATAGTATCTAGTAAGGACATAAATGAAGCATTAGAGATTCAAAAGAAAGAAGGGATTTATTTATTAAGAATTCTATATGATAATTCAAAGGTACCAGAAGAAATCCTATTTGAAGTTTTAGTGCGGAATTTAGGTTCTCCGAGAATAGACCTAAATCGGCTGTTTGTAGATAAGGAAATTGTGGAACTAATTCCAAAAAAATTGTGTGAGGAAAGATTTGTTTTCCCTATTGACCGTATAGGGCGAAATTTAACACTGGCGATGGCATGTCCTATTGATAGAGAAACGATACACTTAATAGAAGGACTAACTCATTTTAAGGTTAAACCTATTCTGGCACGAATAACAGAAATTGAAGATGCAATAACCAGATACAATAAAGAGAAGGCAGGGGATACTCATTCTATGATTTCTCCTGCATCTATAGCGGCTCATAGCGAAAGCAAGATAATAAAAACAAAACCTGCCACTGGAGAGCCACATCCTGTATCACTTGTTCAATTTTCAGAAGAGACAACTGAAAGAGAGAGAAAAGATGTAGGACCTGTGATTGATAATCTGGAATATCTCCCAATGCCTACCACTGCAGAGATTGCTCTGAATATGGTGTTAGAGGATAACGAGATTAATATGGAAGATTTGGGCTCTATTTTTGCAGAAGACCCTTCATTAGCCACTGCTCTACTTCGATGGGCAAATACATCAATAGTGTCGGAAGAGAAAAAAATCGGTAATATCTGGTTGGCTTTAGCATTATTAGGACAAAAAGGGGTAAAAGTGTTGTTAAAGTATATAAAAGATGCCCAGCCAATCGCTTCTGAATATCCTGTTCTGCCCATTAGTGGAAGGTCTAAACTTTGTGCAAAACTTGCAGAAAAATTCGCTCAAAGTTCGCAAAAGGTAAATCCTTCTCTTGCTTATACAACTGCTTTAATCCATCAAATAGGGGCTAATGTTTTATATATTGCCGGGCAAGATGAATATAAAAAAATCATGCATGATAGTTTCCCAGAAATTAGATTGAAAAGAGAAACGGAATATTTCACAATCAATCATGCAGTCGCAGCATCTCTATTAGCTAGTCGTTGGAATTTCCCAGAAATTATGGTTCATGCATTAGGTTATTATCTCGAACCTTTTAAAGCACCAGGAAAATCTAAAAATTTAGCACATATACTCTTTATCTCATCTATAGCTGGCTTATATGGTAGAGATTCTGTCCATGACGATGCGATTCGAGAAGCACTTAAAGTAAGAGAAAAAAGCATTCAATCCCTTGGTCTTGATTTTAGAGAAGTTGTAAAGGCTTTGGGCTAATTTGCACTAAGTCTATTGCGGAAGGGGATTATTTTTTAAATGTTTTGCCAGCAAAGAAGGACAGCCATCACAACCTTCATCTACTTTATGGATTTTTTCTGCAACAGAATGGGGTAATGATGGGTCTTTAACAATCTCATGAAACTTTCGGTCATATATACTACCTAATTTGTAATTTTTCTTGCCAGCCACAAGCCCGCAGGTATATATAGAACCCTCACTATCTACATATAATAGTTTCGATGCCCCTTCACAATTCGGTTTATTTCCATATTCTTGTGGGTCTGCAATCCCTAAAAATAACCCTATCTCATTTATCTTTTTAAACTGCTCAAAGGCTTTCTTCTTTACAAAAATTTGTGTTAAGTTTTTCTTAAAACAACTCAATATTTGCACTTCATTTTCTGTTATTGTCTCTCTACACAGAAATAAGCCTACCTTCATCTTATATGTATCTTGTGCCCACTTACATACTTCAATTATCTCTTGCATCTGGTCTAATGGAACTTCAATAGTCAAAACTAACCAACTTGCTCCTGCTGACACCGCTTCATCAATAATATTAAGCCAATCATCTAAATTTAATATGCAGCCCTTTTTTTCTTTTCTTGTCGAGTCATTTTCCTTAGAAATCCGTATCCAGAGATATTCAATATCTTTAGAAGCGGTATTCGCCATTTTAGAACATTTTTTTACCTTCCTAAGTAGCGTTTTTGGAAACCCAAATAATTCCAGACACAAATCATTCTTCTTTTGTCTTTTCCCTGTTTGACGCATTATTTTATTAATAACTCCAAATTATTTACTTATAATCACACTTTAATATAACAAATATCAAAAAAAATAATTCCTATCGTAAAAACTTACTAAACAAAATAAATTAGAATTAAAAAATGTTTATACTTTATAATATATCGCTAAAGATATTATAAGTAAATTCTATACTATGAAAGAAAAAATATGCAAGAAGAAAAGCAAGCAATCCTGGCAATAGAAGACGGAACTGTGTTCTGTGGTAGGTCAGTAGGTACTGATGGAGAAGCAGTCGGCGAACTGGTTTTTAATACAAGTATGACAGGCTACCAGGAAATTTTAACAGACCCATCTTACGCAGGACAGATTATTACCATGACATATCCACATATCGGAAACTATGGATGTAATACTGAAGATGTTGAATCTAAAACAGTTTATGCCCGTGGTTTTGTTATGCGAGAGTGCTGTTCTATCCCCAGTTCCTGGCGTGCGACTATGTCCCTTCCAGAATTTTTCAAAAAATATAATGTAGTGGCAATAGACCAGGTAGATACACGGAAAATAACACGAATATTAAGAACCAAAGGAAATCAAAAAGCAATTATAAGTTCTGTAGATTTAAATCCTGAATCACTCGTTCAAAAAGCAAAGAATGTGTCTGATATGGTAGGTAGTGATTATGTCAAAGAAGTAACTGTGTCCCAGTCTTACGAATGGGAATTACCAGAAAAACAAAAATATCGTGTAGTCGTTATGGATTTTGGCGTAAAATACAATATTCTTCGACTACTAAAAGAAAATGGCTGCACTGTGACAATCGTACCTTCCACAACAACTGCTGAAAAAATTTTATCTTACAATCCTGATGGCGTAGTATTATCTAATGGACCAGGTGACCCCGCCGCTTTAACCTACATTTACCCAATTGTCCAGAAGATTATGGAGAAAAACATACCTATATTAGGGATTTGTTTAGGCCATCAAATTATTGGACATGCCCTCGGTGGAAAGACTTTCAAACTAAAATTTGGCCATCGTGGTGCAAATCAACCTGTTATGAACATGAGAACAAAAAAAGTAGAAATAACCTCGCAAAACCATGGATTTGCAGTTGACCCTGATACATTAGATTTATGTGAAATTGCAATTTCACATGTCCACCTTAATGATACAACCTGTTCAGGACTTGCCCATAAAAAATTACCCATATTTGGTGTCCAATATCATCCCGAAGCCTCACCAGGACCCCACGATAGCAGATACCTATTCCGTGAATTTACAAAATTGATGGATGAATATAAAAAGAGACAAACATCAAAACAAGAAGTCAATCCATTATAATCTATGCGCTTTTTATAAGATTTTTTTCAGGCTATTTATCTATCTTCTACATTTTAGTAAAGCATAAATAAAATTACTTGTTTGTGCTAATTTTTCAATTAAGAATATATACTACCTGCATTACTGTAAAAAGGACCAAAACATCAAAAGGAAAAGAAAACCTATATATGAATAGAATAAGAATCACTACTGTCCGCTAAAAGTGTAAGGGGATGTAGTCTATTTAGAATAGGGTTAATTGTTGGTCAGGTTCTCTGATATGGGCTCTAAATCTATCGTAGTCTCTACAGGATAAAAGGTCTATAATGTTTACCATATCCATTACCGCCTCTTCAAATATCCTCGATAAATCTAATAATGAATAACTATACTTAGTCTGGAATTTTATAAATGAAAGTAGCAAATAATAAATCATAGCAATCCATATCT
>Ga0116193_1001098_pt1 | contig 23406 bp, 21 predicted proteins | sample AD_UKC115_MetaG_FD_89892 | JGI IMG/M metagenome (GOLD analysis project Ga0116193, IMG submission 89892) | Active sludge microbial communities of municipal wastewater-treating anaerobic digesters from Hong Kong - AD_UKC115_MetaG | ecosystem: Engineered > Bioreactor > Anaerobic > Digestate... | reverse complement strand
TTTTGTTTGGCAGGTAAAAACTATTTTAAAAGCTTTTGAACAGTTTCAACCAGAAATGTATGAACTGTTTGATAATGAAAAACAGTATTATAATACAGCAAAAGAAAAAGAAGCTATTCATAAAATTTATCCATTATGTACCAATATTTCTATAGATTTTGCCATTATGGAAAAAGCAGATAATGTGTATGTAATGCCTTCTTCATTTGGTTGGAGTGATTTAGGAACTTGGAACAGTGCTTACGAAAATTTAGAAAAAGATTATTTGGCAAATGCCGTTGCTGGAGAAAATGTAATTGTTATAGATACTACAAAATGTATGATAAGTGCCCCTGATGATAAATTAGTGGTGCTACAAGGTTTAGATGATTGTATTGTTGTAGATACTAAAGACGTTTTATTAATTTGTAAAAAAGATAAAGAACAAGAAATTAAAGAGTATGTAGCTGAGGTAAAAAGATTAAAAGGCGATGTTTATTTATAGTATCCATTTCTTTCAATTTCTAAACGAACAGTTTCTGGCATCATATACAATACGCTTCTTTTTTCCTTAATTCTTTTACGAATTTCTGTAGAAGATAAATCAAATAAAGGAGCATCTAATACATGAAAATTGGGAGGTAAAGGTTGCTCAATAGCTGCTCCAACTCTTTTATAAATAATAAAATGATAAGAAGTAGAAAGCACATCATAGTTTTTCCACTTAGGTAAGTTTTCATAACTATCGCTACCAATAATAATGTAAAATTTGTGTGCAGGATATTTTTCAGTTAAATAAATTAATGTATCAATAGTATAAGAAGGCTTGGGCAATCTAAACTCAATATCTACCGCTTTAAACCTATTATCATTTTCTATTGCAAGATTTACCAAAAACAACCTATTGTATTCATTTAATAAAGTATGAGAAGGTTTTAAAGGATTTTGTGGCGATACTACAAACCAAATTTTATCTACCAAACCACTCTCTGCTACATTACTTGCAATTAATAAATGTGCATTATGAATAGGATTAAAAGAACCAAAGTACAAACCAATATTCATGCAATAGTTTTAAAGTTTCAATTTCTTTTATTAGATTGAAATTGTTTTAAGTAGTAATTATTTCTTCTACAAAAATTTCTTCCGCTTCACTTAATCTTAAACTTAAAGAATAGCCTGCAACACTTATAGATATTGGATCTCCAAGCGGTGCAATTTGTTCTACAATAACAATTTCACCAGGAATACAACCCATTTCCATTAGTTTTATATACAAATCATTTTGTTCAAAAGAATGAATGGTAGCCTTTTTCCCAATCTTTAACTCACTTAATTTTTTCATGTAAATATTTTACAGGTTCAAAGGTATATAAATTACTGTTTAAAGTATATTTCAATGATTGTTAAAAACAAAGCAATATTATTCTATTTTAAAAAAATCTGCATCTGCCAAAAAAGGAAATTTATTTCTTATTTCTTGCAACTCATTTTTTTGTAGTGTAATTGTAAAAACATCTTCTTCGTTTTCTTTATGGTACAAAATTTCGCCCAAAGCATTTATTACCATACTATCACCACTATGATAAATTTTGTTTCCATCATCACCAATTCTGTTCACTCCTATTACATAGCATTGGTTTTCTATAGCTCTTGCAGCAAGCAATGTTTTCCAAGCATAACTTCTTCTTTGAGGCCAGTTGGCAACATAAATTAATACATCGTATTCTGCTGTATTATTGTTCATTGTTTGCCTTGCCCAAACAGGAAAACGTAAATCATAACAAATTTGTAGATTAATTTTCCAACCATTAACACTTGCAATTAATCTTTTATTTCCAGCAGTATAATGTTCATTTTCTTTTGCAAAAGCAAAGCAATGTCTTTTGTCATAATAACCAAATTGTTTGTTGGGCAACATCCAAATTAAACGATTGTAATAATTACCATTTTCTTCAATCATCAAACTGCCAGTGAGTATAATTTTTTTTTCAAAAGCTATTTTTTGCATCCACTGCAAAGTAGAGCCATTCATGCTTTCAGCAAATTTTTCAGGTTGCATACTAAAGCCAGTGCTAAACATTTCTGGCAATACAACTACCTCTGTTTTTGGTTGAATATTATTTATTTTTTCTTCCAGCATTTGTAGGTTGGCTACTTTGTTTTCCCAAAACAAATTGGTTTGAATTAAAGTAAATGTTAGTGTATTCATGCTAAAAATATTTAGAGCTTACAATTAAAATCTGTATGCAAAATGTAAACCTGCATAGTTATGATTTCTTAGTTGAGTTGTAGCTTCTTTTGTTTGAAAAATTATTTCAAGTTTTGTTGTCCATCTTTTTTTTGCAAAAGCAATACCCACTGTTTGTTGATACATAAATGTTTCTACATCTGCAATAAAAACTTCAGGATTGGTTTCTTTTTTAAAAATATTTCCTTGCACTGTTGTATTATATCCTTGAAAAATTATTTGAGGATAAAAATAAACAAACAATTCTTGCTTATGCTTGGGTGCTTTATTTTGTTTGTCTAAAGCTGCATTAAACAAAACACTGTTTTCATTTTCTTCAAAAGCACCTAAACAAAAATAAGCTCCTACATTGGCATCTATAAAAAACGTTCCTGCATTTGCATTTGCAACAGGTACTATTTTAAAAATACTGTTTTTGTTTTTATTCAAATTCAGTGTTGTTGCATATTTTATACCAACGTTCAAGCCTATTTCGTTTGGAATTTGTTTTTCCCAATAAGGGTAATTAAACAACTGTAATTTTTTATGATACCATTCTTGTAATTGGCGAGCTAAAGACAAATCTCCAGTAACGCCCAACTCTGCATAAGTGCTTAATAAAGTAGAAGCATTTATAAATTTATCGTTGGTAAATCGTGCAAATAAATAACCACAATAAGGTCTATCAAATGGTTCTAACCAAGCCCAAACTGCTCTTCTATTGCCAACAGTAAACATTTTTTGTCCCAATGAAAATCTTTGAATAACTTTTTTTTCATTTTTCTGAAATGCTTTGCTGTATTGAATAAAAAAGCCATTGGTGTAATAACCATCTTTATGATTTAATAAATAAAAATCATTTTCATTGGTAAATAAAATTTCCTGAGTATATTTTTTTGATGTTTGTGCTATTGCTTTAAATTGATGAAAAACAAACAACAACAAAACAATATATTGTACCAATATTTTAGTTCGTTTCAAGCGTTCTTTAGTTTGAATTATTTTTAGAAATAATGAAAGTAATAATGTTTTGAATATGCTTATGCTCGTATCCTTTTTGAAGCAAATAACGAGTAGTTTTTACTTTTTTACTCATGTAATGTTCGGTTTTTAAACTATTCCATTTTATTGTTGCTAATTTTGAAAGTGTTTTTAAATAATCATCTTCTTCTATTGTATTTAAAGCATGTTGAATATTTCTTGCACTTACTTTTTTAAGTTTTAACTCATGTTGAATTTTTATTTTACCCCATTTTTTCATTCTAAATTTTCCACCAGCAAATTGTTCTGCAAATCTTTCTTCATTTAAAAAATTGGTTTCAATAAGTGTGGCAAGCAAATCTTCCACTTCATTCTTTTTTAAACCATAACTATATAATTTTTCTTTTACTTCATAATGTGTTCTCTCCTGATAACTACAATAATGTTGTATTTTTTGTAATGCTTGTTTTGGAGTAAAAAATTTTTGTTGAAAGTTGCCCATATTGCTTACAAATTAACAACTGTATTTTATAATATTCACATTAGCAGCCCAATCATGTGCATAAAACATAAGCACTATTATTTTTTAAGCGTTAAAAATTAATCATTTTACAGTAGGTTTGCTGCAAGGCAAAAAGCCCAATTGAAATCACAAAAAAATAATTTATGAAATTTATAGTTTCATCAACAACTCTTTCAAAACATTTACAGCAAATTAGTGGCGTAATTGGTTCTAACACTGTAGTTGCAGTGCTACAAGATTTTTTATTTGAAATAGAAGATAAAGAATTAAATGTTATTGCTACTGATTTAGAAACAGTTATGACAGTAAAAATTGATATTGAAAGTAAAGCCAGCGGAAAAATTTGTATTCCTGCAAAAGTATTATTGGATTACTTAAAAAATATTGCAGACCAACCCTTAACTTTTAACATTGATAAAAATTTTGGTGTAGAAATTACCAGCGATAATGGTAAATATAAAGTAATGGGCGAAAACCCTGAAAGTTTTCCTAAAGCACCCGTTGCTGATGATACAACAAGTTTTTCAATGACAAGCACTGCTTTAGTAACTGCTATTAATAAAACTTTATTTGCAGTTAGTACCGATGATATGCGACCTGCCATGACTGGTGTATTTTTTGAATTAACAACTGATGGAATGCAATGCGTTGCAACAGATGCACACAGATTGGTGCGTTATAAAAGAACAGATGTAACACCTAATCTGGATGGTTCTTTCATTGTTCCTAAAAAACCATTGAACCTTTTAAAAAATGTTTTAACTGATAATGATGATGAAATAAACATCAGCTACAACACCAATCATTTATTTGTTAAACATGGCAGTATAGAAATGATTTGTAGATTAATAGATGCAAGATTCCCCGATTACAAAGTTGTTATTCCTGCTGAAAATCCTTATCACTTAACAGTAAATAAAAGCGATTTTCAAAATGCTTTACGTCGTGTAAGTGTATTTAGTAATAAAAGCACTAATCAGGTAGTTTTAAATATTGCTGGTAGCGAATTACAAATGGCTACTCAAGATGTAGATTTTAATTTTGAAGGTAACGAACGTATGAGTTGCCAATACAATGGAGAGGATATGCAAATTGCATTCAATGCTAAATTATTAATTGAAATGCTCAATGCTGCAGATACTGATGATGTACGTTTGGAACTAAGTACACCCAGCAAAGCTGGCTTAATTAAACCTTCTGAACAAGCAGATGGCGAAGATTTATTAATGTTAGTAATGCCTTTAATGCTTAATAACTAATAAATACTATTAAATAATTTTTTAGAATATTCTGATATTAAAAAACCCCGAAATTTTCGGGGTTTTTATTTTATATTATTTCAAAATTGTAATTATTGTTTTACAAATTGTACAGAGCTTCTTGTTCCATTATTTTCATACACCATAATATAGTTACCATTTAAAAGTTTAGTAACATCTACAGTTGTTTGTGTAGCACCTGGAACAACATTAATTACAGAAACTTTTCTACCATCTAAAGAAGTAATAGTAATACTTGCTTTTTCAGTTGCTTTATCATGCGATAAAGTTGTAGCATTTCTTACAGGATTAGGATACAAGTCTAATTTAACTGTTTGCTTGTTGTTTAGGCTTATTGTTTTGCTGTATTTGAAAGAACCATCTTTATCTGTCATTTTTAAACGATAGTAAGAAACACCAGAAAGCTCAGTTGTAAAGTTGTAATTATTTTCTGTACTGTTATTAGCTTTTACAAAACCAATGCTTGAAAAATCTCTGTTGTTGGTGCTTTTTTCAATATCAAAACCATCTACATTTATTTCATTAGTAGTAGCCCAAGTTAAATTTGCTTTACCATTTACTACCGAACCAGTAAAAGCATTTAAGGTAAGTGGCATACCAGAAATACCACCAATATATACATTATCTATTCTTGAAGTACCTGCTGCTGCAATTGCTGAACCATTAATTGCAGTGCTACCTGCTGCTACTGTAAATCTAATATAAATAAAAGCTTGATTGTTTAATGCAGTAACACTTGATAAATCTAAAGTACGAGTAGAAACTGCTTTATAAGAACCAGCAGACCATGCATCATTTGCTACATCATAAGTTGCACCTGCACCTGGGGCTGTTGTAAATGTTGTACCATCTGTACTGTACTGAACAATAAATGATTTAGGACCTGTATTGCTACCCATTTGGTCCCAAGAAATTGCAATACTACTAAAACCAGTAGTAGAAGCTTTAAATTGCCAATAATCGCCAGAAGCCCAACCATTACCACTTGCAGCTTTTGCAGAACCATTGCCAACTGTTGTTGTATTCCAAGCAGAAGTAGCACTTGCATGTAAAGCTGAAAATGCAGAACCTGTTACCAATGCACCAGAGTCGGCAACTGCAGAACCTGAAGTAATTGCAAAAGTTGTACCTGCTGCTGCATCAAATCCAACTGCTTCAAAATTCCAACGTGCAATAACACTTTGAGCATTACTATAAGTAGCACCCAAAATTAAAATAGATAATAACGTAATAATCTTCTTCATAATTTTTGTTTTTATAATGAACTACAAAGTAAGTAAAATTTTTATACATATACCCACTTTTTGAAAAAAAATATTTCACACAAAGTTTTCAATGCTTTCAATTATTATCTTCATTGCTTTAAAGATGTATAATGAAGCTGTTACTTAATATAATTGTAATAATTTTTTTTCTTTTCCCTGCTTTAGTTTTTAGTCAAAAAAGTGCAACACTTTCAGGTAAAATAATTGATGAAAATCATAAACCTGTTCAAGGTGCAGCTATTGAAATAATTGGCAAACAAAAAGGTGCCATTAGCAACGATTCTGGCTATTTTAAAATTGATATTGCTCCTAATAAAGTGGTAAGTTTAATTTTTTCGTTTACAGGCTATGTTCGTGTACAAAAGAATTTTATTTTAAATACCGGAGAAACAGAATTTGTAACAATACTTTTAAAAAAAGATACCACCACACTTACAGAAGTAGAAGTAAAAGATGATAGAAGAAGAAGAGAAACAGGCTCCATACAAATTGACCCATCTAAAACAAATGTAAATCCATCACCCATACAAGGTATTGAGCAACTTATAAAAATTTTTGTTGGAAGTAATAATGAATTAACCTCACAATATTCAGTAAGAGGTGGCAGTTACGATGAAAATTTAATTTATGTAAATGACTTTGAAGTTTTTCGTCCTTATTTAATTCGTAATGGACAACAAGAAGGTTTGAGTTTTATAAATCCTGAACTTACGAGTGGTATTAAGTTTTACAATGGAGGTTTTCAAAGTAAGTATGGCGATAAAATGAGTAGCGTATTGGATATTACTTATAAAAAACCTAAAAAATTTGGAGGCTCTGCTTATATAGGATTATTGGAACAAGGATTTCATATAGAAGGAACATCATCCAAAAATAAATTTACTTATTTAATGGGTGTAAGAAATAGAAGCAATAGAAATTTATTAAGCAGTCAAGATACCAAAGGAAATTACGTTCCCTCTTCATCAGATATACAAGCATTGTTTAATTACAAATTAAATGATAAGTGGCAGTTTGAATTATTTGGTAATGTTTCTGCAACAAAATTCACTTTAACACCAGAAGAAAGCAAATTATCAAGCTCAGTATTTTCGCCTTTTTATACAGCTAATTTTGGCTTAGACATTTTCTTTGATGGTAAAGAAAAAGATGCTTATACCACTAATTTTATAGGTATTTCAACGACACATCAACCCAAAAAAAATTTAAAGTTAAAATGGATGTTGAGTTGTTTTAATAACAATGAAAAAGAAAATATTGATATTACAGGAGCATACCTTTTTGGCGATAGAGATTTTGATAAAGGAAGCAGTTCGTATGGTTTAATCAGCAATCCATTGGGTGCTGGTCTTTTTCAAAACTATGCCAGAAATACTTTAAACATTAGTGTTTGGGATGCAGGTCATAAAGGAAGTTGGGATAAAGGAAAACATTTTTTTCAATGGGGTGGCAATATTCAAAGACAGTACATTGATGATAAACTAAACGAATGGGAATACAATGATAGTGCAGGTTATGCTTTGCCTTACACAAGTACTATGCTTCAATTAAATAAAGTATTAAAAGGCAATGCCAATTTCAATGTTACAAGAGTAAGTGGTTATTTTCAGGATAATATACAATTTAAAAATGCTACTGATTTTACTATGCAAGTTGGTGTGCGTTTCAACTACAACGATTTGAATAAAGAATTTTTATTATCGCCCAGAATTAGTTTTTCTTTTATTCCAAAAAACAAAAAAGATTTAGTTATAAAGGCTGCAGTTGGTGCTTATCATCAACCACCCTTTTATAGAGAGCTGAGGCGATATGATGGCACTTTAAACAAGGATTTAAAAGCACAAAAAAGTTATCAAATAAGCGGTGGCTTTGATTACAATTTTACAATGTTTCAACGACCAGCAAGAATTACAACTGAAGCTTATTACAAATACATGTACGATGTAGTGCCTTATGATATAGACAATGTTCGTGTAAGATATTTTGGAGAAAATGAAGCCAAAGCTTTTGCTGCAGGAATTGAAACAAGATTGTATGGCGAATTGGTAAAAGATGCTGAAAGCTGGATAAGTTTTGGCATCATGAAAACTAAAGAAAATTTAGAAAATGCTACCTATCAACAATATATTTTGGACAACAATAATAAAGTAATTGATAGTGTTACAAAAAGTGTTGGCTGGGTAAGAAGACCAACAGACAGGCTCATTACTTTTGGTATGTTTTTTCAGGATTATTTGAGTACAAATAAAAATTTCAAATTTTACATGAATGCTTTGTATGGCAGTAATTTGCCTTACAATATTCCTGGCAGTGTTCGTTACAGAAACGCTTTAATTATAGAACCTTATATACGCTTAGATATTGGTTTAAGTGCATTACTATTACAACCAGAAAAACAAAACAGAAGAAGTTACAGCCCTTTTAGAAATTTTGAAAGTATATGGGCAAGCCTTGAAGTTTTTAATTTAATAGACCGCCCTAACACGATTAGTTATTTATTAATTAAAGATTATCAAAACAATACTTTTGCAATGCCCAACAGGCTTACACCACGTTTAATAAACTTAAAGTTAGTAGCTAAATGGTAAGTTTTATAAATAACTAAGCCACCAATCTTTTCTTCTTGCTTTTAATTTCATGTACCAGTTACAAGGAAAATATAATGCTACAACAATTATTATCCATGCAAGATAAACGCCTCTTAATCCAAAGCCCCAATGTGCATCTGGATTATTAAAAGTATTGTTTGCTTGTACACCTATGAGCATACCAACAACTATTGCAGAAGCATGAATTACTATGATATGTAAGATGTAATAAAAGAAAGGCACTTTGCCATATACTTTAATTTTATCAAAGATTTTATTTTCACTTTTTTCTAAATAGGCTAAAGTAAAAATTGAAATACCTAAGGTCATTAATAAATAAAGTAATGAAGGAGGATATTTACTACAGTTAATGAAAGATAAAACAGTTTTATACCATTCATTGTGATGTGTCCATTTATTCAAATCGCCATACACATTGTTGTATCTAATAACAAAAAAGAGAATTATACAAGTTATACCAATTATTTTTAAAACTCTTTTTCTTTTAATGGAATCTAATTTATATAAAGTGCCAAACCAATATCCAGCAGCCATTACACCTATCCATGGAATAATGGGATACATAATTCCTAAGAACCTATTTTCACCAATAGGTGTAAAATATTGTTCATGCAAAAAAGCCCAAAGTAATTTATAGTTTCCAAAATCTTCTGCATGAAAATTATCAAAAGCATTGTGAGTGGTTATTATTAAAATACCAATTAACCCAACATAAACTGGTTTTAGAAAAACCAATGCAGCTAAGAAAATCATGCTCCAACCAATAGCCCAAATAACTTGTACACCAATGAAAGAATAGGAAAAATCAAAACTCCATGCAAAATTTATAATCGTTAATTCAATAAATATGAGCCATAAGCCTCTTGTAAATAAAAACGTTGCTGCTTGCTTTTTTGTTTTTCCTTTAGATAAGTATAAGAATGCACTTGTGCCTGCCAAAAACACAAAAACAGGTGCACAGAAATGGGTTATCCACCTTGTAAAAAAAAGTAACCCTGTAGTTTTTTCTATATCCAAAGCATCAACAGTAGCATTAGAATAAAAATCTCTTGTATGGTCCAATGCCATTATTACCATTACCAGTCCACGTAAAATATCAATTGATTTTATTCTTGAAGTAGGTGTTGGTTGCATAGTTTTTTTCTAATTCATATAAAAGTATGCATTAACTAAAAACTAATAAAAATGTTTTTTATTCAATGGCTGGTTTATTTAAAATTTTCCATAATTCATCTTTTAAAGTTGTTAAGCCTGTTTGTGTTATAGATGAAATAAATAAATGAGGGATATTTTGGGGCAATTCTTTGCTAATTTCTCTTTTCAGTTCTTCGTCCAACATATCTGATTTACTGATAGCAATTAAAAAATCTTTTTGTAATAAATCGGGGTTGTATTCTTTTAATTCGTTCAGCAAAATATCAAATTCTTTTTTATGATTATCACTATCGGCAGGAATAACAAAAAGCAAACAACTATTCCTTTCTATGTGTCTTAAAAATCTGTGTCCAAGCCCTTTACCTTCTGCAGCACCTTCAATAATTCCGGGTAAATCTGCAATACAAAAACTTTTCCCATCTCTATATTCCACAATTCCTAATTGTGGTTTTAACGTTGTAAAAGCATAGTTGGCAATTTTGGGTTTTGCAGCAGTAATTACACTTAATAAAGTTGATTTTCCTGCATTGGGAAAACCCACCAAACCTACATCTGCCAATACTTTTAGCTCTAATTGTTTCCAACCTTCAACACCTTCTTCACCTGGTTGTGCATGTTCTGGAACTTGGTTGGTTGGTGTAGCAAAATGTTGATTTCCTAAACCTCCACGGCCTCCTTGCATCCAAATTATTTCTTGCTTATCTTCTAAAATTTCTACTTCTGTTTTTCCTGTTTCATCGTCTTTGGCTATTGTGCCTAAAGGCACTTCAATTATTATATCATCGCCATCTTTTCCTGTACAGTTATTTTTACTTCCATTTTCTCCGTTTTGTGCTAATACATTTTTGTAATAACGTAAATGCAGTAAAGTCCAGAGTTGTGCATTGCCTCTTAAAATAATATGTCCTCCACGACCTCCATCTCCTCCATCTGGTCCTCCTTTTGCTGTTAATTTATTTCGTAAAAAATGTTTTGCTCCAGAGCCGCCATGCCCACTTTTACAAAATATTCTTATGTAATCTATAAAGTTGTTTTTTTCTGACACTTAAAATGTATTACTGATTTGAAAATGCAAATTTAATTTATTTGTAGTCCTAAATTGTTTTTATAAAATGATTTTATAAATAAAAAGCGTAGCTAAAAAACTACGCTTGTATAAAAAATGTTTTTTAAAATTTATTACAACATCATTCTTAATGGTTCTTCTAAAAATGATTGTAAGGTTTGTAAAAATGCTGCACCTGTAGCACCATCTACTGATCTATGATCGCAACTTAAAGTTACTTTCATAATATTACCTACAACAATAGCTCCATTTTTTACAATAGGCTCTTGAGAAATGCCACCTACTGCTAAAATGCAAGAATCTGGAGGATTAATTATTGCCGTAAATTCATCTATGCCAAACATGCCTAAATTACTAATAGTAAAAGTGTTGCCTTCCCAATCGCTTGGTTGTAATTTTTTATCTTTTGCTTTTTGTGCATAATCTTTTACCTGAGCAGAAATTTGAGAAAAACTTAGCGTATCTGCATAACGAACAACAGGCACTAACAAACCATCTTCTACTGCTACGGCAACTCCAATATTTATGTGATGATTAAAACGAATTTTATCGCCCAACCAACTACTGTTTACTTTGGGGTGTTGTTTTAAAGCCATTGCTGTTGCTTTTAAAACAATATCGTTAAAGCTAATTTTTGTTTTTCCATCTGCATTTAATTTGGTTCTTGCTTCAACAGCAGCATCCATATTAATACGCATGGTTAAATAAAAATGGGGCGAACCAAATTTGCTTTCACTTAATCTTCTTGCTATTGTTTTACGCATTTGACTTACTGGCACATCTTCAAAACTTTCAACTCCAGATGCTACAAATGGCTGAACATTAGATGTGGTGCTGGTTGCAACAGTTTGTGTTGTAGTTGATGTAGCAGGAACATAGTTATCAATATCAGTTTTTACTATTCTTCCATTTTCGCCAGAGCCTTGCACATATCTTAAATCAATTCCTTTATCTGCTGCTAATTTTTTTGCTAATGGAGATGCAAAAATTCTTCCTTCATTTACAATAGTTGCAGATGCAGTTGTTGGTGCTGCTGAAACTTGTATTGTACTATTATTTTCTGTTGTAGTAGTTTGCTCTGTAGTTGTTGTAGCAGATGAGGTAGCATTGTTTTTCACTGCAGCAACTATTGCATCTACATCAGTTCCTTCAGGTCCTATGATGCACAACAAATCGTTTACTAAAATTTTTTCTCCAGCTTTAGCTCCTTTGTACAATAAAATTCCATCTTTATAGCTTTCCAATTCCATAGTAGCTTTATCAGTTTCTATTTCTGCAATTACATCTCCTTTCTTAACTGGTTCGCCAATATTTTTTTGCCAACTTGCAATTACACCTTCTGTCATGGTATCACTTAATCTTGGCATTAACACTGCTTCATCAATGTTTACTGTAGTAGTATTTGATGATGTAGGCGTATTAGATATAGGTTCTTCAGGTTTTGTGGGTTGTATTACAGTGGTAGATTTTGGAGTATTTGAACTTCCAGTATGTTGAGCAATTAATGCACTAATATCTTCATTTGGCGTTCCTAAAATTGCCAATAAATCATTTACTTGTAATTTACCTCCATTTTGTGTACCAATATGTAATAAAGTTCCTTGCTGATAACTTTCTAATTCCATAGTAGCTTTATCAGTTTCTATTTCTGCAAGCACATCTCCTTTGTTTACCATTTCACCTATTTTCTTATGCCAACTTGCAATTACACCTTCTGTCATGGTATCACTAAGGCGAGGCATTAAAATAACTTCTGCCATAATATTATTTGTTACTCTTTTTTACATTTTTGAGCCGTGAAAATACAGCAAATTAAAATTTTGACAAGTATTCGTGTTGTTTTTATTATTTATACTTGTTTTTCTTTCAATAATTAATTGTTTTATGCTACTTTTTTCCATCTTAATCTTATACTGTTTATGGCTAAAACAACATCGCTTAAACCCATAATTAATGCACCTATCGTAGGACTTAAAAAGCCTAATGCAGCAACAGGTATAGCAACAATATTATAAGAAAAAGCCCAAAATAAATTTTCTTTAATGGTGATATAAGTATGTCTCCCTAAACCTAATGCTTCTGGTAAATTTTTTAATCCATGATTCATTAAAACTACTTGAGCACTTTGCATAGCAACTTGGCTTGCATCGCTCAAAGAAATTCCAACTGTTGCTTTTGCTAATGCTGGGCCATCGTTAATTCCATCACCCACCATTGCTGTTGGTGCAGCTTCATTGAGTTTAGTTATGTATTGTAATTTTTGCTCAGGGGTTTGCTCTGCAATAACTTCATCAATGCCTAATGCTTGTTGTACTTGTAAGCATTTTTCTTTTTTATCGCCACTCAATAAAATTGTTTTTATGCCTTTTGATTGTAGTTTTTCAATAACATCTTTTGCTTCTTCTCTTAATTCGTCTTTAATATCTATCCAACCTATAAGTTCATTATTTTTAGAAATATATACGTTGTGAAAATCATCATCATTAGAAAAAGTTGTTGTAGTTTTATACGAACCTGCTATGTATTCATTGCCTTCTTTGTCTGTTGCTTTCATGCCTAAACCTTTTATTTCTTCTATGTTTGCCCAACGAATATCCTCTTTCATTTTCCATTCTGAAGCAATAGATTTTCCAATGGGATGATTGGAATATTTTTCTAAGGAAAATACAATACGTTTAAATTCATCTTCCTCTATGTGTGCTTTAAAATTTGAGATAGAAAATTTTCCGGTAGTTAAAGTTCCTGTTTTATCAAAAACAACTTGTTTAATGGATTTAAAAACTTCTAAACTTCTTGCATTTTTAAATAAAATTCCTTTTTTAGCACCACGTCCTAAACCAACTGCAATAGCTGCAGGTGTAGCTAAACCCATAGCACAAGGACAGCTAATTACCAATACTGCAATGCTTCTTAATAAACTATCAGCAAAACTGTGTGAGGCAAAAAAATAATTGATTAATAAAGTAAGTACTGCAATGCTTACAACAGTAGGAACAAATATGGCACTAATTTTATCTGCCATTTGTTGTACAGGAGGTTTTTCAGTTTCGGCATTTTTAATCATTTTTAAAATATTTGCCATTACTGTATCTTGTCCTACGGCAGTAATTTGTGCTTTTACAGTGCCTGTTTCTACAATACTTCCTCCTATTAAATTATCTTTAGTAGCTTTTTTTACTGGAATGCTTTCTCCTGTTACAATAGCTTCATTTACTTCTGCTTCGCCCCACAATACTTTACAATCCATTGGTACATGATCACCATTACGAATTAATACTAAATCGCCTACTCGTAAATCTTTGCTTTCTATTGGAAAAATTTGTTCTTGATGTTTATCATCAAATGCAATCATATTAGCCATTGTTTTTTGAGTAACAGCTAATTTTTTTAAGGCAGATTGTGTTTGTTCTACACTTTTATCTTCCATGTAATTACCTAAAAAAACAAGTGTAATAGTTGTGGCTGCTGTTTCAAAAAATAAAAACTCTTCTGCTCTACCAATCAATAATCCATATAAGCTATAAAAGAATGCTGCAGTGCTACCTATGGTAATTAATACATTCATATTAGGTACACCTTTAGTAAGACTTTTTAGAGCACTTCTACCAAAAAAATCCATACCTACAATATATACAGGAATGGTAAGTATTAATTGTACATAAGGGTTCATTAAAAAATGAATATGCACAAAAGGCAACATGTGCAACATGAGTGGTGCAGTAAATATGGCACAAAACCAAAAGCGTTGTAAATTATTTTTAAAGGGTAAAAAGCCATAATAAACTTCATGGTCATGCCCTTCATGATTTTCCTTTTTTACTGTATAACCTAATTGAGAAATTCCTTTTTCAATTTCTTGTAGTGGGGCATCATCTGGTTTATCAAAAGATACATCACCACCAATAAAATTTACTTTTACATTTTCAAGTCCTTTTTCTTTTAAATATTTATCTATCGTTAAAGCACAATTTGTACAACTCATTCCGCCAACTTTTATTTCTACTTTTTCCATTGAATAGCGTTTTATGTATAATAAAATTTTTCAACTACAAAATTACTTTTATTATTCCTGAAAAATCTTAATAGCAAGCTAATATATTTGTATCATGGATGCAATATTTACCTTACAATCCATTCAGGAGGTTACTGCTATGTTTTGGAAGCGTTATAAACAGCAAAAAGTTTGGGCTTTTTATGCTTCAATGGGTTCTGGCAAAACAACTTTTATTCATACATTGTGTACGCATGTATTACAAGTAAAAAATAATATTGGAAGTCCTACATTTTCTATCATTAATGAATATGATAGCCCTGTTGTAGGTACAGTTTATCATACAGATTGGTATAGATTAAAAGATGAAGAAGAAGCAATAAACATAGGTATTGAAGATATGTTAGCCAGTGGAAATTTGTGTTTAATAGAATGGGCAGAAAAAGCTCCTAATCTTTTGCCAGAAAACACTTTGCATATTTTTTTAGAAATTTTAGATGCAGATACAAGACGAATTTTTGTAGAGAATGATTAGCAAAATATTTTAAATAGATTATTCATACCTCAGTGCATCAATAGGATTTAATTTAGATGCTTTGTTTGCAGGATACAAACCTGCTAATAAACCTACTGCTGTACATATAATTATACCACCAATTACCCAAGCCCAAGGAATTATAAATCCTGTTTTGAGATACATAGCAAAAAAGTTGCCAACTGTAATGCCTAAAACAATACCAAATGCAGCACCCATAAGGCTTATAATCATACTTTCAAAAAGAAACTGCTGTCGTACATTTTTTCTTTTACCGCCAATAGCTTTAATTAAACCCACTTCTCTTGTACGTTCATTTACTGCTACAAGCATAATATTCATTAAACCAATAGCAGCACCAATTAAAGTAATCATTCCTATAGCTCCTGCACTACCAGAAATACCACTTAAAAAACCAATAAACATTTCTGCCAGTTTATCACTTTTTTCTATAGCAAAATTTTCGTCATCGGTAGGATGCAGTTTTCGAATACCTCTAAAAACTGCTGTGGCTTCATCAATAGCAAAATCCATTTGATTAACATTATTTACCATTACACCAATTAAATAAGTAGGTAAAGCTGATGCAGATTTTGAAGCATTGTTGTAGGAAGTAACTACAATATCATCTTGCCTTAAAAAACCACTGGAGCCTTTTTCTTTTAATAAACCAATTACTCTATAGGGCAATCCTCCAACTCTAATTATTTTATCAATAGATTTTTCTTGATTTTCACCAAACAAAACTTTGGCTGTATTGCTACCAATTAGGCAAACATTTCTGCCACTGTTTATATCAATACTATTTAAGTTTCTTCCTTCAACTATTGTATAACCATTGACTGCTAAATAATTTTCATCGCCTCCAAAAACGGTTGTTACAGGATTTGTTTTTTTATTTTCATAACTACATTCTACAGCACTTGCACCTCTTTTGTAAATGCTTACTATTGCAGGAAATGTATAGTTTTCTTTAAAATATTCGGCTTCTTCTTTTTCAATAAATTTATTTAAATTAGATTTTCTTACTACTTTTTTTCTTTTATCTCTAAGTTCTGAATCACTGTTTCTTCTGCCTCCCATACGAATACTTAATTCTTTATATCGTATGCTGAATGCATTGTTGCCCATCATAGAAAAACTTTCTTTTAGGCTGTGTTCCATAGCTTGAATAGCTGTAATAATTCCCATTAATGCCATAATACCAAATGCAATAATAGCAACAGTTATACCTGTACGAAGTTTATTGCTTCGCACAGTATTAAATGCAGTTTGAAAAGAATCAATTAGTGTCATGCAGTATATTAAATAATTACAATGAAGCTAAAAGTAGTTTAAAAATATTTTTTAAAATTTATTTTTTACGATTGGAAAATAAATATTTTAAACTTCTTCTTCAATTAAAATATTACCTGTCATTTCTTTTGGAATAGGCAAGTGCATGATGTGCAAAATAGTAGGGGCAATATCTCCTAATTTTCCTGTACTCAATTTTCCATGCCATTTATTATCTATTACAAACAGAGGTACTAAGTTTAATGAGTGTTGGGTATTAGGAGTGCCATCTTCATTTATCATAAAATCTGCATTACCATGATCTGCTGTTAATAGAATGGTATAGTCATGTTGTAACGCAGTTGTTACTACTCTTTGCACACAATTATCTATGGTTTCTACAGCTTTTACAACTGCACTAAAAACGCCTGTATGTCCTACCATATCAGGGTTTGCAAAGTTTAAACAAATAAAATCTGCCGTTTCGTTTTCAATTTCAGGAATTAAAGTATCAGTAACTTTTAATGCACTCATTTCTGGTTGCAAATCGTAGGTTGCTACTTTGGGCGAAGGCACAATTATTCTTCTTTCTCCTTCAAATTCTTTTTCTCTTCCACCACTAAAGAAAAAAGTAACGTGAGGATATTTTTCAGTTTCTGCAATTCTTATTTGTTTTTTTCCATCATTAGAAAGCACTTCCCCTAAAGTGTTATTTAGATTATCGTTTTCAAACATTACATGTACATTATTATATGTTGCATCATATTCTGTCATGGTGGTATAATGCAAGTTCATGCAGTGCATATTATACTCAGCAAAGCTTTGCTGCGTTAATACAGTTGTAATTTCTCTACAACGGTCTGTTCTAAAATTAAAACATATTACAGCATCGTCTTCTTTTATTTGTGCATCAGTTGAGTTGAGTTGAGTATTGATAATGGGTTTAAGAAATTCATCTGTAACACCTGCCTCATAACTATTTTTGATTGATGCCAATAAGTTATTACTTTGTTCGCCTTGAGCATGAACCAAAGCATTATAAGCCAATTGAATTCTTTCCCAACGTTTATCTCTGTCCATTGCATAATACCTGCCTGTAACAGTAGCAATTTTTGCATGTGTTTTTTCAATGTATTGTTGTAGTTCTTCTATAAATCCTAAACCACTTTTTGGGTCGCAATCTCTGCCATCGGTAAAGGCATGAATAAATATTTTTTCAAGTCCGTTTTTATCAGCAACATCAACGATTGCTTTTAAATGATTGATGTGAGAATGAACACCACCATTGCTTACCAAACCTATTAAATGCAATGATTTATTGTTTTGTTTTGCATATTGAATAGATTGCAATAAATGAGGATTTTGCTCAAATTCTCCATTGCGTATGGCAACATTAATTCGTTGTAACTCTTGATATACAATTCTTCCAGCTCCTAAATTCAAATGTCCCACTTCACTGTTGCCCATTTGTCCATTAGGCAAACCAACTGCTTCACCACAGGTTACTAAAGTTGTATTAGGATATTTATTGAATAAAGATGAAACAAAGGGAACATGGGCATTTTGAATTGCATCGGCTTGTTTATTTTTTCCTAAACCCCAGCCGTCCATTATTATTAAAATTACTTTTTTACTCATGCTGTAAAGGTATGTTGATTTTAAATTGACCTATAAGGGTTATAATATTTTACAAAAATCTTAGTATAAAACTTACTTTTGCTGAATTGAAAAAAATCCTGTTGTAAAACAGCAAACTTAATAATATGAGTAAAAAAACAGTTGGCTTTGAAAAGTTCATGAGTAAAGAACTTAAAGGTGCTGCCAAGAAAGAAAAATTTCGTCAAGATAAAAGACAAGCCAAAGCAGCAGCAAGAGCATTAGGCGAAGAAATGCGGTTTAAGAAAAAAATGAAAGACACAGGGCAAAGTGTAGCAAATAAAGGGAAAGATAAACCAGAAGCGTATAAAAAAAATCAAAAATCTGATTTTAAAACTTATAAGGATAATTCTAAACCTACTCATTATTCTACACCTACAACACCAAAAAAATCCTCAGCATTAGCTCATGTAATTCCTTTAAATAAATTTGTTGCTCATGCAGGTGTTTGTGGTAGAAGAGAAGCTGCTGAATTAGTAAAACAAGGCATTGTAACAGTTAATGGAACTGTAATTACAGAACCAGGATTTAAAGTAACAGGCAGTGAAAAAATACTACTTAATGGAAAAAAATTATTTCTTCAGCACAACTTGGTTTATATTTTATTAAACAAACCAAAAGATTTTATTACAACTGCTAAAGACCCACAAGGAAGAAAAACAATATTTGATTTAATTAAAAATGCAACGCAAGAAAGAGTGTATTCTGTAGGTAGATTGGATAGAAATACAACAGGTGTTTTGTTATTAACCAATGATGGAGAATTGGCTCAAAAGCTTACTCACCCCTCGTTTGAAATAAAAAAAATTTACGAAGTAAAGCTTAACAAACCTGTTGTAAAAAAAGATATTGAAGCTATTGCAAATGGCATTACTCTTGAAGATGGTTTTATAAAAGCTGATAGTGTTGCTTATGCAGATGAAAAAGATAAAAGCATTATTGGCATTGAAATACATAGCGGTAAAAACAGAATTGTAAGAAGAATTTTTGAACACTTAGGTTATGATGTAAGAGGATTAGATAGAGTAATGTTTGCCAATCTTACTAAGAAAAATGTTGATAGAGGTAAATGGCGTATGCTAACAGAAAAAGAAGTAAGACTTTTAAAATTTATGAACAAAAGTTTTGTAAAAAAGCAAGCCATTGTATAAAACATTTTTGAGGAATATGCTACGACACGAAATCATTTTTGAAAACGATTTTTTTATTGTTCTTAATAAACCATCTGGCATGTTAAGTGTGCCAGATAGAAAACAATCTGAGCCATCGTTGAAAGATATTTTAGCAGAAAAGTATGGAGAAATTTTTACTGTTCATCGTTTAGATAAAGATACCAGTGGCATTATAATTTTTGCAAAAGATGCTATAACGCATAAAACATTATCTCAACTTTTTGAAGGAAGAGAAATAGAAAAACATTATGTAGGATTGGTTCATGGAAGTTTAATCAATGCTGCTGGAAGTATTGATGCACCTATTATGCAGCATCCTGCAAATAATGGCACAATGCTTATTCATCAAAAAGGGAAACTCTCTTTAACTGATTATACTTTATTGGAAAGTTTTAAATTTTTCTCTTGGGTACAATTTCAAATTCATACAGGAAGAACACATCAAATTCGTGTTCATTCTCAACACATGGGCAACAGCATTGTTTGTGATAATTTGTATGGCGATGGGAAACCTATTTTTCTTTCATCATTAAAAAAGAAATTCAAACTTTCTAAAAATGCCGATGAAGAAAGAGCCATTTTAAACAGGCTTGCCTTGCATGCCCAACAAATAAAATTCAATTTCAACAATGAAACATTTTCTTTTGAAGCTCCTTTGCCCAAAGACTTAAAAGCTTTGCTACAACAGCTAAGAAAAAACAATTAGAGCTTTTTCATAACCCTCTGTTCTATTAATTTTTAAATTTTATTCACATTGTTTAGTGTTACTTTTGATTTTATAAAATCTACAACTATGCGTTGGTTATTAACTTTAATTACAATAAGTTTTTTTACAATTCAAGCAAATGCACAATGTGCTATCTATAAATTAACTTCTAAGGGCGACACTTTGAACTGTACTGATAAAGCAGGCAATAAAAGAGGTAAATGGAAAATAAGAGTTGAGCCATTAAGAGGCAACCCTGGTTATGAAGAAGAAGGTGTTTTTGCTGATAACAGAAAAGAAGGTGTGTGGCGTAGATATAATTTAATGGGCGATTTAATTGCTATACAAAATTACAAATGGGGAAATTTAGATGGCTTATCTCAATATTTTACAATAGCTGGAATTGAAAGAGAGGAAAGCTGGAAAGCCATGAATCCAATAAACGCTTATGATACTTTTTTGGTAGAAGATGTAAATGATGAAAACCATTACGAACAAGTTATTTTACCTAATGATGGTAAGAGCATTAAACATGGTCGTTGGACATGGTACAGACCAGGAAGCACTGGAATTATAAGAACTGAAATGTGGTCGTTGAATAAATTAGTTGTACCCAATGAAAACAAAAAAGAAGAAGAAAATAAGGAAGTAAAAAAGGAAGAACCTCCTAAAGTAAAACCTAAAGAAGTGCAAGATTTTGAGAAAAAAAATAAAGGAAAGAAAACAATTAAAGTAAGAGATGGTAAAACAGGATAGCATTTTATTTTGCTATAATGTTCGTTGTACAAAACAATAAAAATAGGCTTCACAGTTTTTCAACTATGAAGCCCTCTCCTAACAATGAAAAAAAACTTTTACAAAGTTAAAGATTTGCCTGTATTTTTTTATCTAAAATACTTTTAGGTACTGCACCAATTTGTTTATCTACAATTTTGCCACCTTTAATAAATAGAATAGCAGGAATAGATGTAATGCCATAATTAGCACTAACATTAGGGTTTACATCTACATTTACTTTTCCTATTTTTACTTTTCCTTCGTAATCTTTTGCTAATTCTTCAATAACTGGACCAATGGCTCTACAAGGTCCACACCATTCTGCCCAAAAATCAATTACTGTTAGTTTATCGCTTTCAATTACTTCTTTTTGAAAGTTTGCATCATTAAATTCTAAAGCCATAGTTAATTTATTTTAATTGTGTAAAAAAACGTTTAAATAATAATTGTTTAACTTGTCAAATATAGTTCCAATAAATATTTTATGCTTAATTGACTTTTCCCCACATCTGTATATGACTTATTGAATGAAAAAACTGACAAGAGTGCATTGAATATGAAAAGTATTTACTTTTATAAAAAAATAGATTTGAAAACAATTCTTTCTGATAAACAAGTTGCATTAACAGTAAAAAGATTAGCTCATCAAATTGTAGAAAATGACACACAGCTTTCTAATACTGTTTTTATTGGTATTCAGCCAAGAGGTATTTTTTTAAGTGAAAGAATTGTAACAGAAATAAAAAAAATAGTACAACCTCAACTTGTACAATATGGCAAATTGGATATAACTTTTTATAGAGACGATGTAAGAAATGAATTGCATATTGCTAATAAAACAGACATTAATTTTACCATAGAAAATAAAAGAGTGGTATTAATTGATGATGTATTATGGACAGGAAGAACTATCAGAGCTGCATTAGATGCTTTAATAGATTTTGGAAGACCATCAAAAGTAGAACTTTGCGTTTTAATAGACAGAAGATTTAACAGAGAATTGCCCATTCAACCCAATTACACAGGAAAAGCAATAGATACTTTTGTAACTGAAAAAATAAAAGTTAAGTGGCGTGAAATACATGAAAAAGATGAAGTAATTTTAATATAAAGACAAAAAAACAACTTCAATAAAAATTATTACTATTAATTTTGTGTTTTAATGAAACTATCTGCCAAACATTTGCTTGGTATTAAAGACCTCACTAAAGAAGATATACAACTTATACTTTCTACTGCAATTAATTTTAAAGATGTACTACAACGACCTGTAAAAAAAGTACCCAGTTTAAGAGATGTAACCATTGTAAACCTTTTTTACGAAAACAGTACCCGTACAAGAATTTCTTTTGAATTAGCAGAAAAAAGATTAAGTGCCGATACCATTAATTTTACTGTAAGTGGCAGCAGTGCTGCAAAAGGAGAAACTTTGTTGGATACTGTAAACAACATTCTAAGCATGAAGGTTGATATGGTTGTAATGCGACATAGTGCAAGTGGTGCACCTCATTTTTTAGCAAAACATATTCCTGCTGCTATTGTTAATGCTGGAGATGGCATTAACGAACACCCTACACAAGCTTTATTGGATGCTTATAGTATGCAAGAAAAATTTGGAAATTTAGAAGGTTTAAAAGTAGCTATTGTAGGAGACATCATGCACAGTCGTGTAGCACTAAGCAATATTTATTTACTTAAAAAATTGGGTGCTGAGATTATTGTATGCGGACCACCAACTTTAATTCCAAAATATATTACAGAAGCCCTGAATATTCGTGTAGAATATAATTTAAAAAATGCTTTACAATGGTGCGATGTTGCTAATGTTTTACGCATTCAATTAGAAAGACAAAATCAACCTTTATTTTCTTCATTAAGAGAATATAATTTAGCTTATGGTATCAATAAAAAAATATTAGAAAGTTTAGGAAAAGAAATTACTATTATGCACCCAGGACCTATAAACAGAGGTGTAGAATTAGATACAGATGTGGCAGATGGACCTTATTCCATAATTTTAAATCAGGTAGAAAATGGTGTAGCAGTAAGAATGGCTGTTTTATATTTGTTAGCCAATAGAGAAAATTAAACTCATAATTCTTAACTCATAATTCTTAACTCATAATTCTTAACTCATAATTCTTAACTCATAATTCTTAACTCATAATTCTTAACTCATAATTCTTAACTCATAATTCTTAACTCA
>Ga0116193_1001097_pt1 | contig 23432 bp, 15 predicted proteins | sample AD_UKC115_MetaG_FD_89892 | JGI IMG/M metagenome (GOLD analysis project Ga0116193, IMG submission 89892) | Active sludge microbial communities of municipal wastewater-treating anaerobic digesters from Hong Kong - AD_UKC115_MetaG | ecosystem: Engineered > Bioreactor > Anaerobic > Digestate... | reverse complement strand
TAAGGTATGCGTTTGCGTAGTAGTTCTTCATCACCGCCAGGGCTTTGATTGAACAGAAGAAGCCGATTACGAGCACGAGCACGATCCCAGGGATCCGGGAAAAAGATGCAGCGCCGGCAGACTGCACTACAATGCAGGCGCTGGAACAGGAAGGCGATTACACGAGTGGAAGGCCCAAGCGATTCCACCAATTTATTTTCCTCCAATATCTTAATTTTCTCCTCAGAACCAATACGAACACTGCTCTTGCTATGAGCTAGGGCAACGAACAACACCGTGAGGTCGCTGCCATATGAGAGCCGCATTGATTCGCGATAAAGAGCTGCCTACTCAACTATTCAACTCCTTCTGGATAGCGGGGTTCGAGAGTGCCACGCACATCAATAAGGACGGCACCCGGCTGGATATGCTCGCTTCGGTTCAGCATGATAAACAGGTCATGCAGGATTATGCGCTATTGCGCAGCATTGGCGTGCGCACTGCCCGGGATGGCATCCGCTGGAATTTAGTGGATCACGGTGGAAACTATGATTTTTCAAGCTTGGAACCCATGGTGCAAGCTGCTGAGGCTAATGACATTCAGGTGATCTGGAACTTATGCCATTATGGCTGGCCGGATGACATCGACCTGTTTTCTCCGGCTTTCATTGACCGGTTTGCCAAATACTCCCGTGCCGTGGCGCAATTCCTCCACGACCGCAGCGATGATCCGCCGTTCTTCGTTCCCATCAATGAAATATCGTTTTTCAGTTGGGCCGTGGGGTGTGCGTGCATGTTTTATCCATATTCGCGCGGACGCGACAATGAACTGAAACGCCATTTGGTGCGCGCGGCGATTGCCGGGATGGAGGCGATCTGGGAGGTCGATCCGCGCGCGCGTTTTTGCCATGTGGATCCGATCATTCACGTAGTGCAGCCGCGCAATCGGCCAGAATTGGCGCAGGCCTCGGCCAACCAGCACGAATCGCAATATGAATCATGGGACATGCTGGCCGGGCGCGCCGCGCCGGAATTGGGCGGCCATCCCAAGTATCTCGATATTATTGGCGTGAATTATTACCACTCCAACCAGTGGGAACACCCCGACGTGCGCTTGCGCTGGGAAGATGCCATTCGCGATGAGCGCTGGCTGCCACTGCACCTGATGTTCAGCGAAGTGTACAACCGGTACCATCGCCCCATCTTTATGGCTGAAACCAGCCACTTTGGCGTGGGGCGTGCCCGCTGGCTGCGCGAAATTGCGGTGGAAATGTACCTGGCCTTGGAACGTGGAATTCCAATGGATGGTATATGCATTTACCCGATTTTGGACCGCCATGATTGGGAGAATCCCAATCACTGGCACAACAGTGGCTTATTCGACTTGGAGAAGGACAAGGAAGGCAACCTTGTGCGGGTGCTAAATGAGATTTACGCCGCGGCGCTCCGCGATGCGCAGCATTTATTATCCGAATTGGGCTGCTATTAAAAGGAAGAGAGAGAGCAAGAAACTATGAATCGAATCGTGGCATTTTCCCATTTGCGATGGAACTTTGTGTTTCAACGTCCACAACATTTGTTAACACGATTTGCCAGAAAATACAAAGTCATGTTCGTGGAGGAACCCTTGCACGATGCCAACTGCGCTCCGCACATGCGTGTGCAGACGCCGCAGGAGAATTTGCTCATTTGCACGCCAGTGACCAACTGCTCGACACCCGGTTATTGCGACGAGCAAATGAATATCATTCGCCCCATGCTGCGGCGCCTGTTTTCCGAGACGCGCGCCACGGGCAGCATTGGCTGGTTTTACACGCCCATGGCGCTGCCGCTGATCCAGGATCTCAACCCCAAGATCACGATCTATGATTGCATGGATGAGTTGTCAAAATTCAAATTCGCCCCGCCTGATCTGGTCAGTCGTGAAAAGCAGTTAATGAAACTGGCCAACCTTGTCTTTACCGGCGGGCCCAGTTTGTATCGCGCCAAGCGCAAGCAGCACAGCGATGCCCATTGCTTCCCCAGCAGTGTCGAATGCGAGCACTTCCGCCAATCCCTGAACGGCATTGAAGAGCCGGCGGATCAGCGCGACTTGCCGCATCCGCGCCTTGGTTTTTATGGCGTGATTGACGAACGACTGGACACAAACCTCATTGGCTATATTGCGCGCAAACGCCCGCAATGGCAGATTATGCTTGTCGGCCCGGTGGTGAAGATTAGCCAGGATAGTCTGCCGCATGAACCCAACATCCATTACCTGGGTATGCGCGATTACAAGGAACTGCCTGCTTATTTGTCGGGCTGGGACGTGTGCCTGCTTCCCTTTGCCCGGAATGAATCTACGGAGTTCATTAGCCCCACCAAGACATTGGAATACATGGCGGCGGAGAAGCCGATTGTCAGCACGCCGATCACCGATGTGAAGCAACCGTATTCGCACATTGTTTATCTGGGCGATACGCAGGAGGAGTTCCTGGCGGCGTGCGATCGCGCGCTCGAAGCCGGCGAGCAGGAGCGTTTGCAGCGCACGAATTTAATGCGCCAAGTGCTGGCCGCCACGTCCTGGGACAAGACGGTGCGAGCGATGGATGAGAAAATTCAAAATGTCCTGCATGAGCAGCGCGCGCGCGTCGAGGCTCTGGCCATGTCGGGCTTAGCACGCAAGAACGGCAACGGAGCCTCCGCCGCAGTTGAGACCGGCCGGGCTAAGGGCGGGGCATAACAAAATCCGAACAGGCCAGCCAAGGAGCTCATCATATGAATAACGGACCCGAGCCGGTGCAGGTGGATATCGACACCAGCGTGGAACAACTGCAACGGCAGGATCAGTGGACCTTCATGTCGCTGCATGGCATCCATGAAGCGGCGGCAGAATGGCGCGATGGAAAACTGGCGCTGGTGGCGAACACCACGCGCTCGGGCGCTATGTCGCGCAATTGGCTGCCTCCCACAGGGTGGGAGGTGGCCTTGACGCTTCATGGCCTGTCGTTAACCGAAACATCCTTAATTCTATGTTTTTATAGCGGCATCGAGTATTTGCCGCATTCGTATGAGAACCGCATCGAGTTTGAACTGACCGATCATAGCGTTCGCATTTTTGCCTCCCGACGCCAATTTTTTGAGCGCCAAATGCCGCGAAAACTTCCCGCGCGCGTGCGCGTGTTCTGCTCGATGGAAGGCGAGTTGACGCTGCTCATTGACGACAAGCCTGTCTATTCCTTCGACCAGCAGATTCTTGTGCAGGGCGCCGAACTGCTGCTGTATGCCGGCGGAACGGGCGTGGCCTCGGTCAGCAATATCGAGTTTGAGCACGCCATTGACCCTTGGACCATGGCGCATTCGGATACAGTGCCGCGCGATGAATTTCCCAATCCGCAGTTCCAGCGCGACACTTGGTGGAAGTCGCTGAATGGGACCTGGGAATTGGCCTTTGACCCGTTTGAGGCGCTGAATCCCGAGTTGCTGGGACAAATCCCCCTGCCGCGCCAGATTAAGGTTCCCTTCCCCTGGCAAAGCCGTCTCTCCGGCGTTTATGAACCGGCCTATATGGGGCGCGTATGGTATCGCCGCTCGTTCAATGTGCCCGAGGAAGCCACCGAGCATAACGAGCGCGTGCATCTGCATTTTGTCGCCGTGGATTATGAGACGCACGTCTGGGTCAACAATCATTATCTGGGCGAACACAAGGGCGGATATTCGCCCTTCTGCTTCGACATTACGGATTACATCAAGGCGGAGGAAAACGTCCTGCTGGTTTCTGTCATCGACCCGCGCGACACCTCGCGCATTCCCATCGGCAAGCAGGGCACCTGGTACACGCGCAGCAGCGGCATCTGGCAAAGCGTGTATCTGCAATCCGTGCCGGCGGTGTATATCGACGACGTGCGCATGATTACTGACATCGACAACAGCCGCGTGCTCGTGGATGGGGCCATTGTCAACGCCTCCTCCACGCAAAAAGTCAACGCCATTGCCTCATTTGGCGCCCGCACCGTGGCCGTGTCAGACCTAACCGTCGAGGGCGACCGCTTTCATGGCGAGATTGCCATTCCCGACCAGCAGTTATGGAGTCCTGATCATCCTTATCTCTATGACTTGGTGCTCTTGTTGAATCCGGCCGAAGACGGCACGGCCAGCGATGCACTGCGAACCTACTTCGGGATGCGCAAAGTAAGCCATGAAGGCCGGCGATTGCTGCTCAACAACAAGCCGATTTACATTTTCGGCGCGCTGAACCAGGCATTTCACCCCGATGGCTTGTATAATTATCCCGACGCCGAGACAATTCGCAACGATGTTGTTCAAGCCAAGTCTCTGGGGCTGAACTGCTTCCGCGTGCATATCAAGGTGGACGATCCACTGCTGTATTATTGGATGGACAAGCTCGGCATACTGGCGTGGCAGGACTTGCCGTGTATTGATGACCGCGGCTACCAAGCCTCCACCTATGAAGAGAATATGAGCCTCAACTTTCCCGAAGGCTCAGCCAAGCATCAGATCGTGCGCGATTCCAAATGGATGATCCATGAATTGCGCAACCACCCCTGCATCCTGATCTGGGCGATCATGAATGAAGGCTGGGGCATTGGCGGCATGCACAAGGAGATGGACTGCGATTTCGACCGCAGCGAGGAGCGACAGACATTTGTCCGCCGCATGTACGACTACTACCATGAACTCGACAGTACCAGGTATGTCGTGGATAACTCGCCCTGCGAAATGGGCTATTCGCATGTCAAGACGGACATCCTGGAATATCATTTCTACGCCAATCATATCGCGCATGCGAAGTTGATGACATATGAAGAGGAATACGGCCCATGGCGCGGCATGATTCGCGGCATTGGCACGCGCGAACAACTCAACCACTGGTTCGCCCCCACCGTGCATCATCTTCTCACGGACGATGATTACAACCGGCCCATCATCATTTCGGAGTTCGGGCCGTGGCCGGGCATGCCGTGGCATGAGCAGGACATCAGCGTGTTCATTAAGTTTCTCACGCATGAGATCATGCTCAATCCCGAGATCTGCGGCTTCATCATGACCGAATACCAGGACATTGAGTGGGAACGCAATGGCCTGGTGCAATACGACCGCAAGCCCAAGCGCGTTGGGTTCGATATGTCGAAGATTGTCTTTAATCCCATTGTGCCGCTGCTGGATTGTCCGCCGTTTATTCGCCACATGGGCGGCGACAGCTTGGAAATTCCGCTATATCTGAGCAATTATGGGCGGCGGGATTTGCGCGAGATCGAAATCGAGATGGAGTTGCGCGGCGTGAACCCCTTCGGCTTCACCACGCCCGTGGGCAACCGCGAGCGCATTCGCGTGGAAAACGTCGGTTATGGGTTGCATCAGCAGCAAAACGTGCGCATTCCCATTACGAATGAATATCCGCTTTATCGCTATTATCTGAATTGCGCAAACGACAACCTGACGTATGGCAAGAACGTGATCTTCATCGAGAACTACGCCGGATTGCAGGCGGCAAAAGAAGATCCCGCTGCCGTCAATCTTGAGCAGTTCCTTGTGGAATCCGAGCACGTGGAGGAGTTCCGCCTCGACAACCGGCTGGAGGCGCTGGGTTTCTACGGCTCAGGACGCATGATTTTATGGCTGCCCGAAAACACCTGCCCCAAGGCGCTGATCATGGAGATCAGTTCCTGTCCGCCGCAATTGTTCTCGATGAACAAGCATGTGGAGCCGGCGGTCGTGGAGGTGTACTTCAACGAGACAAAAATACACGAATTTGTCGCCCCGCCCGCGAAGGCTGATTTCGACGGCTACCTTTCGCAGATTAACTCCTATCGCTGGGGTATTTATGGAGAACTTGTCACAATTATGCTATCGGTGAAGCAGTGGCAGATCAACACGACCAACCGCTTGATTCTGCGCACGCCAAGCAACCAGGGATTATTAATTTACTCGAATCGCACGGGGCGTTACCCCACCACACCCATTATGATGTTTTGAGCTGAGGCAAATATGAAAATCGTTATCTTAGGCGCGGGTCCAACCGGATTGGGAGCCGCTTACAAACTGAACAAACTCGGCTACGAAGATTGGGAGCTCTGGGAAGGTTCCGACACCGCCGGCGGGCTGGCCCGCAGCATTACCGATGAAGAAGGCTTTACATGGGACATTGGCGGGCATGTGCAGTTCTCGCATTACAAAACTTTTGACGATGTGATGGAGGAAGTGCTCGGCGCGCATGGCTGGCTGCACCATGAGCGCGAAAGCTGGGTGCGCATTTACGACACGTGGGTTCCGTATCCCTTCCAATACAATATTCATCGCCTGCCCAAGGAAGAGCAGTTGGAATGTTTGTCGGGACTGCTCGCGCTGGGCGGCGGCAATGGACATCACCCTTATGCCAATTTTGAGGACCTGATCCTCAAGGTGTTTGGACAGGGATTAGCCCGCATTTTTATGCTGCCGTATAATTTTAAGGTTTGGGCCTACCCTCCCAGCGAAATGGCTACCGGATGGATTGGCGAGCGCGTGGCCATCCCTGCTATCAAGAAGATCGTCGAAGGCATTATTCTGAACAAAGACAACGTCTCGTGGGGACCGAACAACACATTCCAGTTCCCGCGTTATGGCGGCACAGGCGCAATCTGGCGCACGCTGGCTTCGCGCCTGCCGCAGGAAAAGATGCATTACAATGCCATGGTGCAAAGCATTGATCCGGAAAAGCGCATGGTACGGTTCTCCAATGGCGAGGAGACGCATTACGATGCGCTGATCTCCACCATTCCTGTAGATACATTGTGTCAACTGGCGGGATTGGATGATGTTGCCGGTCATGCCGATAAACTGCTCTCCTCCACCTCGCACATTATTGGCGTGGGGTTGAAGGGTCATCCCAGCGAGGAACTGGAAAAGAAATGCTGGATGTATTTCCCCGAGCAGAATTGCCCGTTCTATCGCGTGACCGTCTTCAGCAACTACAGCCCCAATAATGTGCCGGACATCAACCGCTATTGGTCATTGATGGCCGAAGTCTCGCAGTCACCCTATAAGCGCGTGGAAGTGGACAAGGTTGTGGAGGACACGATTCAGGGCATGATCAATGCCGGACTGATTGAAAGCCGCAACGAGGTGAACCATACCTGGAGCATTGCCATTGAAAAGGGCTATCCCACGCCATCGCTGCAGCGCGACAAGGTCTTGAACCAGGTGCTGCCGGTGCTGGAACAAAAATCCATTTATTCGCGCGGGCGCTTTGGCGCATGGAAATACGAGGTCTCCAACCAGGATCACTCGTTCATGCAAGGCGTGGAAGTGGCGCAACGCCTGCTGTTCAACAGCCCCGAGTTGACGCTGTGGTTCCCCAACCTCGTCAACACCCTGCACCCCGTGTATGGGAAAGACTGGCTGTAAGCAATAAGAATCGCGGCGCCTAGCCTGGGAACGCCGATCTCCTGATCGGCAACAGCTGTTGCTACATGCAATAAGTCATAATAGTAAACTGTCCACTCCGTTTTCTCTGTTTTCTCCTGTTCAATAAATACTTTGTTCCAGGAGCGAACGGAGGAAACGGAGGAATACTATTCAATTAGATCCTTGTTGAAATTCTTTTCTGCACGGCAAAATGAGACCGACCATAAGATTCAATAGCTCTTTTGGCATTTTTGGCATCATTGATCTTTCCCTTGCCTTTTCCACCAATGCAGGGGAAGTTTCCCTTTGCAGGCAACTACTGCTGTGTTCTTCCCTTCTTCCCATGGAGGCCTGTTCCCAATGTCGCGTATTCCCATGCGTCCTATATGGCTAATTCTTTGGCTGATACTTTGCGGGATCGCTGTTGCGCAAACCTCCGCGCCTGCGACTTCTTCGCCGAGCCGCGGCAAGGTCATCTACATCCGGCGCGATGGGGAAGGAGTGCTCATTCACACTGAGCATGGCGACCTGCAATTATCGTTTCCCGCGCCAACCATTGTTCGCCTTCGCGACCGCACGCCCTCTTCGCCAGCCTCCGCTCCTTCTCCCTTTGTCAGTTCCTCCAATCCCGCGGCGAAATTCGATTCGCTCGATCCGCGCTATCAGATCCTTGAAACGGAAGCCTTGCGCGTGGAAATCCAACCCGACCCTTTTGGCCTCACCATTAAAGATCGACAGGGAAATTTACTGCTGCAGGATACCCAAGGCGGCTTGATGGCCTTTGACGAAAAGCGCACCGCCTGGACCGCGCGCTATGCGCCGCAAGGCCCGATCCGCGGCTTTGGCGCGATTCGTCCGCTTGATCCCACTCCCTCCACCGCTATTCGCTTTGACGAGCCGACCAGCTCAACCCACGCCCGCGCATTGCATCTTTCCCCCGCACCATTTGGACGCCTCAGCGACCGCTGCGCGGTTTTGTTTCGCGTCGAGGGAGAAGCGCAATTGCGCCTGCCCGAGCGCGGTGTCTTTGTCTTTGAGTCCGGCGGCCTGCTCGATGCCTGCATCTGCCTGACGGATAGCGATGAGCAGTATTGGCAAACCCTCAGTTTCCTGCTTGGGCGGCCGGCGTTCCTCCCCTCATGGCTGCTGGGGACCGGATATGCCTTAGAGCAGTGCAATTCGCTCGTGGAGGTGCGCAGCCTTGCCTCTCGCCTGAAAACGCAAGGCTTTCCGGTGGATTATTTATGTTTTTATGCGCTGCGCCCGGCCATTGCCGGCTGGAACGCACCTTTTGGCGCGCTGGGGCTTGGCCCTGTATGGGCACATCCGCGCCCCAGTCTGGATGTCATGGCCGAGCAGGGGGCGCATGCTGTGTTTGAAATTCCGGCGCATTTTGCCGCAACTGCCACAGTTACCAGCATGTCCGAGGTTCTGGCCGCGCGACAAACCGAATCCGGCACGCCTACCCCTGACGATCAGCCGGCCGGCCTGGAAGAGGATGCCTCGGCGCCGAGCAGCCAGCCTGCCGCCGTGGACATGCCGCTGGACTTCGCCAATACCACGCAAATGAAAGCCTTTGCGGAACAATTGGCGTTCTTGCGCGACAACGGTTTGACGCGTTATTTGATGAGCGAAGACGAGCGCCCTGCAAATGACCCATCGGGCGCCGCGCGCCCGGCGCAAAGGGCGCAGGCCTGGGCCGACATTCTCCTGCAACCCGGAGCGCCCGAACGCCGGTTCGTGCTGGATCGCGAAGCGCGCGCCGATGTATTGCGCCGCGCACACACGCTGGCGCCCTGGCGCGTCGATCCGCGCATCGATCAGCCCTCCGAGGCGTTTCATGCCGCCGAGGCGGCTGCATGGTCGGGGCTGCCAATGTGGGGATTGGAATTGCCCACCTCGCCCTCGGCTTATCCTTCGTCCGAGTCGCTCAATAGTTGGCTAGGCGCGGCGCTCGTTGCTCCGCAAGTGCTATTGCGCGCGCCTTCTTGGTCGCAAGCCGATCCGCCGCAGGATGTCGCCGACATCAATTTTGCCTTTAAGCGCCTGTTTGCCGTGCGCGCGCGGCTTCGTCCTTATCTCTACACGCTCATGCGCACGGCTTCGCTCACATGCGTGCCGGTCTGCCGCCCATGGCCCGGGGCAATGCCTCCTCGCGTTGGAGCACTCTCTGTTGGCCCCGACACCCTGTTCCTCGCCTCCGATCCCGATGCACCCGGCTCCATTGCCGTCAATCTTCCCGCCGGGCAATGGAATGACCTGAACAGCGGCGCCTTGATTGAAGGCGGACGAAAGTTGGATGTCTCGCTTGCGCCCAATGTGCTCAATGCCTATGCGCGCGCGGGCACGATATTCCCTTATTGGGGCGAAATCGCCAAATCCGATTCCGCGTATTTCGTCCTGCGTCTTTACCCCTCCAGCAAGGGTCAATATGCGTTGTATGAAGATGCCGGCGAAGGGAATGAATACGCTAACGGCGCGTTTGCCGTCACACAATTGCTTTGGGAATACCAACCCGCGGATAGCACACTGGAAATCAATATCGCTGGCCCCATTGGCGACTATGCCGCCTCGGTGTCGCCGCGCGATCTCGTGCTGCAAGTGAGTTTGCATCGGCTTCCACAATCGGTGTTCATTGATGACAAGCCGGCCAGGCGGACAAAATTCGTGACGGGCGGCAGTGCATTGCTCGATCCAAAGCCCCCGCTGCAATTTTCCAGTTCCACGATGCCGCTGGGCGCCACATGGGATCATGACGGGCAAAACTTCCTTTACGTGTGGCTGCCCGAGCGCAGCAGCAATACAAAGATCCGCCTGTTTTTGAATCTTTCGCTCACCAGCACCGGCGAGCCGTTGTTCTAATGCGCGATTTTCCAAAATTCATCCTTGATGATTTGACGCGAACACGGCAAGAATGCACGATGGAAAACTGGTGATCTTAAATCATGAAATGCTCGAACCGCCGTGAAAGGAGTTCAACATGAAATTTCGGGGCATCTTCGCGCCGGCACTGGCCGCCTTGGCGAGCGCCTGCGCGCTGCCGGCAGGACCCTATTACCAGAATGGCGAACAGACCCGCGCCGTCGGCCCGACTCTGGCGCCGAATGCCGTCATCCAGGCGCATATCTCGGATTTGCAGAATAAGAACGATGCCTATCTCAAAGCCGCCCAGCAGGCGGGCGTGGAGAATGCCAAGCTGCAGGGGCAGATTCAGCAGCAGCAGATGCAGCTGAATACCATGCAAACCGCCGCGGCCCAGGGAACCTCCTCGCTGGGGACGACAATTCCCAACTACTCCACGGGCGGCGTTCAGTCCACCTTGGGCTCCTTCGGCGCCACCTCCGAACCGACAACGGAAATCGGGGCTGCCAGCCAGGGAGTTGGCTCCGCGCCATCGACAGAGGTGGGCGTCAGCGGCGCCGCCGAGACCACCACTACAGGCATGGAAAGCACCGCCTCCGTGCCTATGGGCGAAACCACCGGCGCAACCGCGCCCTCGCTGTTCAGCACCGAAAGCAACACCTCGGCGCCTTCCTTGTTCTCAACATCAACGCCGGCCATTGGCGTGGGGGAAACCGCCGCCACGACGGAAGCGGCCATATCTCCCTTTGGCACGGTCAGCTCCGCGCCAGCCACAAGTTCGGCTCCGGCCACCAGCGCCAGCATCTTTGGTTCCGCGCCAGCCACCAGCGCCAGCATCTTTGGCTCAGCTCCGGCTACCAGCGCGAGTATTTTCGGTTCAGCCCCGGCCAGCGCTTCGACCAGCCCGTTCGCCGCTTCAGTTCCCTCCAGTGTTCCGGCCAATCCATTCGGCGCGCCGGCTGCAACCACCAGCCAGCCGCTTGGAGCGGGCGGACCGGCATTTGTTCCCGGTGGCGGACCGGTTGGCACGCTGGCCACGCAGCCCAATGCCGGTGGTGCCGCCGCAACTCCGCCGGTCAGCATTCCATCGGTCACCGCGCCATTGATTACGCCAGCCGCGATGATGACACCGACCCCGACTCCCGTGGGCGGGCCGTTTGTCGCCCCGATCACCACGCCAGCCGTGCCGGCTGGACCGGGAACGAGCCTCGGCGGGGTTGTGACCTCCACCGGCCCGACCATTGCGCCGAATGCCGCTTCGCCCACGCCCATGTCATTTCCGGCTCCGGGATCGGTCGTTGGCGCAGGCAGCAGCACGGCCACCGGGCTGAATGCCGTGGCGCCTCCGGCGGGATCGCCCGCCACGCCAGCGCCGACACCGGCCGCGCCCGTGCCGACGATTGCGCCTGCTCCGGCGCCGTAATCAAATCCAGACAAAAATTGCATGATGAATCAAAGATCCCGCCCAAAAGCGGGATCTTTTTTATTGGATTCAGAGGGTGTGCGAGCTGCCGATAATCTTCCCCCATGCAGGAAGGATTATGAATGAGATCGTAGATGTGGGGAAAGGATGCAGTGAAACCTGCCTTTTTATTGCATATTTGACTGGTGAGGCGGAGTTGTGGTGGGTCAGGGACCCACCCTACGACATAGATTCATAGCATCTTCTTACATTTGCATATAAAGCTAAATAAAAAGCGAAACGCCGCCACAGGAGCAGTGGCGGCGTTCCAAAGATTAAGCTTTGAAGCGGGGAGCAGCGTGACTACTTGATGTCGTTTCCGGTGACTTCGCCCTTGTTGGTGCGCATGATTACGCCGAAACTAACGGTGCCGTTGGAGGGATCATACAGCCAGCCGGGTCGTTGGCCAGAGAGCAAGCCGGAGATGCTGAAATAGGCACCGGGGTTCTCAGGCTGGTGCAATCGAGCGCGTGGGTCCAAGGCTATGCAGCGACGAAGTGTAGCCCCGATTCCGGCAGATGCGCATTTGGCCGTTGACGATGGTAGTGGGCAGTGGCGTCGCATTCTCATATTTCTCCACATAGAAAGTCTTATAGTTAAATGTGGCATTTGTGTTGGCGTTGGCCTTTCCGTTAATTCCGATCTGTCCCTTCTCGGTAAAAACGTCTTTGGGCAGAGACGTGAGGAATGCCACCGGAGTCGTTAACGAGGCCAGCACGTCATTATCATTGTAACTGCCGCCTGCAAGAACTGCCTTTTCGAACTTATCATACGGTACGCGATTGTTGTCCACGCTGTAGGCCTCAATGGCCGTGGCCAGCGAACGCATGTCCGACTTCGTGCGCGAGACTTTGGAGCGCACCTGCGCCTCCAGAAAGTTTGGCACGGCGATGGCTGCAAGGATGGCGATGATCGCCACGACGATCAGCAGCTCAATCAGTGTAAAACCTTTGTTCCTCATCCTGTTCTCCTTTATGAGTATTCAGGCCCCAAGGCCAGTGCTTCCAAAGTAGGTCGGCTCTCCCAGCCGACGATTGCGCTAACCTATGCCGTAGGGTGGGTCAAAGACCCACCACAATGCCGAAATAACCAGCTAAATCCTGGATGATGGTAAGCAGTCGCCTCCATTCGGAGTCGTCGCCTCCATAGCAGTCGTCGCCTCCAGAGGAGTCGTCGCCTCCAGAGGAGTCGTCGCCTCCAGAGGAGTCGTCGCCTCCAGAGGAGTCGTCGCCTCCGTTAGGAGGCGAGCATTAATAGCACAAAGCCCTAAATTAGAAATCTCGGCCCGGTCAGGGGGCGAACAGTTCGACTCCGATGAAGCCGATACAATCTCAAAGCAGCAATCTATTAATGCCTGCCCCCTAACGGGGGCCTTGCCTCTCAAAAGTCTTTTTCAGCCACAATAAGGGGAGAATTGTTTATATTTTGGTAATTTATCGCACGTCATGGTCAATGACAACCCCTTGCGAAGTATAAAAAACCGGCGGATGAGAAAAACATCCCCATCCGCCGTAGCGTGATGCAAAACTCATCTTCCGGATCAATAGCAGCCGACGAAGTCGGCGCCGGAGCCTACGCCCTTGTTGGTGCGGAAGATCCAGCCGTAGCTCTTTGTGCCATTGCTTGGGTCATACACGCCAATGCCCTGTCCGGCGGGGATCAGCATTGCGGCCAAAGTTGCCTGGCCGGTGCCATCCGGCTTGGAGGAATCAGCCGCGGGACCAAAGCTGTGGATGGCCCATGTGTAACCGCGCGCCGCCGCTTTTGGAACCGCATTGGTTGCAGGCCAACGGTCGGGCTGGAAATACGAGCGATAGGTGTAATAGTTCAGGAAATAGGCGTTTTGCGTCCCATTTTTCTTGGCGCCCTTGTCCACAAAGGGGTCGCGCAAGAGACCGGTCATGTAAGCCACGGGAGTGGTCAGGAACGCCTGGGCCGATTGATTCGTGAAGCCCGCAGAACTAAAGCCCAGGATAACGGACGCCTCATTGCCGCACACCGGCCCGCGCCGATTGTCCACGATATAGGATTCCAAGGCCGTGGAAAACGAACGCTGATCGGACATGACGCGCGCCACCTTCGAGCGCACCTGTGCCTCGAGAAAGTTTGGCACGGCGATGGCTGCGAGGATGGCAATGATGGCCACAACGATCAGCAACTCAATCAGTGTAAAGCCCTTGTGTAACTTCATTCTCTCTCTCCTTCTGATTTTTAAGCAAGTCCGCAAGAGACAAGCGTGAATCCGTTATTCTTACAGTCCGGCATAATCGGCGCCGGAGCCGACGCCCTTGTTGGTGCGGAAAACCCAGCCATAGCTGACCGTGCCGTTGCTGGGGTCATAAATGGTCATGGGCTGCCCGCCGACCAGCGCATTGGCCAAGGTCTCAAATTGATTTTTATTAACGGGCTGAGCGGCATCGCGTGATGGGCCGAAGCTGTGGAAAGACCAAGTATAACCGCGGCCAGCACAGGCGCGCACCGCATTGCCGGCAGGGAATACCTCGGGTCTGAAATAAGCGCGATATGTGTAGTTAGTTTGGTCAAACAGCGCTCCGTTCTTCCCTTTTGCCTTTGATGTCGCGCAGAACACCTCTTTGGGCACGGAGGTCATATACGCAATGGGAGAGGTCAGTAATGCCTGGGCCGCAATATTAGAATAACCAGGCGTATTGGGATAAAAGCCCCATTCATTGTTGCACAGCGGGCCTCCATGATTGTCCACTACATACGATTCCAGCGCCGTGGCGAAGGTGCGCATATCAGAGTGGCAGCGCGAGACTTTGGCGCGGACCTGCGCCTCCAGGAAGTTGGGCACGGCGATGGCCGCCAAAATCGCGATGATGGCCACAACGATCAACAGCTCAATCAGGGTGAAACCGGACCTCTTCATCTTCTCCTCCCCCTCCTATGCAAATGCCCGCCATGAAATGGCGAGGTTGGCCTTATTTTATGTCACTGCGCTTAAACCGGCTGCAATCCCCGCACGAGATGATGCTTCGGCGCTTCGTGCCGTGGAGGCGGCGCAAGGCTGTCGCCCTCGATCATCAGCGGCTTGACCATGATGAAGCTGTGGGGGCAGTGGCGCGTGCGCGCTTGCATATCCAGCACGTCGAAACAGGTCTTGACGATGTCCACGGTGTTGGGGGCATAGCAGGTGACCTGCCGGCGCGGATCGCCCAGGATCATGCCATCGCCAAAGCACACCACGCTGAGGTGCTCGGGCACGCTCCGGCCAATGGATTCGGCAGCGGCAATGACCTGCTGCGCCTGGCGGCGCGAGAGGCAGACCCAGGCCGTGACGTCCGGGGTGGCGCGCAGAAGCTCGCGCACCTGCTCGATTTCTTCAATCTGAGTCGCCTTCGTGCGTTCGGCCAGTTCGCGATCCACTGGCAGAGCGGCGTCGCGCATGGCCAGTTCAAATGCCTGCGCGCGCTCGGCCACGGCGGGGATTTCCAATGCCTGCTGCCCGATGAATTGGGCAATGTGCCGGTGGCCCAAAGCAATAACTTTGCGCGTCAGGTTATACATGCCCGTGGCGGTGTCGCCTGTGACCGTGGGCTGTGAATCCATCGTATAAGGCCCTTGAAATACCAGCGGGATGCGGTTGGGCGGCAGCGGATCCTGGTACAAATGGCTGAATGGCTGCAGGCAGAAGATGCCATTGACGCGCGGGCTGAACGGGCTGGTCGGCTGCAAGTCAATTGTGCTGAGATCGTCCGTTCGGTCGCGCAGCATGAGCTCGGTGGTGAGATTCCGCGCCCCGGCCTGGCGAAGGATTTCGTCAATGGCGCGGTGACGATACGGGAACTGGACGGGATCGGGAAAGGCCTCTTTGCCCAGCAGCAAAATGCCCACGGCGCCTTCGCCGCGCCCCGTGGCCGAGGCCAGAAAGGCGCCTCTGCGCTGCTCCAGGCGCAGAAATCCGCGCTCGGCCAACATCTCGAAGGCATGATGAATGGGCCAGCGGCTAATGCCGGTTTCCTGCGCGAGTTGGCCAATGCTGGGAAGGCGTTCGCCCACTTGCCAGCGGCCCTTTTGAATTTCGGATTGCAAAATGGCGCAGACCTGCTCGGTCAAGGTGGACTCGGTAAGCCCATTGATCGTCTGCCCAAAGAGCTGCATTGGCTGGTCCGACATGAACAGTTCCGAAACAGGGGAATTTATGCTGGCATGCAAGTGCATAACAAATGGCATGACAGGAAGTCAATGGAAAAAGGGCTTTGGGGGGTGAGGCTTGGGGCTTGTGGCTTGGGGGGATGAATCTGAATGGCTTACGGTTTGGGCTATTGCGCCAGCGGTTGCGACCCGAAAGGGTCTAATATGAATAGCCACGGGTAGCAACCCGTGGGAATTGTGATGAATACCCGGACCCTAAAGGGGTCCAATATGAATGAAATACCACGGAAGAATGAACGCTCTAAGTCAATATTATGGTTAACCTGCTGGTGATGCGATTCTATTCAGGTTGACGTTTAATTCACATTCGACCCCTTCAGGGTCGATCAGGTCCAGGGCGAGTTCCATGGGTTGCACCCGTGGCTATTCAAATATGACCCCTGCGGGGTCGATTCATTCAACTAGCCTGAAGCTATAAAGTCTAATCCTAAAGCTTGAAGCCCAAAGTCTGACCGCCCAAGCCACAAGCCACAAGCCCCAAGCGCCAAGCCACAAGCCACAAGCCACAACCCTCAAACCAAAAAAAGCCCCGCTGCATGAGCGGGGCTTTTTGGTAAATGCTGGTTGTCATCACCTGCGGCGAATTAGCGGGATTTCCAATCGCTGACGGCGGAGCTGGGGGTGAAACTGAAGGTCATGATGCCGCCGGAGGCAGTGTCGCTATCGAACAGATACCAGTTGTTGGCGGTGGTGACTTTGGTCTTTTTGCGCGCGGTCCAGAACAAGACATCGCCGCTGGCCATGGGGATGTTTTGCAGGGCGGTCAGGGGCGCCAGATCCACCAGCGTGGGAACACTGATGGCCGTAAGAGTAACGCTGCCATTAGCCAGAGCGGTGTATTCACCGGCGGCGGTGCGCTTGCCGATGACCCATTCATAATCGCCTAATTGCTGGGTATTAGCGGTCTGAATATTGATTTTGCCGCTGATGGTCACGCTTCCAGGCGCAGGCGGTGTCCATGTCGCGCGGCTGATCCAGCCAAACAGGGTGTTGTTGCTGCTCACCAGATTGGTATTGTTTGCGCGCGGATAGGTGCCGGTGCCGCCGGGCTGGTCGCCCTCCCAGCGCAACTGGGTCGTATTCCATTTCGAGGTGCCGGTGGCGGGCTGCTTCCACCAGGCATTGGCGCCGCCGAAATCGGCTGAGCCATCGGTGGCAGTGCCATCGACGATTTCGTAGTGCCACATGCTGCCCGCCTGATTGGCATTGGCGGAGCTTTCCGTCAGGTCCGTGGTGGTGCTGGTGGTGTTCCACTGGTTGTAGCGGACGTAATCGGCGGCCTGGGCCTTGCCGGCCAGGACTAATACGGCGCTTACTGCGACTGCTTTGCAAAATGAACCGAACCGCATACTGCTCTCTCCTTACATGGATAAAAATTAAAATGAACTGAACGCCTGATGGGTTTTGGGGGGAAGGGACATCCAAGGCTGTTCAAGGCGGGTCACTATAGCACCAGGCATGACAGGCATTGCAAGCTGTTTTGCCCTCTGGCATGAGTTCGGATGGCGCAATTGCTTGACAAAAGCCAAATCGGGGGAGCATTTTGGCCGAATTAATGACAGTGCTGCCAGGCAGGTTATCTCTGCCGATGGATTCCATTTTGAATGAGGAGTTTTCTGCCACCATGAATCGTCGTGATTTTCTGAAGCAAACCGGGTTGCTGATGGGAAGCTTGGCCCTAGGGAAGTTGGCCAGTGCAGCCATGCCCTCGAGTGGGGCTTCGGCTCCGGCTCAAGGCGGCGCCTCCAAACCTGATGTGCTGTTCATCGCCATTGAGGATGTTTCGCCGCAGCGCTTCCACACGTGGGGCAATCCCATTTGCCAGACGCCGAACTTTGACCGGCTCGCATCACAGGGGCTGCGCTTTGACCTGGCGCATTGCATGGCCGCGCCATGCAATCCTTCGCGCACGTCGCTTCTGCTGGGGTTGCGGCCCGAGACGCACGGGGTGTTCGGCAACTTCACCGACTGGCATCCGCGCGTTCCGGGGCGCGTAACAATGGTGGAGCACTTCAAGAACAACGGCTATGAAACCATTCGCATGGGCAAGATGTTCCATGCGGAGTTTGAAGATCCGAAGAGCTGGACGGAAGTAATTGACCAGGGCGAGAAGGTGCAAAGCGGCAAGCAACGCAAGGAGTTGCTGGGCCCCGGAGCGGAAATGAAGAAAACGGGCGCGCCGGGTGTGCCGTTTGTCTATGGCCCCTCTGGACTGGAGGATGAGGAAGAGCCCGACGGCTACAATGCCACGCAATGTATTAAGCAGATCGAGAAGAAGCGCGATAAGCCGGCCTTCATCACGCTGGGCTTCCACCGGCCGCATTTGCCCTTCACCTGCCCGGACAAGTATTTCGCCATGTATGATCCGAATAAGATCCCGCTGCCGGTGCTGAATGAAAAAGAGAAGAACATGAAGCCGGGCGGCGATGCCGATATGCGCGATGACTTCAGCATGACCGACCAGCAGAAGCGCGAGGCCATTGCGGCGGAGTATGCCTGCATCACGTTTGTTGATGCGCAGGTGGGGCGCGTGCTGGATGCGCTGGAGAAATCGGGCAAGGCCGACAATACGATTGTGGTGGTCTGGAGCGACCATGGTTTCCTGCTGGGCGAACATCGCTGCTGGCGCAAGGGCGCGCTGTACGACAAGGGCGTAATGGTGGCGCTGATGATGAAGGCACCGGGCGTAACGAAGGCCGGTTCGGTGTGCAAGCGCCCGGTCGAGTCGATTGACATCTTCCCGACGCTGTATGATTTGTGCGGCTTGCCCATGCCCGACCAGGCAATGGAATGCGTCAGCATGCGCACGATTTTGCAAAATCCCGAGGCGCAGTGGAAGTTCGGCGCCCGCACGATGAGCGGCAACAAGTCGCATCGTTCGCTGCGCACTGAGAAGTTTCGCTATACGATCTATCCCGATGGCAAGACAGAGTTGTTTGATTATGCGAAGGATCCCGATGAGTTGACGAATGTGGCGGATGATCCGGAATACAAATCGGTGGTGGCGGAGTTGAAGCCGAAGCTGGATGGCGACTGGAAGGGCTTACTGCCGGCGGGATTTGCGCTGCCCGAACAATGCAAGCGCACGCCGAAGGTCGTCAATGCGCCCCCGAGCGAAAAAGAATTGCAGAAGTTGAAGCAGTTGCAGGCAACCAACAAAGAAAATGGCGGCAGCGATGGCGAACCATCCAGCAACGCCACTTCAAAACCAGCCCGGCGCAGGGGCAAGACTTCCCCACGCGCGGCTGCCAGCACTCAGGAGGTGGGCAGTGAGGAATAAGTGGATTACCATCGCGACGCTCATGCTGATGATTGTTACCGCAAGCGCACTTGCCGCCCAGAGCTCACGCAAGGGCAAGGGCAAGAAGGCGGGCAAAGCCGCCGCCAGTTCAAAGTCGGCATCCGCGGCCAGCAGCGCGACATCGGCGCCCGCAGGCGAAGAAAATCCCGGCGCTGGCTATGTTTCGGATCGCAAGACAGAAGGGAAAACGCCAATGCCTGTGCCACCGCCCTACAAGCCTTCGAGCATGGAAAACGATAACCTCGACTGGTATGGCCCATGGTGGCGTGGCGCGGGCAAGGCCGGCAATGTCGAGGAAGCGGCGCAGAAGATGAAGAAAGAGTTCCCCTTCGTCAAGGGCGTGTTTGTGGCGCTGGTCTGGTCGAAATTGGAACCCAAGCCCGGGCAATTTGATTGGAAGTACTTTGACGACACCATGAGCGGCTACGCCAAAGCGGGCTTCTATATCCAATTCATGGTCTGGGTGGGCGAAAATTCCCCGCGCTGGATTTATGACAATGGCGTGCCGGAGGTGAAGACCACCCCGACGATGAATCCGCGCGGGCAAATGCGCCAGAATGAGACGTATCCGTTCTATCTCGACCCGGATTACCAGAAGTTTTATTGGCGCATGACGCGCGAAGTGGCCGCGCATATTGACACGCTGCCCAAGGACGTGCGCAGCCGCATTTTCTGCATCCAGACAGCCGAAGGCAATACCGGCGATGAAGGCGGCTATAAGGGCGAGCCGCTGGATCCAAAATACATCATGCCGGATGCGGAATGGCGGGCATTCAAGTACAAGACGTGGGACTTGTATAACGAGCTGTATTCCAAAAAGCAGCCGCCCATCCATATCCTGACCAACAGCGGCAATTCCGGGCAATATGTGGAATGGCTGGCGAAGAATGCGCCGGATTGGTGGCGCAAAGCTGGGAATCCGGGACATGGCTTCCAGTTGAACAACGAAATGGACATGTTCGCCTTCCTTGACCCCATTATGAACCACCCCAATGAAAACGGCCATTTCGTTCGCGTGCGCTCCGAGATGGACGAATCATTCAAAGGATGGTTCCAGGAAAATGAACTGTGGAACCAGTATTGGCTGAATGTGTGGGGGCTGACATTCGGGCTGGACATCTTCCAGCATGAGACGAATGTCATCAGCAAGAAGAACGAGGAAGGCTTCCTCTTCTATGCCAAGTATGGCGGGCAGAAAGACCCGGCCACCGCGCCCGGCGCGTTCTGCGCCATGCATGACGGACTGGATGCGGCCGATTACACGCGCTTCCCCAAGGCGGAGTTTGGCGATGCCGCACTCGATCCGCGCGCCGCAGACAAGACGCCGCAGATCAACCGGGTCAATGCCATCGTGAAGAAGTTTGCGGCTTATGGTGCCAAGCAAGGCGATATGGACAAGAGCTTGCAAGTGGTGATGCAGAACCGTTCGGCCGAGAAGATGAATGATGTGGGCTGGAATATCTGGGATGACAATTATCATCGCTATCTGAAGCAGATTGATCCGAATGGCACGAGCGTGGGATGGTGGCGTGTCGGACCGGCCGATCAGCCGTATGGGCGATTCGCGCGCGGGTTTGAGGAGAAGAGCGGCAAGAAGGCGATGTTCTTCGATCTGGACGACAACTTCTATTACGGCCAGCCGGAAGGCGCACGCACAGTGGAGTTGCGCGTGGTCTATCTGGATAAGGGCAAGGGGAGCTGGGCGCTGAAGTATGATGCGGCGGGCGGCCAGCAGAAAACGGCGTTTGAGGTGACGAACACCGACAGCGGACGCTGGGTGGAGAAAAAGGTGACTGTCAGTGACGCCCAATTCAAAAACGGCGGGCCGAACAATTCCGACCTGACGCTGGAAAAAACCGGCGGGGATGACACCATTTTCCACATGGTGGAATTGACACGGGGGAAGTAAGTTAAAGAGTCCAGTGGGTCCATATTATGGTGCAGGAATTTTGATCAATAGCAAAATCCCTGCACCATTTTTTTATGGCCAGGAGGAATTTTTACACGAGGAAACAAAGCAAACGGAGGAGGGGTAAACTAATCATCGGCACACTTCTCCGTTTGCTCCGTTTTCCTCCTGTTACGCTGAAAACTGTCCACAAAGACAAAAGTAAATGCGACAATCCTATCCATACCGAATAATAGCCACAGGAGCGGGAATGACCTTTGCTCTTGTGCAGTTTTGTCGCGGGAAGCTATTCCCGCGGCAGACGCAGCTGTTGTGGTGCGATGATGGAATATACAGGACGTTCCCGGTTTTACACGTGGTTCACCGTCGGTTTTCCAGTCGGTGCAATCAAGGGGATTCATGTGCGCCTGCATTTTTTGCTGGTGCTGGCATTGATCTATAACTGGGCCTTTTACGCCAATTACCCGGCGCCGCTATCCTGGCGCATATCATTGTGGCTGTTTAGTTTCGGTGCCTTGTTTGGCAGCGTGCTGCTTCATGAATTGGGCCATTGCTATGGCGCCTATCGCGTTGGGGGTGGAGCCGAGCAAATTATTTTATGGCCCTTGGGCGGTCTTGCCTATGTTTCGGGATCGGAGAAAGGCCCGCGCGAGGAACTGATCGTCACGCTGGCCGGTCCGCTGGTGAATCTGGTGCTGGCCATCACCTTTACCGCCGCTGGCTTGGTGGCGGGTGAATTTGCCGCCACCCCGTGGTGGGTTCGCCTCGGTTTGCGCCATCTGGCCTTCCTGAATTGGATTCTGTTTGTGTTCAATATGACGCTGCCTCTATTTCCCATGGACGCGGCGCGCATCGTGCGCGGCCTTGCCTCGATGCGATGGAATCCGAATCGCGTGACTTATTACCTCTCCACCTTTGGCATTTATTTTGGCGCGGCGCTGGCCATTGCAGGATTTTTCAATGTGTTTCCCGAATTGGTGGGGCCTTGGCTGGGATTGATCGGATTGCTCGGCGCGTTCGCCTGTTACCAGGAACGCCGCCGACTGGAATTTGGCGATGTGTATGAGGATGGGCCGTGGTATTGGCGCAGCAGCGTCGTCAGTTCCGATGATTCCTCCGGCCACTCTGTGTATGCCGAGGTTAATAACATCCCGCCCGCTGAGCGAAGCAGCGCTTCGACGACTAAGCGCAAACTTTCGCCGCGCGAGAAATTACAGCGTGAAATGGAGGAGGCCACGGCGCGGGAGGATTTCCAGCGCGCAGCCATTTTGCGCGATCGACTGCACGAGCTGATTCGGCGAGAACGCGAGCAGCAACGGCGGGGGTAAAAGCATTTCGTAGAAGCATTTACATATTAAATACCATTGTCATTTCGAAGGAGCGCAGCGACTGAGAAATCTTGTTGGCCTTGTAAGGAGATTTCTCGCCGCTTCGCGACTCGAAATGACAAACGGGTGTCGGCTTGACACCAGCTTACTTCGGCTTAAAGAGCCGACATATATGCAGGTCTAATAAATTCTCCGGCATTGTCATTTCGAAGGAGCGCAGCGACTGAGAAATCCTGTGGGCGTTGAAGGTTTCTCGCCGCTTCGCGACTCGAAATGACAATCTGATGGAATACCGCAATAACAAGTCAAGATCTGGATGTCGGCTCGAAGAGCCGACCTACTCTTTCCCATATTTGACTTTTTCTCCCTTTGCCAGCAAGATGAGGCGTTTGCATTTTGCACAGGGGAGAAGAAGGGCACATGCAGAAGACCGGGATATTGGCCTATATCCAGACGCTGATGATCGGCGCGATCCTAGCGCTCTTGGGGATGTTCGTCTTTCAGCGCAATAACATGGAGCAGCGACAGATCGACGAAGGCAACCAGGTGCGCGAACTGGGGCGCAATGTCGATCGCTTGCGCGGCGAGATTGAGCGCATGCAATCGGCGCTGCGTTCCGGAGTGATTGCCGCCGCGCCGGCTCAATCGGCTTCTGCGGCAGTGGTCAATGCAGGATCTACCTCGGCTTCCTCATCCTCTCCCACCAGCACGGCTGTCGCTAAAGGCGAGAGCGGGAATTTCCTTCAACCACATGACTTCACCATCACGCAACCCAATGCCGACATGAACGGGACGCTTACGCGCGCCTATGGGATTGGACAGATCAAGGGCTTCAATGTGCTTACCGAAAACGCCAGCGACCTGATGGATATCTGGTCATATTGCGGCGAGTCGATGGCCAGCCGCATGATCTGGACGGACCCGGACAAGTGGTATGGACAATTGGCCGAGCGGGTGGAGATCACGAACAATCACCAGGATTTCAAGGTTTTCCTACGCCATGGCGTGATGTGGCATCACCCCGGCGCG
>Ga0116193_1001095_pt1 | contig 23437 bp, 22 predicted proteins | sample AD_UKC115_MetaG_FD_89892 | JGI IMG/M metagenome (GOLD analysis project Ga0116193, IMG submission 89892) | Active sludge microbial communities of municipal wastewater-treating anaerobic digesters from Hong Kong - AD_UKC115_MetaG | ecosystem: Engineered > Bioreactor > Anaerobic > Digestate... | reverse complement strand
TTTACACAACATTATTTCATTTTTACAACATACTTATTACCTGCATTTCACTTTTGCATACTTAATGCAGCAATAATAATGAACAAGGCAAAATTTGGTTTTAGTAATAAGGTTACAACAGCATCACTTTTAGTAGCTCTCGGAATTATTTATGGAGATATTGGTACAAGCCCTTTATATGTATTAAAAGCAATTGTTGGAGATAGGCAAATTACTGAAACACTTGTATTTGGTGGCGTTTCCTGTATTTTTTGGACATTAGTTTTTCAAACTTCCGTAAAATATATTTGGCTAACACTTAAAGCAGATAACGAAGGTGAGGGAGGTATTTTTTCTTTATATGCTTTAGTTCGCAGATATGGTAAAAAATTAGTAATACCTACCATTTTGGGTGCAACTACATTATTAGCAGATGGCATTATTACACCACCTATTTCTGTTGCATCGGCAGTAGAAGGTTTAAACATTGTAAAAGGTTTAGAAAATATTATTGTTCCCGGAAACATATTAACAGTAGGCATTGTAATAGCTATTATTTCTGCATTGTTCTTTTTTCAACGTTTTGGTACACAAACTATTGGTAAATTTTTCGGACCTATAATGGCTATATGGTTTACAATGCTTTTAGTTGTAGGCATTTCACAAATTGCACATTATCCAAGTATTATAAAAGCATTAAATCCGCATTATGGTTATAACCTTTTAGTACATTATCCAAAAGGTTTTTGGTTATTGGGTGCTGTGTTTCTTTGCACTACCGGTGCCGAAGCTTTGTATAGCGATTTGGGGCATTGTGGTATTAAAAACATTCGTATTACTTGGGCATTTGTAAAAATTAGTTTAATAGCTTGTTACTTAGGGCAAGCAGCATGGTTAATGCATCAAGGGCAACCATTACTTAGTGGTAGAAATCCTTTCTTTCAAATTATGCCAACATGGTTTTTATTACCAAGTATTATTATTGCTACAGCGGCCACCATTATTGCATCGCAAGCTTTAATTAGTGGTTCGTTTACTTTAATTAGCGAAGCAATTAATTTAAATTTTTGGCCAAGAGTAACCGTAAGGCAACCAACAGAACTAAAAGGGCAAATTTATATTCCAAGTATTAATGCAATACTTTGGTTTGGTTGCATTTTAATGACTTTATATTTTAAAGAAAGCGGACACATGGAAGCAGCCTATGGCTTTTCAATTACCATTGCCATGATGATGACAACTTATTTATTAGGTTTCTTTTTACTTTATAAACTTCGTTGGAATAAAATAATGGTATTTGCAATTCTTGGTGTTTTTGTTATTATAGAATCATCATTCTTTGTTGCCAATGTAGCTAAAATAAAAGAACGTTGGATGTTTTTGTTTTTTGAATTATTCATATTTATGACAATGTATGTTTGGTATTTTGCAAGAAAAGTTAGCAACCAATTTATTAAATTTATAGACCTTGGAAAGTATGCTGCAAAAATTAAAGAACTAAGTGAAGATGATGCTATACCAAAGTTTGCAACACATATAATTTATCTTACAAAAGCAAACATTAGACACAATATCGAAGAAAAAATTATCAAATCCATTTTTGCAAAACAACCCAAACGTGCCGATGTGTATTGGTTTGTGCATATTAATTATACCGAAAACCCTTACACACTTTCTTATGATGTATCGGAATTAATAGACGATAAAGTAATTAAAATAAATATTAATGTAGGTTTTAGAGTGCAACCCAAAACAGAATTATATTTTAAACAAATAGTAAAAGATTTAGTTACCAACAAAGAACTTAATTTACACATTCGCCCCAATGGTTCTACAAAGTATAATGATGAACCTGATTTTAAATTTATTGTAATAGAAAAATTTTTATCTGTAGAAAACGAGTTTGCATTAAAAGATGGCTTATTACTTAAATATTATTTCTTATTAAAAGGTTGGGGGCAAAGTGATGAAAAAGCTTTTGGCTTAAATAAGAATGATGTTGTGATAGAAAATATTCCGCTTGTGTATCATCCAATTACTAATTTTAAATTAACCCGAATTAAAAGTTAATATAGCATACCATGTTTTGTAAATTATACTGCAACAACAATTAGAAAATGTTTCAGTTTTTTAATGAACTTTTTTTTGAGATTCAATTAATTTCCGAAACTCACTCGGAATAATTTTTTTCTTTTTAAGAAATACTCTGTTGAAATAATTTAAAGATTCAAAACCCGAATCAAATGCAATTTGAGAAATAGGATAATCTGTTTCAATTAGTAGTTGGCAAGCATACGCAATTCTTATTTCATTTACATAATCGGAAAAAGTTTTTCCACTTGCTCTTTTAAAATATTTACAAAATGCACTTTTTGATAAATGAATTAATGCAGCAGCTTTTTTTAATGAAATGTTTTTTTTATAATCGTTCTGTACATACTGAAACACTTTATTTATGCGGTGTTGGTTAATACTTCCTTTTAAAGGTTTTACAGAAGTTGTTAGCAATGTTTTTCCTTTTGAAGTAGAAAGATGAAGTAGTAATTGAATGAACAATAAAAACTTTTCTGCATAATCTTTAGTAATCATTTCCTGCATTAGCAATAAATAATTATTTTTTTTTGTTGGTATAAACTGAAAACCTTTTTCTGCTTTTTGTAAAATTTTTTTTAGTGCTTTTAATTCATCAAACTGTAAAATAGATTCTACAAATTTTGTTGAGAATTGAATAACTATAGCTCTGCAATTTTGATTTTTTATTTTATCACTTATCCATGTATGTGGAATATCGGGGCCTAATAAAACAAAGTCTCCTGCAGAAAAAGGTTCATAAATATTTCCTACTAATCTTTTACCTTTTCCTTTTACAATATAGGTTAGTTCATATTCGGGATGATAATGCCAAAAAAAATCGAAAGAAGGTTCTTTTACTTCATAACAACTAAACGATTGGTTTTCTTTTCGAGATGATAATTTTTCTAACTGTGCTCTCATAACTACGCCGGCTAATTTAATTTTAGAATTATTGCCTGCCATGGTTGCAAACAAAGTTGCTTATCTGTAATATTAGGTTTGGTGTTATAATTATTTATTAGTGTTGTTGCATTGCTAATATTAAAAGAAGAAGAAATAAACACATTGCTTTCATTACAAAAATTTAAAACTATTAATATTTTTTCATCATCAATACTTCGTGTAAAGGCAAATATTTTTTCATCATCTTCTGCCAACAATTCATAATCTCCGTAAACAAAAACGGGTAACAATTTTCTTAATGCAATCATTTTTCGTACATAATAAAGTATGCTATCAGCATCATCTTCTGCTAACGCAACGTTTATTTTATTATAATTATCATTTACTTTAAGCCAAGGAGTTGTATTTGTAAAACCTGCATTAATATTATTATTCCATTGAACGGGTGTACGGCTGTTTTCTCTTGAAACTTCTTTTTGTGCATCAATAAAAGCTTGAGTGTTTTTACCATTAGCCACAAGATGTTTGTAATAATTAATGGTATGAATATCTCTGTAATCTTCAATAGTATTAAAGCGAATATTAGTCATTCCAATTTCATCTCCTTGATATATATAAGGTGTGCCTCTCATGCTAAGTAAAAATGTAAACAACAATTTTGAAGATTCATTTCTAAAAACAGTATCGTTTCCAAAACGGCTTACCATACGGCTTTGATCGTGTGTGGTAAAATATGTTGTGCCCCATCCATCGGTTTTAAAAACATCATTCCATTTAGTAAAAATTTTTTTTAAGTCAGAAAGTTTTCGGTTGCTTGTATCGGGATAGTATAAATTATTTTTATCTCGTCCCCAATTAGCATGGTCAAAATGATAAAGTGTTTGCAATTCTTTTCGTTCTGTTGCCGTAAAAAGTAATGCTTGCTCAGGTGCTATTCCAGATGCTTCACCAACAGTCATTATATCATACTTGCTAAAAACTTCAACATTCATTTCTTGTATATAATTATGCAAGTGCGGGCCAGATGCATAATAACTTAAACAATCATGTTCATATTCTTTAGGAATGTTTGGATAGTTAATATCTTTTGAAATAAAAGTAAATGCATCTAACCTAAAACCATCAACACCTTTATCAAGCCAAAACTTCATCATGCTATACATTTCTTTTCTTACAATTATATTTTCCCAATTTAAATCGGGTTGTTTGCGGCTGAAATAATGTAAATAATAACTGTTGGTTAATGCATCATAAGTCCACGCTCCTTCTTCATGAAAAAAACTAAAACGTTTTGGCGGAGTACCTTTTTCTGCAGGCCACCAATGATAATAATTTCTATAAATATTATTACGGCTGCTTCTGCTTTGTTTAAACCATTCATGCTCATCACTAGTATGATTTAAAACCAAATCTGCAATAAGTTTAATACCACGTTTATGCAAACCTTTTAATAGTTCTTCAAAATCTTGCATACTTCCCATTTCGGGCATTATGTTTTTGTAATCACTTACATCATAACCCATATCATCATTTGGCGAACAAAAAATGGGGTTTAACCATACAACATTTATTCCTAATTTTTCTAAATAATCAAGTTTAGAAATAATTCCCTTTATATCTCCAATCCCATCGTTATTAGAATCTTTAAAACTTCTTGGATATATTTGATATACAATGGCTTCTTTCCACCATTGTTTGTTTTCTTTATTTATTGAATGCATGAGTTTTGCTATAATTTCTTTTTATATAATTTGAGTTGTTAATGTTAAATAACGTGTAAAACAAAGATGAATAATTTTTTATTAGCTTACACTATATTATTTAAACATGCTGCCGTTTAAATAATAAATGGAAATATAGTATTATAAATTGAAAATAAAGTGCCAGCATTAACCAACCACCTATAGTAGTTTTATTTTCATTAAAATTTTTTATATGACTTTAATACCAGCTTCCGTTCTTGAGTTTTTAAAACAACCATATCTGCTAACACAAGAGCAAATTAATTTTTATGAAAAGAACCGTTATATTAAATTAAAAGGTGTTTTTAATGAAGAAACACTTCAGTTTTTTAACCCTGTAATTAGTGAGCAAGTAGCAAAAATGAATACAGTTAATACCTCTCTCGAAAACAGAACTACTTATGGCAAAGCCTTTCTTCAATTATTTAATTTATGGCGAGAAAATGAAACAATAAAAGAATTAGTGTTTAGTAAACGATTAGCAAAAATTGCAAGCGATTTAATGCAAACTTCGGGTACAAGACTTTATCATGATCAAGCATTATTTAAAGAAGGCGGAGGAGGCATTACACCTTGGCACGCCGACCAATATTATTGGCCATTGCAAACAGATAAAACCATTACAGCATGGATGCCTTTGCAAGCCACACCTTTAGAGTTAGGCCCGCTTGAATTTAGTGCAGGCAGTCATCAAATTGTAGAAGGAAGAGATTTAGAAATTAGTGATGAAAGCGAAGTTTCAATACAACAAAAACTTAAAGTAACCAACTTTAAACATGTAATAGAACCATTTGAAGCAGGAGAAGTTAGCTTTCATTCAGGTTGGGTATTTCACAGAGCAGGGGCTAATACTACAAATACTATGAGAAAAGTAATGACAGCTATTTATATGGATAAAGAAATGAAACTAAAAAATCCTGAAAATAAAAATCAGGTTGATGATTGGAATGCGTGGTGCCCCGGTGCTAAACCCGGAGAAATAATTAATACACCTCTTAATCCGGTTTTATACGTTTCAAATTAAATTTATTTTATGTTATTTGAAACAAACTCGCATAACAAACCAAATATTAATAAAAAAATAAACATAAAATACATTTGCCCTTTTTGGGGGCAAGAACATTTAGAAGCAAATGTTTTTATGAATAAAGTAATAGAAAATAATTTTCAAGGTATTGAAATTCATTTACCCGAATCGAAGTTATTTACAGCCAGTTTTATTGCAGGAATAAATAGTATATATAAAAAAAATTCAGCATTTGTTTTTATACTTCAACAATTAACAACTCCTGAAAATGAAACAGTAACAAAATACATTGCAAGAGTAAAAAAGAAATTACTTGAGCTAATATCTTATCAGCCAACTTTAATTAATTCTCACACAGGAAAAGATTATTATTCGTTTGATGATAATTGCCGAGTTATTGAAGCCTGTATGAATATTAGCAGCAAAACCGGAGTAAAAATTTTGCATGAAACACATCGTGGAAGGTTTTCTTTTCATGCAGCTTCTTTAATACCTTATCTTGAAAAATTTCCGGAAATTGAATTAACCGGCGACTTCTCACATTTTTGTACCGTATCAGAAAGTTTATTAAATGACCAACAAAGTTTTATAGAAAAAATAATTCCACACATATCTTATATTCATGCAAGAATAGGCCACGAGCAAGGCCCACAAGTTAATTATCCATTTGCACCCGAATGGAAAAATCATTTAACGCAATTTAAAAAATGGTGGAACAAAATATTAATACACAACATTAAGCAAGGCAAAAAAAAATATATTATTTGTACTGAATTTGGACCTGCCCCCTACATGCCTTGCTTACCTTTTACACAACAACCAATTGCCAACCAATGGCAAATTAATTTAAAAATGAAGGAATATTTACAAGAACATTTTAAAGAAATTGTTTTATGAAAAAAAGTATCTATTCAATCTTAATACATAAAATTATTTTTATTGCTGTTTTGTTTTCAACCAGCATTATAAATAGTAATGCACAAACCAATAAACACACTAAACAAAAAGGAGAAATTATTTATCATGTATTTCAACGAAGTTTTTTTGATAGCAATGGAGATTTGCATGGAGATTTAAATGGCTTACGCCAAAAATTAGATTATCTACAAAACTTAGGTGTTACTTCCATACTGCTACTTCCTTTGTACGAAGCAGATTGTTATCATAATTATTTTGCTAACAATTTTGAAAAGATTGATTCTAAATACGGAACAATGAACGATTATATTGCTTTAGTAAAAGAAATTCATAAAAGGGGTATGAAAATATATCTTGATATGGAAACACAATATGTTACCGAAAAACATTTATGGTGGAAAGATGCGGTAGGTAATCTTAAATCTCCTTACAGCAATTATATTTTGTTTAAAGATGAAGCCCACACAATACCCGAAACAATGGTTTTTAATTTAACGGAATTAAACAGCTATGATGGAAGTAAAATAAAAATTACCACCGTTAATTTAAAAAATAAAGATGTTTTAAATTATAATATAAAATTATTTTCATTTTTTACAGACCCTAATAATGATGGAAAATTTGATGATGGTGCAGATGGTTTTAGGCTTGACCATACCATGGATCATTTAGATAAAAAACCAACGCTCACTAATTTGTTTAACGATTTCTGGTTGCCATTAATTCAAAAAATAAAATCAATAAACGGAAATATAAAATTCATGGCAGAGCAGGCTGATTGGAGTGATTTTGGATTTGAATATTTTAAGAAAGCTGATATTGATAGAGTATTTGCATTTGGATTAACCTATGCTATCTTAACTTTTAATAAAGGCAAAATAGTAAAGTTGGCAGATACTATTCTTCATTCAACACCTAAAGGAAAAGAGCAAATTGTTTTTATTGAAAATCATGATATGGATCGTTCTGCTACTGTTTTAAAAAACGATTCAAGTAAACAAAGAGTAGCCGCTGCTCTTTTATTATTAATTGGTGGTGTGCCTTCAATATATTACGGACAAGAAATTGGAATGCGTGGCCATGGCGGTTTTGGTGTGTTTGGCAATACCGATGGAAATGATATTCCAATGCGTGAAGCATTTGAGTGGTATAAATCCGGAACGGTAGGAAAAGGCATGGCAATATGGTATAAAAATACCGGCCCTTGGTGGGGTCATACAAACATAAAACCGAATGATGGCATTTCTTTAGAAGAAGAACAAAACAATAAAAATTCATTGTTTAATTTCTATAAAAAAATAATTAACCTTCGTCAAAACAATATTGCATTATCTACAGGTAATTATCAAAATACAGAAAACGATAATAACAATGTATTTAGTTTTACAAGAGAAGCAGAAAAAAATAAAGTTTTGGTAGCAGTAAATCTTTCTAACCAAAATCAAACAGTAAATCTTAAATCTTCAAATGCAAAATATATTCCGTTATACGGCAAAGCAAAAATTAATAACAACAACTTCCAATTAAATCCATACGAAATTATGGTGTGGGCAATTCAATAATGTATTTGTAAGAACAATTTAAAACATCTAACGCATTGTATGTTTTCATTTCAAAAAAAATTAACCAATGGTTTTTATGCTGTTCTTAGTTTACCCGTAACTGCTGTTGGTTTTTCATTATCAACTCAGGTTGCTGTTTTAAGTTGGATACTTAATACAAAATATAATTTGCATATTGAAGATGTTGCATTGGTTTGGTTAGCAGGCCCGGTATCGGGTATTATTATGCAACCAATTGTAGGAATGATAAGTGATAAAAGTTGGTTTTGGGGTGGGCGAAGAAAACCTTTTATTGCTTTAGGTGGACTATTAGGCACGTTAATGTTAATTGGATTGATGAAGATTGATGCTATTAGTAAAATGTTTGGTGGAGCACATTCTGTTTTTATAATTGCAGTTATTGTTGCGTTGCTGCTTGATATGTCTATTAATGTTACTTTCAATCCTGCACGTTCTATTATTGCAGATGTAACGCCACAAGGAGAAGCAAGAACAAAAGGCTACTCGTGGATGCAAGTTTTATCGGGTAGTTTTTCTATTGCAGCCTATTTTATATCGGTTGTATTTGGAAATATCTTTTTAATATATGTTGCAGCCATTCTTGTTTTTTTATTTTCAATTGTTCCTCTTTTTTTTATTAAAGAACCAAGCGTTTTAGAAGCAAGCACAACAAATCGCCCAGGTAAAAAAACATCATTCATAAAAGGATTAAAAATTGTATTGCCTTTATACGGATTTATTTTTTATGCAGTGTTTATTGCTTTAAATAAAGTTTTATTAGCAGGTAAGTGGGATGCATATCAAACTTCATTACTTTATATATGCATCATCATTACAATTATATTAGGTGTTTTTATTATATTAAAAGGAAGAAAAAAAACATCTAATGAAATTGAATTTCAAAAAATTCTTTTAGCACATTCTTTTACATGGCTTGGATTGCAAAGCATGTTTGTAATGATATTTTTTTATGTACAGGAAAAAATAATTCCTGTTGTTGCCAACAAAACAATAATAGCAAATAGTTTTTCTTCTTTCTTTACAGGTAAAATAAATGATGCCGAAAAATCTGCAGGCAATATACTTTCGTTAGGTTTACTAATTTTTAATTTTGTAGCAGCCCTTTTGCCAGTATTGGTTTTAGAGCCATTAACAAAAAGAAAAGGCAAAATAAAAACCTATGTTTTAGCTTTATCTTGGTTGCTAATAGGTTATGGATTTTTATATTTATTTGGTACAGCAGAACTTAATTTTTACATTGGAATGTTTATATGTGGAGTGGGCTGGTCGGCAGTTATATCTATAGTTTTTGCAATTATGTCTGAAAAAGTAGATGCAGCAAAAATGGGTTTATATATGGGTTTGTTTAATTTTTGTGTAGTGTTTCCGTCTATGATGACGGTAGGTGTATCAAAAATTATAAACGAATCAAAAAATCAATCTACACTATTTCTTATTGCATTTATTTCGTTACTTATTTCTGTAATTTTTTGGTTGTTTGTTAAAGAACAAAATAATTCAGTTAAATAATATTTCTGTTTATTTCTGATATACTCTTACATAATCTATTAAAAATTGAGAAGGAAGTGTATTATCAGGAATTGTTTCGTTTGCTTGACCTAATGCTGTATTAATTACCATATAAAATTTTTCGTGAAACGGATTATTACCTTTTACTGCATTTTTAATATTCCGAATGGCAACTTCATTCATTAAATTATCATCCATATAAATTTTAATATAATCTTCATCCCAATCCATTGTCCATATATGAAAATTATTCCAATAATCAGCATTGCCAAATTTATTAATCAGAAAACTTCTAGCATTCCAACTACTACTTCCATTATTTCCTTCCCATGCTGCATTAGCATGCATTAAACCTCTGTAATATTCCATAATATCTATTTCTCCGCAAGCTGGCCAAGTTACAGTGCCTCGGTTTGCACCCAGCATCCAAAATGCAGGCCACTGGCCTTTTGCAATATTTATTTTTGCACGTATTTGTATTTTTCCATATTTAAACTCAAATTTTCCTTTACTTATTACCGAAGCAGAAGTGTAATTAACTGTTTTGGTGTTATAACGCCAATCATTACTGGTTGAATTATAAAAACTATTTTCTTTAATTTCTTTTTTGGTGGTAATAATTAATGTGCCGTTAGCAACTTTTGCATTTTCTTTTTGATACCATTGAGGTTCTTTGTTTCTTATTAACCCAATTTCATAATTCCATTTAGTAGAATCGGGCACTCCTGTATAATTAAATTCATCGCTAAACACTAAATGATATTCGTTGTAATGAAATGATTGTTTGTTTGTTACACGAGTAAATCTATAACTCATTAACAAAAATGTTGTAGCAAAAAATAATGTTATGATTAAATTTTTTTTCATAATTATTACTTTGTCTAAAATGAATAGGTTCAAAATTTTTCAACCAAAACATTCACTTAAAATATTATAAATCTCCTAACTGTGGTCTTATAACAATATCTTCTACACAAGCTTGCGGAGATAGTTGAGATGCAGTATAAACTAATTTAGCAATATCGCTGGTTTGCATAATTCTGTTTTCATCAATACCTGCCCAACTATCAGTATAAACGGCCCCGGGCATTACGGCAGTAACTTTTATATTAAATGGTTTTAATTCTTCACGCAAGTTTTTGCTAAACCCCAATAATGCAAATTTGCTTATGCTATAACTGCCGCCATTGGCATACGCTTGTAATGAAGCAATAGAGCATATATTAAAAATATGTTTATGTTTTGTAATTGAATCATTCATCATTGCGGGCAATAAGGTTCTTGATAAATGATAAGCACTCATTAAGTTGATGTTCAACATTTTTTCTAATACATCATCACTTTCATTATAAACAGATCCTTGTATAAAATTGCCTGCATTATTAATTAAAATATCGGGTACCCCAAATTGCAAACACCATTTACCAAAAGCAATTACTTCTTCTTTAATACTTAAGTCAACCGTTTTGGTATAAATAGTTGTTGATGGAATTTTACTTTTTATATCTGCGGCAGTTGCATTTAATACTATTTCGTTTCTTGCACATAACAATAAAATATTATTGGCTGCAAACTGTTCTGCAAACGCTTTGCCCAATCCTTTTGATGCTCCTGTAATTACAACAATCATAATAATAAGTATAAGTACGAAGTTAAAATTAACTTGTAAATATAATTATGAATTATACTTCTAATTTTATACAACACGCTTTGTAACTTGTATTTTTGTTTTATGCAATACAAACATTTGTTTTTTGATTTAGACCATACACTGTGGGATTTTGAAACCAACGCTAAAGAATCTTTACATGATTTATACAATAAACATGCACTTGCCAATAAAGGCATAACAATATTTAATGATTTTTTTGCCAAATACAGTTATCATAACGAACGCTTGTGGGATAGATACACAAAGGGTTTTATTAAACAAGATGAATTAAGATGGAAACGCATGTGGCTAACTTTATTAGAATATAAACTTGCAGATGAAGTATTAAGCAAAAAACTTTCTACCGATTTTTTAGAATTGCTTCCAACCAAAAAAAACCTTTTCCCTTATACTGTAGAAATTCTTACTTACTTAAATAATAAAGGTTATACCATGCATTTGGTAACCAATGGTTTTGAAAGTGTACAACATAAAAAATTAAGCAACAGCAATCTTAATGGTTTTTTTAAAGAAGTAATTACATCAGAAGCAAGCAACAGTTTAAAACCCAATAAAGAAATTTTTGATTACGCTTTAAATAAAAGTAAAGCCAGTGTAAAAGAAAGTATTATGATTGGCGATAATTTAGATGCAGATATTAAAGGCGGAATGAATGCAGGCTTAGATACCATTTTTGTAAATCATTTAAACATTAAGCCACATATTAAAGCCACGCATGAAATTACTCATTTAAAAGAGTTAGAAACAATATTATAAAAAATTAATCCCGAAGGTTTTAAGCTCTTCGGGATTAGTTGGTGTTTTAAAAAAGTAAAACTACAATTAAGCTTTAGCAGGTTTTGTTGTTGTTTTCTTTTCAGTTGTTTTAGCGTCTTTTTTACAGCACTCTTTTTCTTCTTTGCCATCTTTTTTGCAAGCATCTTTTCCTTCTTTTTGGCAACATGCTTTTGTTTCTTCTTTCTTTTTTCCAGCAGTTTTATCTTGAGCAAATAATGCACCTGCAACCAATAATACTGCGGTTGTTAATACAAGTAGTTTTTTCATGCTAATAAAAGTTTTAATAACCGCTAATATAAGTCTTTTATAGTGAAATTTTATTTTTAGTAAAGCAGAATTTGTTAAAATATTTTATTGTACAATTTCATTTTTTAAAATCACTATAAAAAAAGTAAGGATTAACTTTTATTGAGTGGTTATGTATATTTGAGAGTTATGCGTCATTTTTCAGAACAGACACGATATGAATAAAATAGAAGAATTTAACTGGTGGATTACCAGCATTACAGAAAAGATAAATGAACTAAAACTAAATTTACCCAATTCGCTTGCGGGCTCATTAGATAATTCATTACAATCATTGAATCTGCTAGAAATCTATCTGATAGAGCAATTTACTTCCGAACAAATAACTGAACCAAGGAATTCAAATTTGCTTGACCAATTAGCAAGTTATGTTGGAAACATTGCTGAACATGAAATGTCAGGCAGTTATTGGACAATTAATCTTGAAGATAGGATGGATGTTGATTACGGCTTCCCTGTTTTAAGGTTTAAAGACAATCGGGCAAGTTTTAATCCGTTTACATACATTACAACAGCATTGGACAGAAAAAGAGGAACTTTAATATCCAAGGCTATTAAAAATAGGAAATATAACGAATAATTAAACTTGTCTACATAAATGAAACAATTTACTATAACAATATTTCTAATTTTATCAGTTAGTATCGCATATAGTCAAACAGTAAACTTATCGCAAAAAGAAATTACAAAAACTATAGATTCACTATGTGTTGTTATAGAACAAAACTATTTTGATACGACACTTTGCAAAGGTCTCATTGGTGTGCTTAAAGAAGATGTTAGTAAAGGAGTATTTGCAAAAATCAATTCGCCCATTGAACTTGAATCAAAGTTAGACAGCATGATTAGAGGCTTTACAAAAGACAACCACTTTAAAGTAATTTACGATGAACAATGGGTGTCAGATAATTCTAAACCTAAAACAGCCAAACAATTTCAAGAATTGCTGGAAATTGAAAGACAAGAATCAAAAAAAATAAACTACGGATTTCGGGAAGTGAAAATATTAGGAGGAAATATTGGTTATCTAAAATTGACTTCCTTTGAAAATCCGGAATTTGCCACCAACACTCTGACAAATGCAATGTCCTTTCTTCAAAATACAGATGCATTAATTTTGGACTTGCGGAATAACACGGGAGGCTATTCTGAAATGATGGCTCTAATTTGTAGTTATTTTTTCAATACAACAACAGAAGATTTTTATCTTCCTTTAACGGAAGCAAGGTTACGAAAAGATGGGAAAAATATTGTTGTTCAAAATAATGTATTGGGTGCTGCTGGAGCATCAAAAATGTTTAATTCAAAACTATACGTGCTGACAAACTATCGAACATTTTCTGCCGCAGAATGGACTGCATTTGTTCTCAAAAACAGAAAGAGAGCCGTAATTGTAGGAGAAAAAACAGCAGGCGGTTCGCATCCATCCAATCAGATTGCCATTTCAAATAAATTTTCAATTAATATCCCAATAGGCATTATGGTGGATGCAATTACACAAACGCAGTTTGAAGGTATAGGCGTTATACCCGACATTCAAGTTTCAGCAAACGATGCTCTTGTATATGCACAAATTGATATTTTGGGAAAAACTCCGCAAGACTCAAGCAATAAATATCAATGCGAATGGCATTTACTAAATCTGAAATCAGAATTAAATCCTGTAATAATTTCATCAAAATTATTAACTACCTATGAAGGTAAATATGGCAACATTGAGTTGAAATTAGTCGGCTCAAAACTTTACTCTATCAGAGAGGGAATTAAAACAGAGTTAATACCATTAACTGAGAGAATATTCAAGCTTAAAGGCAGAGATGATTTGCGAATAAAAGTTATTACAAACAATAAGACAACTATAGCTATTGAACGAATGTTGGAGGATGGAACAGTAATAAGGACAAATAAATAATCTTTAAGAATTGAATAACATAGCTTCAGCATAAACAATCAATTAAGTTTTCTCTTCTATTTTTAAAGTAAAAATCAATGCCTCAAACTATTATTAATTTTGGTAAAACCTGGCAGTTTACTCCAAAGCAAATTGTATATCCTACAAATGTTCAAGAATTAAAATCTATAATAAAAACTGCTATATCACTTCGTCCCGTTGGCTCAAAACATTCATGGTCAAAAGGAATTGTAACTACCGAAACATTGGTTTCGTTACAAAACATGTGCACTATTCAAGAAATAAATATTGAAAAATTGCAAGTAAAAGTTGGTGCAGGTATTACTTTAAAAAATCTTATTGCACAATTAGAATTAAAAAATTTGGCATTAAGTAATCTCGGTTCTATACACGCCCAAACCCTTGCCGGTGCTATATGTACAGGCACACATGGCACAGGTATTAATTTTCAATGCCTTGCCTCGCAGGTAGAAAATTTTGAAATGGTAGATGGTAATGGAGAGAATCATTTTTTTACAAATAAAGATGAAGAATTTTATGCACTGCTTACAGGAATGGGTTGTTGCGGAATTATTCATACCATTACATTAAACGTAGTAAAATCTTTTCAAATGCATGCCATTACCGATGCAGTTGATTTTGATGAGTTAATTGAAAATTTAGAAAACTATGTTGAAAAATACGATCACTTTAAATTTTGGTGGTTACCTCCTTCAAAAAAAGTAATGGTTTTTAAAAATAACCGAACACAACAAAAAAGAAACGATAGCAATTTTACACGTTTTATAAAAGATGAAGTATTATCTGTTGCCATCTATCGTTTATTGGTTGCAGTTGGTAAATGGAATAGAAAAAAATTTATTCCGCTCTTTAATTATTTTCTTACAAAAATGGGTGGCAAATATTTTGAAAGAATTTGCAAAAGTTATGTTGGTTTTTTAACACCGCTTCCGCCTGTGCATAGAGAAACAGAATGGGCCTTTAATTACACACAAGCAAAACATCTTTTAAAAGAATACAAAGAATTATTATTGAATGATGAACATACATACAATTTTGTACAAGAAGTTAGATTTAGTTGCAGCGATAATTTTTGGCTTAGCCCCGCATACAAACAAAATACAATATGGTTGCCTATGTATAATATGGATAACAATAACAATTGGGAAGAACAACGAAAAAAATTTGAAACATGGGCTATTGCAAATAACGGCCGACCACATTGGGGTAAAGAAGCAAATTTAAAACACGAATATTTAAAAAAACAATATGTTAAGTTGGCAGACTTTAATGCATTGGTAAAAAAATACGACCCGCTACAAAAATTTGCAAACAATTGGAATAAAAAATTTTATACCAATTGTAATGAATAATTATAATTTAAAAATTTTACACAAAATATTACTGAATAATAATATTAACTCCAACTTGCTAAAACAGTTACGCCGCCTTTAACTACTTCATTTAACTGTACATTTATTTTTGTGCCAACAGGTAATAATACATCTACTCTGCTACCAAATTTTATAAAGCCATATTCATCGGCTTGTTTTACTTCTTGTCCAACTTTAGTGTAATTACAAATTCTTTTAGCTAACGCACCTGCAATTTGTTTGTATAAAATTTCGCCATAATTATTTTTTACGGCAATACTCCATCTTTCATTTTCTGTAGAGCTTTTAGGATGCCATGCTACCAAATATTTTCCTTTATGGTATTGGTTATAAGTAACCGTTCCATCCATTGGGTTGCGGTTTACATGCACATTAGCAGGGCTCATAAAAACACTAACTTGTATGCGTTTATCTTTAAAATATTCTTCATCAGTAATTTCTTCAATAACCACTACTTTACCATCGGCAGGGCAAAGAATATTTTTATCGCCAATGGTATGCACTCTTGCAGGTATTCTAAAAAACGAAATAATAAACAACAATAAAAACAGCGTTACAAAAAATATAATTAATGAAACCCAATGAAAATCTGCACTTAAAAACGAAAACGATGCAGCATTAATTAATCCAAAAATTAATGTGCTAATAGCAATGGTTCTGTAGCCTTCCCTGTGTATAGTCATGCGTAAATTTTAAAAAGCAAATGTAAAAGAATTTATGGCTTGTGTGGTTTATCATTTTACCTGCTTATCTTGTAGGTATAATTTTAGTTATGAATAATCTTTCACAATCATTACAAAACCTAAAAATATTTTATGAAACAGGGCAAACATTAAATTACAATTACAGAAAAAATCAACTTCTTTTATTAAAAAAAACAATAATAGATTTTGAAGAAGAACTTTACAATGCTTTATATACCGATTTAAAAAAAAGTAAAGAAGAATGTTGGGTTACAGAAAATGGTTTTGTAATAACAGAGTTAAACAACACTTTACGCAATCTTAAAAAATGGATGCAACCAAAAACTGTTTCAACCAACTTACTAAACTTCCCCTCTTCAAGTAAAATAATAAATGAACCTTTAGGCACAGTATTAATTATTGGCCCGTGGAATTATCCTTTACAATTATTATTTACACCGTTAATTGGTGCAATTGCAGCCGGAAATTGTGTTGTATTAAAACCAAGCGAATTTGCACCTGCAACAAGTGCCGTAATGAAAAAAATTATTGAAAGTATTTTTCCGGAAGAATATGTTTTATTTGTTGAAGGAGATGGTGCAACCGTTGTGCCTGCTATGTTACAGCAGTTTACATTCAATCATATTTTTTATACAGGAAGTACTTTTGTTGGAAAAATAATTTATAAACTGGCTGCCGAAAAATTAGTGCCTGTAACATTAGAATTAGGCGGAAAAAGTCCTTGTATTGTAGAAAGCGATGCCCAAATAAATATTGCTGCTAAAAGAATTGTTTTAACCAAGTTTTCAAACTGCGGACAAATGTGCGTTGCACCCGATTATGTTTTGGTACACGAAAGCAAAAAAGAACAATTAATAACCGAAATAATAAAATATATTAAACAATTTTTTACTGAAGATGCATTGCAATGCGATAATTACGGAAAAATAATTAACACTAAACAATTTGATAGAATAATTAATTATTTAAAAGAAGGAGAAATTGTTTTTGGCGGAAATTTTAATAAAGAACAACTATACATTCAACCAACAATTATTACCAATATTAATTTGAATGACAATATAATGAAAGATGAAATTTTTGGTCCCATACTTCCTGTTATTTCATTTCAAACAATTGAAGAAGCTAAACAAATTGTTGCACAAAACCCTAATCCGTTAGCGTTTTATATTTTCACTTCAAACACTAAAAAAGAAGAAACATATTTACAAATACCAAGCGGCGGCGTTTGTGTAAACAATGCAAGTTGGCATTTAACCAATCATGCTTTGCCCTTTGGTGGTAGAGGTTTTAGCGGAATTGGGCAATATCACGGAGAGTTTTCTTTTGATACTTTCTCACATAAAAAAGCAATTTTAAAAACACCAACTTGGTTTGATCCTAAAATAAAATATCCGCCATTTAAAGGGAAATTAAAATTGTTTAAAATGATAATTAAATAATTTATTGAATTGACGGCAAGGCAACACATATTAAAATTAATTTATCCTTTAGCAATGCTAAAAATAAAACTGTTTGCTAAAGAGCCCTTGGTTTTAAATAACACTAAAAATAGTTTGCCTGCAATTTCATTTTATACATTACAAGCAACACTTAATAATAAAACGACTTTAAATTTTGAAGCACTAAAAAACAAAAAAGTTTTAATTGTAAACACTGCAAGTAATTGTGGTTATACGGCACAATATAAAGAGTTAGAAAAATTACAACAACTGTATAAAAACAACTTAATCATTCTTGCTTTTCCTGCCAACAATTTTAAAGAACAAGAAAAAGAAAATGATGATACAATTGCTGCTTTTTGCAAAATAAATTATGCTATAAGTTTTACGTTAATGCAAAAAAGCGATGTTATAAAAAACACAAACCAAAATGAAGTGTTCAAGTGGTTAAGCAATGCCAACAAAAACGGCTGGTGCAACCAACCGCCAGTTTGGAATTTTTGTAAGTACTTAATAAACGAACAAGGCACACTAACACATTATTTTAATATGGGTATTTCGCCGTTAAGTAAACAAATTATAGCTGCTATAAACCAATAGCCACTTTTTATTTTAAAACCTTTTACTTATTTTTAAAATATGATAACGTTTGCAATCTACAATCTTAAAGGCGGCGTTGGCAAAACTGCCTCTGCTGTTAATTTAGCGTATTTGGCTGCACAAGATGGATATAAAACTTTGGTTTGGGTTACAGACCCGCAAGCCTCTTCTTCATTTTATTTTGGAATAGAAGCCTCTGTAAAAAATGAAGCCAAAAAAATTTTAGAAGGAAGTTTAGATTTATCTAATGCAGCACAAGCTTCGGTGTATGAAAATCTTTCTGTTATTCCTTCCGATATATCGGCACGCAATGCAGATATTTTATTGAGTGAATTAAAACAGAATAAAAGAAAAATTTCTTCGCTATTGTCATCTATTAAAAAAAATTATGATGTTGTTTTTATAGATTGCCCTCCGGGTATTTCATTACTGCACGAAAATATTTTTAATGCAGCAGATTATGTTGTAATGCCTAATATTCCTACTACTCTATCCATTCGTTCATTTGAAACAGTAACAGAATATTTTAAAGAAAATGGTTTAGATAAAACTAAATTAAAATGTTTTTTCAGTATGGTTGATCATAGAAAAAATTTGCATCACGAAACCATGAATGAATTTTATAAAGATAAATTTTTCTTTAAAAATTATGTTCCGTATTTGAGTGATGTAGAAAAAATGGGCATTCACCAACAACCTTTATTTGAGTATGCTAACAGCAGCTATGCAGCCCAGTGCTATAAAGATTTATGGAAAGAAATAAAAAAATCTTGTATCAACTAAAAATAATAAACAATGCAAAAACACATTACATCTTGGCACAGCCCTGCTTTAAATAAAGAAATGCCAATTGTATCTTATGGTCATTTTGGTTTTGTTATTTTATTAATTCCTACTGCAGCTGCAGATTATATGGAGTATGAACGTTTTCAGTTAATAGATTCATTAGCACCTTTTATTAATGAAGGAAAATGTAAAGTATATAGCATTGATAGTATTAATAATGAAAGTTGGCTTAACAATGAAATGCTACCCGAACATAAAGCCATTAGGCATAATCAATTCAATCATTATGTTTTTACAGAAGTAATTCCACACATAAGAACCAATTCAGGCAGCGATACATTTATATACACATGCGGTGCAAGTTTTGGAGCATTGCATGCCATGAATTTATTTTTAAAACGCCCCGATTTAATTAACGGTGCCATAAGTATGAGTGGTGTATATGATTTAACCGAATACACCAAAGGTTATTGGGATGAACAAGTTTACTTTAACAGTCCGCAACATTATATTCCTAATTTAACAGACAGTTGGTATTTAGATAAAATAAAAGCAAGCCACCATATTCATATTTATTCTGGTAGCGGAGATTATGAAGATCCTGAAGCCAACCGTCGTTTCTCGCAAGTATTATGGGATAAAGGTATTTGGCATGATTTAGATATTTGGGGGGCCGATATTAAACACGATTGGCCAACTTGGCGTAGCATGTTGCCTCATATTATTGGCAGTAAATTTTAAAGTATTTACCTAACAATTTTACAATAAAGCGTTAATTAACTACAAGTAATAGTTTTAATTTAGTGTAACATATTAATATTACACCCTCAATTAAACTTGTTGAACAAAACTTTATTATTAATTACATTATTATTACTTTTTACCTCTTGTATTTTTTCGCAAGAAAAAACACAAACCTACTTAATGGTAAGTGGTAATGTGTTTGATATTACAGCACGCCGCCCATTAGAAGCAGTTGCGGTATTAAGTTCATCAGGCAAAGGCACTATTACAGATTCATTAGGGCATTATTCTTTAGTAGTAAAAACCACCGATTCAATTTGGTTTGCCATGTTAGGTAAAACAACCATGAAGTACGCTGTTGATACCATTAAAAATTTAAGCGAGTTTAATATTTCTATTTTATTGCGTGCCGCAGATTTACCCGAAGTAAAAGTTAGAAACAGTAATTACAAATTAGATTCATTACAAAATAGGCAAGACTATGCCAAGTATTTTAATTTCAAAAAACCATCTTTACAATTAAGTACAAACAAAAACTATAATCCCGGAGGAGTTAGTGTAGGATTAGATTTAGATGCAATTATAGATATGTTTCGTTTTAAATACAATAAACGAATGTTAAGTTTGCAACAACGTTTAATACAACAAGAACAAGATAAATATATTGACCATCGTTTCTCAAAATTATTTGTAAGAAAAATTACACACCTCTCCTCGCCAGAGTTAGATACTTTTATGGTGCATTACAGGCCAACATACGAGCTTGTACAAATGGCAAACGATTTAGAGTTAGGTTATTTTATAGAAAAATGTTTTGAAAACTATAAAATGCAAAAACGCAATAAAGAAAACTTAAGAAAGAATGATAATGAGTAATTAAATTTTGTTTTTAACTTACACCACAGCAACAACCATTCTAATTTTTTTATAGTTTATACTAAATAATTTTTTATGCAAGAAGAAAAAACTATAGTTGAAGAACTTGCCGAAAACATTGTAGATATAGGAGAAACATATTATAAACTAGCACAAGTAACTATTGTTGAAAAAGCAACTGTAGTGGGCAGTATAAGCATTGTAATTGTTTGCTATCTTTTTTTATTTTTAATGATTATTTTTTTTGGTGGAATTGGTTTATCTGCATACTTAAATACACTGTTAAATAGTAATTATACAGGTTACTTTATAGTTTGCGGGTTGTTTGTTTTACTTGCCATTATATTATTTTTATTAAGAAAGAAAACAATTATTCCTTTACTTAAAAATACCATTGTAAAACAAGTATATGAGTAATACAATAAGAACATATAATAATTTACTGGAAGAAAAAAAACGCTTGCAAGAATTATTACTTGTGCAAAAAGCTACTTTAAAAAATAATGTTACAGAATTAAAAACAGAAATAAAACCTGCCTTTTTTGTGCTTAATTTCTTAAAACAAATTTCTTCTGTAAAGAAAGAGCATTATATAATTAATTCAATTACCAACTGGTTTAAAGAATTTGTTTCCGAAAACGGGTGGTTGAAAAAAAATAAATGGCTGTTGCAAATTATAATTTCGTTTGCATTAAAAAATATTGCTACTTACTTCTTTCAAAAAAAAGAAAACAACTCTTAGTATAAATATTTAAAAATTAATTAAACTATAATTTGCATTAAATACTTCCAAAACCTTCTCTATAATTTCTTTTTACAAATTGATTAGCTTCTTCTAAATTGGTTATACGCATATTAGGCCCGTCCCATAATAGTTTTATATATCTTCCCGGGTACTCAAATTCATTTGGTTTGTTGGCTTTGGGTCTTTTTATATCATTACTTCTTATTGCCAAATTACCCATTAAAACAATTTCGGTTAAGGGGCCTGCTACATCAAAACGCGAGCTTAGTTTATTTGCTTTTTCACTTCCAAAGCCATCAATACATGCTTCTACCCATGCTGCATAATGCCCGCCGGCACTGCCTTTTACACGTTCAATAGTTTGTTTAACTTTTGTTTCTTTAGTAAGTTTTGTTGGCAATAGTTGTGGGTTTTCTGCATAAGTACCACACATCATTTTCCCTTTTGTGCCTATAAATAAAACGCCGTTTCCGCCATCGCCCATTACTTCGTTGGCACCTAATTCTTCAGGTCTATCGGGTTGAATACCACCATCCATCCAATGCATTTTTATTTCTTTCTTTTTTTCATTTAAAAAAGTTAGTGTTATATGAGAAGAAACAGGCCCGCTTTCAGGATAGCTGGCTCTTGTCCACGGTGCAGTATAACGTGTTGCAACGCTACATTCAGCAGAAATAGGATAACTTAAATTTAATACCTGATATGGAGGATCTATAATATGGCAACCCATATCGCCTAATGCACCGGTGCCGTAATTCCACCAACCACGCCAATCAAACGGTAATATTCCATCGGTATATTCTTTATATGGTGCAGTGCCTAACCACAAATTCCAATCTAACTCTTGAGGAATTGGTTTTATTTCTTTTGGCCATGCAACACCTTGTGCCCAAACGGGTCTATCGGTATAACAATAAACAGTATGTACTTCTCCAATTAAGCCTGCTTTATACCAATCTATTAATTGCCTAACGCCATCTCCTGATGCACCTTGATTGCCCATTTGCGTAACTACTTTATATTCTTTAGCGGCTTTAACCATTGTTCTTGCTTCGTAAATATCATGTGCCATTGGTTTTTGTACATATACATGTTTTTTTAACTGCATGGCAGATATTGCTTGTATGGCATGATTATGATCTGGTGTTGAAACAGAGCATGCATCAATATTTGCATGTTCTTTCTCTAACATTTCACGATAATCTTTATAAAATTTTGCTTTAGGAAAACGTTCTCTCGATTTTTTGCATTGTCTTTCATCAACATCACAAAGAGCAACAATTTCTGCTTTACCTGATTGATAAAAATTCCACAAATCACTTTCTCCTTTGCCACCTGCACCTATACCTGCAATTAACAATTTATCGCTTGGTGCAATAAAACCTTTGCCACCTAAAACATGGCGAGGCACAATATAAAAGCCTGCTAATGCCAATGAAGTATTTTTAATAAAATCTCTTCTTGAGTTTTGTGGAATATTTTTTTTCATATAAATAAATTGCTATGCGTGTTTTAATAAGTTTTAAGCATAAATTTTTTCAATAGCTTCTTTGTATTTTTCGGTAATTACTTTTCTTTTTAAACTCATTTTGGGCGTCATTTCTCCGGTATCAATTCCCCATTCGTTAGGTAATAATTCAAATTTTTTTATTTGTTCTACATGATTAAATAGTTTGTTGTATTCTTCAACTATATTATTAAACAGTGCCAATACTTTTATGTTTTTAATTGCTTCTTCTTTAGTA
>Ga0116193_1001089_pt1 | contig 23548 bp, 23 predicted proteins | sample AD_UKC115_MetaG_FD_89892 | JGI IMG/M metagenome (GOLD analysis project Ga0116193, IMG submission 89892) | Active sludge microbial communities of municipal wastewater-treating anaerobic digesters from Hong Kong - AD_UKC115_MetaG | ecosystem: Engineered > Bioreactor > Anaerobic > Digestate... | reverse complement strand
AGGAAATCGAGCTGCAAACTCATTAATACCAAAGGTTTTCATACTAAGCACTTGCATCCAAAAAAACAAAGGAGGCTTTTCTGTAAACCGTGCATAATTTATTTGTACAGAAAAATAATTACCTGTTGCAATCATTTCTCTTGCACTTTCTGCAAAATTTATTTCATCCCAATCAAATAAATGTACGTTGCCTATAAAAGGAATAAATAATAATGCACCTAATATTGCAATAGTAATTTCGTTTCTTAGCAGCAATTTCATCATACTACAAATGTAAGTAGTAGGGCTGAGTTCCTTACTTTTGTTACAAACATTTAATAATGTATTCATTTAAAGAATTAACATCAATTTTTACGGAAAAATTTACTACTACTCATTTTCCAAATGTGCCTAATAGCTTGTATGAGCCTTGTAATTATTTTTTATCCTTAGGAGGCAAAAGAATAAGACCAGTTATGTGTTTAATGGGAAACGAATTATTTGGCGATATTCAAGAAGATGCTTTTGATGCTGCAATAGCTGTAGAATTATTTCATAATTTCTCTTTAATTCATGACGATATTATGGATGCTGCACCTTTAAGAAGGAGTATGCCTACTGTTCATAAAAAATACAACGAAAACACTGCTATTTTAAGTGGCGATGTTATGTTGATTAAATGTTATGATTACATTAATAAAATACGTTCAAACTATATACACAGAGCCTTGCACTTGTTTAATAAAACTGCAAGAGAAGTTTGTGAAGGGCAACAATTGGATATGGATTTTGAACAAAAAGAGAATGTACAATTAGAAGAATACATACACATGATTTCTCTAAAAACATCTGTATTAATTGCTGCAAGCCTTGAATTAGGAGCTATTTTAGGAGGTGCAGGCGAAGGTAATTGCAAAAATATTTATGAGTTTGGTAGAAACTTAGGAATTGCTTTTCAAATTCAGGACGATTATTTAGATGCTTTTGGTAATCCTGAAAAATTTGGTAAAGATGTAGGTGGCGATATTAAACAAAACAAAAAAACTTTTTTACTTATTCATGCTTTAGATGTAGCTACAAATGAACAACGAAACGAATTGAAAAATTTAATGCAAACAAATCCGCCAGATAAAGTTGAAAAAATAATAAGCATTTTTAAAGCATGTAATGTAGATGAATGGGCTAATAAACTCAAAGAAAAATATGTAGCATTAGCTTATGCACATTTAGAAAAAATAGCTGTTGTATCTACCAGAAAAAAACCACTAATGGAATTAACAGACTTTTTATTTCAAAGAGAATTTTAGCTAACAACTTAATTTACTATAAAAAACATGAGCAATAATTCATACAACTCAATAGCAGGAAAAAGTACTGAAAGAATTATAGCAATAAGCGATGGAGTATTTGCAGTAGCTCTTACATTACTTGTTTTAGAAATAAGAATACCTGCTCAAAATGAATTACATTCGGAACAAGACCTCATTCAATTATTTATCTCTTTAGCACCTAAATTTTTAGTTTACTTTTTAGCTTTTATGACTGCTGGAATTTTTTGGATGGGACATTCAGCTCAATATAAAAACATAGATGATAGCGATAGAAATTTAAGCTGGATAAACTTAATTTTTTTGCTTTCTGTTACTTTATTGCCTTTTTCAACAGCATTTCTTGGCGATTATATTACTTTTAAATTTTCTATACTCATTTACTGGCTTAATATTTTTTTGATGGGTATTTTGCTTTACATCAATTGGTTGTATGCCAGTAAAAAAGGATTTATTGCAAAAGAAAAATTTAGTTTAGTTGATACAGCCATTAGAAGCAGAATTATTATTGCACAAACATTGTATTTCGTAGGCTTTTTACTTTGTTTTATAAATAACTATATCAGTATTGCTTTCATTATTATAGTTCAGGCAAATTATGCGTTTGCTTTTATTAAAGAAAAACGAAAAAATAAATAAGCCCCAATAAGTTTACTTCTTATATTAGCAACTGACAAAAAATACTGCAACAACCAAAACAAAAACTTCATGTCTTTATTACGAAAAAAATCTTTAGACCGAATTAATAGAGAATCAGCAGCAACACATCATGAAAATAGTTTAAAACGAGTATTAACCGTAAAGGATTTAACATTTATGGGTATTGCAGCAGTAGTTGGTGCAGGTATATTTTCTACTATTGGCAAAGCCTCTTTTGATGGAGGTCCTGGCGTCGTATTTCTTTTTTTAATTACTGCTGTAACCTGCGGTTTTAGTGCATTGTGTTATGCAGAGTTTGCAGGAAGAGTGCCTATTTCTGGCAGTGCTTATACTTATGCTTATGTAAGTTTTGGAGAAATTATTGCATGGATAATTGGTTGGGCTTTAATTTTAGAATATGCCATAGGAAATATTGTTGTAGCAATAAGTTGGAGTGGCTATTTCGATAATTTATTAAGAGGTTTAGGAGTGCATTTGCCACAATGGTTATTAACAGACCCATTTACAGCATCTTCTGCTTTTAACGATGCTACTGCAATACAAACAGCAGGCAAACCTTTAACTGCTGCCATGCAAGAAGCAATAAATATTTACAACAGTGCACCCCTACTTGCTGGAAAACATATTTTCTTTAATCTGCCAGCTTTTATCATTGTTATACTCATTACCATTTTAGCTTACATAGGTATTAAAGAAAGTAAAAAGAGTGCCAACTTTATGGTAATTTTTAAAATTGCTGTAATTATTTTCATTATTGTTATGGGCTTTTTTTATGTAGATACCGAAAACTGGAAACCATTTTTACCCAACGGTTTTGGTGGTGTTTTAGCAGGTGTATCTGCTGTGTTTTATGCCTACATTGGGTTTGATGCAATTAGTACAACAGCAGAAGAATGTAAAAACCCACAAAGAGATTTGCCTAAAGGAATGATGTATTCTTTAATCATTTGTACAATACTGTATATTTTAATTGCATTGGTTTTAACAGGTATGGTAAATTACAGTGAATTAAATGTTACAGATCCATTGGCTTTTGTATTTGAAAGATTAGGGTTGAAAAAAACAGGATACATTATTTCTATCAGTGCAGTTGTTGCTACAACAAGTGTGTTATTGGTTTTTCAATTAGGGCAACCACGAATTTGGATGAGTATGAGCCGTGATGGTTTACTTCCTAAAAAATTTGCCAAAGTGCATCCAAAGTTTGGAACACCTTCTTTTGCAACAATTATAACAGGCGTTATTGTTGCATTTCCTACCTTAATTATGCCTGCAGATTTAGTAACAGATTTAACAAGCATAGGAACTCTATTTGCTTTTGTATTAGTATGTTTAGGAGTTTTAGTTTTACCAAGATTATCAGCAGCAGAAACAAAAGGAAAATTTAGATTACCTTACATCAACGGAAAATTTTTAATTCCCGTTTTAGTTGCTGCTTTTATTTACCTAACTAAAGATAGATTATTCAATGCTTTTGCTGCATTAGGCAACGAATCCTATCATGAAGTTTTGTTTATTGTGTTTATTCTTGTATCAGTATTTATAGCCATACTTAGTTTCTTAAAAAACTATTCTGTTATCCCTATTGTTGGTGCATTGTGCTGTATGTATTTGATGATTGAAATACCAGCCAATAGTTGGCTTTGGTTTTTTGTATGGATGAGTATAGGTTTAAGTATTTATTTTTTATACGGAAGAAAGAAAAGCAAATTAGCAAAAGAATAATACAACTTTCCTTTTAAAATATTTTTTTAATGGTTTTTAAACCAATATAGTTTTTTATACTCTATATACAATTAATGAATGGTAATAAAAAAATACTTTTACTAATTATTACACTTCTTTGGTTTGTAAATATACAAGCACAAGAATATAATAATACCCATAACACCTCAGATTCAAGCATTCACAAAGAATATGATTTAGCCGATATTTTACACCATATTTTTCAAAAAAAGCACTCCCTTGATAGCAATAAAATAAGTTCTAAAAAGTACAATTTTTCATTTATTCCAGGGTTTGGATATTCTCTACAAACAGGTTGGGCTGGTGCAATAAGTGCAAATGTTGGTTTCAAAACATCTAATACAGAAGCTCAAAAAATATCAAGTATTACAGGCAGTTTTACTTATTCGCAATACCAGCAAACAATTATTTCTTTATATTCAAATATTTGGAGCAAAAACAATAATCTAAATATCACTTCTGATATAAAATTTATGCACTACCCTTCTGGCATATTTGGCTTAGGAGGAAAAATTGACCCCAATCAAAACTATACAATAAACTTTACTGGCATAAAGTTTCATCAAACGGTACTAAAAGAATTTTCAAATAATTTTTATGCAGGCATTGGTTATTACTACGATCATTATTGGAACATTCAGGCATTAGATTCGCTGAAAAGAAATGTAGCTTGGCGTTTAAAACATAAATTGGGAACAGAAGAGCTTGCTTCTGGTATTGTTCTAAAATTTTTATACGATTCAAGAATCAATCAAATAAATCCCAAACAAGGTATTTATGCCAATTTAGTATATAGAGCAAATTTAAAATTTTTAGGCAGTGATGAAGAATGGCAATCTATTCTTTCAGATGTTAGAGCCTATTTCCCTTTCCCTAAAAGAAGCAAAAATATTCTTGCCTTTTGGATGTTTACTTGGCTTACACCAAGTGCTACTACAGCTCCTTATTTATTAATTCCAAGTACTGGATGGGATGATAGCTATAACTCTGGACGTGGTTATATTCAAGGACGATTTAGAGGTAATAATATGTATTATTTTGAAACAGAATATAGGGCTAACTTAACAAGAAACGGATTATTAGGAGGTGTTTTGTTTTGTAATTTAGAAGCATTTTCTGGCGATTTATCTTCAACTTATACCTCATTAAAACCAGGCTATGGCTTTGGTGTAAGATTAAAACTTAATAAAAACTCAGGTGCAAATATTTGTTTAGATTACGGTTTTGGGCAAAATGGTTCAAGTGGAATATTTGTAAATATTGGAGAAGTATTTTAAGTATATTTTTTTTCCACTACACAATACATAAAACTATACAAAATAAAAAGGCTCCTTGTAGAAACAAAGAGCCGTTAACCAAAACTAACTGTATATGAAAACCCTTCTACTATTAGTATGTAGAAATTTATTGAATAGTAATTTGCTTAGGCAAAACTTTCACCTCTTCTTTCTTTGGAACAAACAACTTTAAAATTCCATTATCGTATTTTGCCTGAATATTTTCTGCATTTACTTTTTCATCTAAAGTAAAACTGCGTTTAAAACTTTGATAAGAAAATTCTCTACGAATAGTTTTGTATTCCTTTTGTTCTTTACTTTCTTTCTTTTCAAAACTTACAGTAAGAATATTGTTATCAAGATTAATTTTAAAATCTTCTTTATTACGCCCTGGCACATTCAACTCTACATGATAGCCCTCAGTAGTTTCATGCACATTTACTGCAGGCATAAAATAATTTTCAGTAGGCTCACCATTCCAAACATTGGGAAGGTTAAAAAATTCATCAAACAAATTGTTGATTGATTTGGGATAATGTTTTACAAGTGTCATAGTTATTATATTTTTTGTTCTAAAATTTTGTTTGATAAAAAGATTTCAAACTCTATACCATTTCAATTTTTGTATAATTATCTGAATAATTTTCAAAAACGAAAGTCATTGTGTCGTATTTTGATTAACAAATAAGCCATTATGTCGTATAAAATGAAATTTAGAATTGCTTTTTGAAATATTATTATAGTTTTGTAAAAAATTAATCAAGTAAAATTTTAAACATTTATGTATCCAGAAGAATTGGTATTGCCCATGAAAGCCGAATTAACAGATGAAGGCTTTACAGATATGCGTACACCCGAAGAAGTTGAAAATACACTCAAAAAATCAGGAACAACTTTAGTAGTAATTAATTCAGTTTGTGGATGTGCTGCTGGTGCATGCAGACCTGGAGTGGTAATGGCTGTTAAAAATTCAACAATTAAACCAGACCATCTTGCTACAAGTTTTGCAGGTTTTGATAGCGATGCTGTACAAAAAGTTCGTGAATATTTAATGCCTTATCCTCCATCTTCTCCTTCTATTGCTTTATTTAAAGATGGAAATTTAGTAAGCATGTTCGAACGTCATCAAATTGAAGGCTATCCTGCTCAAGCTATTGCACAAAAACTTATGACTGAATTTGAAAAACACTGTAATTAGTGCTTTCATAGTTTCAATTTTATGTTTTAGAAAACTGACTTTTCAATAAGTCAGTTTTTTTATTGCTTAACAACAACATTTAAAAAAATATTGTTCCGTTCTAACAAATAGTTGATTAAAATTTATTTTACTGTTATTATTGTAGAGTGAGAAAAATAGAACGCATCATTATTACACTAAAACCCATTGCTTTTATTATAAGAAAAGCAAAAGCAATAAAACCACCTGGCTTTGATGGCGTATCCTTGTACGATGTAACCTATTTTTTCTTTACTCAAATAAATAAAATAGGGTTAAACGAAAGAGCTGCTGCTATTTCATTTAATATAATAATGGCAATTCCTGCAGCTTGTATTTTCATTTTTACTTTAGTGCCCTATATACCTGCAGCCAAACAATTTAATACCGAATTATTAAAACTTACCTCAGATATTTCGCCTAATCAAAATACTTATAATTTAATTAAAACTTTTTTAAACGATTTTTTTAATAAGCCTCGTACAGGTTTACTTTCATTTGGATTTTTATTGGTAATTTTTTATTCGTCAAATGCAATGATGGGAATAATAAGAGCATTCGATAAATCTGTAAAACATCAAAAACATTATTTCTTTCAACTAAGATTAAGAGCCATAAAAATTACAACACTCTTAGTAGTTTTAGTAATTAGTTCTATTTTAATTTTAAGAGGTCATGCACAATTAGGCATTTTAATAAAAAAGTTTTTTCATATTCATGGTAAATTAAAATGGTTTAATAGTTTAAGATGGCTTGTTATTTTAACCTTAGTTTTTTATGGCATAGCATTTATTTATAAATATGCACCCTCTGTAAAAAAACGTTGGAAGTTAGTTTCGCCAGGATCTTTATTAGCAACATTTTTAACCTTAATTACTACAATAGCTTTTACATTTTGGGTTAATAATTTTGCATCTTACAATAAAATTTATGGTTCAATAGGTACACTATTAATTATAATGTTGCTTATCTTTTTCAACTCATTAATTTTATTAATTGGCTTCGAATTAAATGCCAGCATAATGCAATTAAAATTAGAAGCAGAAAAAAGAGAGCAAATCGAAAAAAAAGAAAATAACATTATTTAATTTTTCTCAAAACTTATATTTGCAACATAGTTAAGAAAAAGTTTTAAAAATATTTCGGGTGGTGGCGCAGTCCGGTAGCGTATTTGCATGGGGTGCAAGGGGTCGCTGGTTCGAATCCAGTCCACCCGACTTTTTCAACTAACAAATTACATTGCATTTGTTATTTTTACAGTATGTCTAAAACTAAAATTGCTCACCAATTAGATTTGTTTGGCAACTCTTTTACAAACAATGAAGTTAAAAACGACAATGCACCTATTGTTTTTGCCAATGAAAAAATTGCTGTAAAAATTAAAGCAAAAAAAATTGCAACTAAAGAAAATATAAATCCAGTAAAAGTTGCAGTAGCTACAACCATAAGCGAAGAACCTATTACTACAAATAAAAGCAAACGTGGCAGAAAAAGTTTTAAAGAAATGGAGGCAGAAGCCGAAATGCTACAACTTCCCAACGATGAAACTTTGAAAAAAAAATTATACTACCCTATTCGAGAAGTGGCTGCTTTTTTCAATGTAAACACCTCTTTAATACGAGTTTGGGAAACCGAATTTGACATTATTAAGCCAAGAAAAAATAGAAAAGGCGATAGATTATTTAGGTTTGAGGATATTAAAAATTTAGAAATAATTTACTACTTGCTTCGTAAGAAAAAATTTTCATTAGAGGGTGCAAAAAAATATTTAAAAGAAAATAAAGGCAACTTAGATACCAACCAACAACTTATTCAAACGCTTAAAAAACTTAAATTGTTTTTAACAGAAATAAAATCAAGTTTGTAATAAAATAACTTTTAATGAAACGTAACATTATAATTTTATCAGTACTTATAATTTTATCTTCTTGCTCCAATACTCCATTTAAAAATTTATCAAAAGTAAAATACACTACTACAAGAGATGAAGGCCATGAAGGAAATTCTAAAATTGCAATAGGAATTATTAATCGTTCAGTTTTAGAAAACGATACTGCCTTTCATTGGTTCAACGAAAATTACAAATTTGCAAAACCAGATGATGCCAGTGCAGTAAAAGCTTTTGAAGAAAAGAAAGATAAATTTCAGATTTTAATTTTTGGAGGAACTTGGTGCGAAGACACAAAAAATTTACTTCCTCTTTTTTACAAACTTGCAGATAAAAGCAATTTCTCTGAGAAAAATATTTTACTGGTAGCAGTAGATAGAACAAAAGTGGCTGTAAAAGATTTACATAAAAAATACAACTTACAACTTTTACCCACCTTTATTGTATTGCACAATGGCATTGAAGTTGGGCGTGTTGTAGAATATGGAAAAACGGGTGCTATAGACAAAGAATTAGGAGAAATTGTAAGTAAAATTGAATAAATTATCAGCTTATTTTTTTAAATAAAATTTTTCTTATTTTATCTTCAGTCAAATCTATTTAAAAACTATTTTTCTAATTTTTTATGCAATAAACTTAACGCTTACATTTGCAAAAATTAATTTCAAATACTTTAATAATTACACATGAAAAATACTCCTTTTACACAAAAACATATTGCCTTAGGTGCTAAAATGGCTGAGTTTGCAGGTTATAATATGCCTATTTCATACACAGGAATTAATGATGAACATGATACAGTGCGTAAAAGTGTTGGTATGTTTGATGTTAGCCACATGGGTGAATTTATTTTAAAAGGAGAAAATGCTTTAGACCTTATACAACGTACTACAAGCAACGATGCTTCAAAGCTTACAGCAGGTAAGGCACAGTACAGTTGTTTAACAAATGAAAATGGCGGCATTGTAGATGATTTAATTATTTATTGCCTTGAAGAAAACAAAGCATATATGTTGGTGGTAAATGCAAGTAATATTGAAAAAGACTGGAACTGGATTTCTAAATTTAATACCAACAATGTAGAAATGCACAACATAAGCGATAAAACTTGTTTGTTGGCTATTCAAGGTCCTCATGCTGTTCAATTATTACAACCTCTAACAGAAATAGATATTTTGAATTTAAAATATTACACGTTTGCAAAAGGAGTTTTTGCAGGAGTTGAAAATGTTTTAATCAGTGCTACAGGTTATACAGGTTCTGGTGGTGTTGAAATTTATTTTGAAGATACCAATGATGCTGCAATTAAAATTTGGGATACTATTACAAACTTAGGTGTAAAGCCAATAGGGCTTGGAGCAAGAGATACTCTACGTCTTGAAATGGGTTATTGTTTATATGGCAATGATATAGATGATACTACAACGCCTTTAGAAGCTGGTTTAGGCTGGGTAACAAAGTTCACAAAAGATTTTACTGCTAAATTAATTTTAGAAAAACAAAAAGCCGAAGGAATAAAAAGAAAATTAGTAGGTTTTGAAATGATAGAAAGAGGCATTCCTCGTCATCATTATTTAATAAAAGATGCTCAAGGAAATGAAATTGGAAAAGTAACAAGTGGTACACAAGCACCAAGCCTTAATAAAGCCATAGGCTTAGCTTACGTTAATATAGAACATGCAAGTTTAGACTCAGAAATTTTTATTGATATTAGAAACAATCCTGTAAAAGCAAAAATTACAAAAACGCCTTTTGGAAAATAAGAGTTAGAAAAAAAATTAGATTTTAAACATCTCTTGTTACTAAATAAACTAAGAATACAAGTCCTAAAATAAAATACACATAATAATTTAAAAAGTTATTCCAACGCATAAAAGATACTCTTCTTTTATTGCTACTCATATTAATCTCATCATGATTGTATAAACGGAAAAAGCTAAAGAAAACTTCAGCTACATCAAATCTTTTTACTGTTGTTATTAAATAAATTTTTACAAAAAATATAACAGCTACACTCAGCAAAAGATAAGGCATCCAATTTCGTATGGTTTCAATTATAAAATCCATTATTTAAGTTAGAATAAATTAGAAATATGTAAAAATATAATCAATAAAAAATGAAAGTAGAGCAAATATAAGTAAAACAAGATTACTCAACTATTATCTTTGCGGCAATTATGAAGAATATTAGAAATTTTTGTATCATAGCTCATATAGATCATGGCAAGAGTACTTTGGCAGATAGATTATTAGAACATACTAAAACCATTCATGAAAGAAAAATGCAAGACCAGGTTTTAGATAATATGGATTTAGAACGTGAAAAAGGAATTACTATTAAAAGTCATGCTGTACAAATAGATTATTTTCACAAAGGCGAACAATATATTTTAAATCTTATAGACACACCTGGACACGTAGATTTTAGTTATGAAGTAAGCCGTGCATTAGCAGCTTGCGAAGGTGCATTGTTATTGATAGATGCAAGTCAGGGTATTCAAGCACAAACCATCAGCAATTTATATTTAGCATTAGATAATGATTTAGAAATTATTCCTGTTATCAATAAAATTGATATGGAAGGTGCAAAAGTGCCAGAAGTAACAGACCAAATTGTAGATTTAATTGGTTGTAAGCCAGAAGAAATTTTATTAGCAAGTGGAAAAAGCGGTATTGGTATTGAAGAAATTTTAGAAGCTGTTGTAGAAAGAATACCAGCACCAACAGGTAGTGAAACTGCACCACTACAAGCATTGATTTTTGATAGTGTTTTCAATAATTTCAGAGGAATTATTGTGTATTACAGATTATTAAATGGCAATTTAAAGAAAGGCGATAAAATACGTTTTTGTGCAACAGGCGAAGATTATGAAGCAATGGAAGTAGGCATTTTACGATTAGATATGGAAGAAAGAAAAGAAGTAAAATGTGGTGATGTAGGTTATATAATTACAGGTATTAAAAATGCTAAAGAAGTAAAAGTAGGCGATACCATTACATTAGCATCTAACCCTGGCGAAGCCATTAAAGGATTTGAAGAAGTAAAGCCTATGGTTTTTGCAGGTATTTTTCCTGTAATTACAGAAGATTTTGAAGAGCTAAGAGATTGTATGGAAAAGCTGCAATTGAATGATGCTTCATTAACTTTTGAATTAGAAACTTCGCAAGCATTAGGCTTTGGTTTTAGATGTGGTTTCTTAGGATTACTGCACATGGAAATTATTCAGGAACGTTTAGAACGTGAATACAACCAAACAGTAATTACAACAGTGCCTAACGTAAGTTTTATTGCTTACACTACAAGAGGTGAAAAAATAATAGTAAACAATCCTGCTGAAATGCCTGATACCACTAAGATTGAAAGGATTGAAGAACCATTTATTAAAGCACAAATTATTACACAGTCTGAATATATTGGCAACATTATGACATTGTGTTTAGGCAAAAGAGGTATTTTAATTAATCAATCTTATTTAACAACAAGCAGAGTAGAATTGATTTTTGAAATGCCTTTAACAGAAATAGTTTTTGATTTTTACGATAAACTAAAAAGCCAAACAAGAGGTTATGCTTCTTTCGACTACTCTCCTATTGGTTACAGAGATGCAGATATTGTAAAGATGGATATTTTATTAAACTCAGAAAAAGTAGATGCTTTAAGTGCTTTAATACATCGTAGTCGTTCGCAAGATTTTGGCAGAAAATTGTGTGAAAAATTAAAAGAATTATTACCACGTCAGCAGTTTCAAATAGCTATACAAGCTGCTATTGGAGCCAAAGTTATTGCAAGAGAAAATATTAGTGCCATAAGAAAAGATGTAACAGCAAAATGTTATGGTGGCGATATTAGCAGAAAAAGAAAACTTCTTGAAAAACAAAAAGAAGGGAAAAAAAGAATGAGACAAATAGGAACAGTAGAAGTACCACAAGAAGCATTTTTAGCAGTATTAAAATTGGATTAGATTAGCTTCCTAAGTTTCTATAATTGCTTGTAATAATTCTTACATCTTGTAGCCAATTATATTCTTTTGCATACAGAATATCCATTTTACTTAACACAGTTTCGTTTAAGGTGTAATTGTTTTTTGTATTAAAAGTATTATGAGCAATAATGCTGTTTTTTAATTTGGGTAAATGTTGGTTGGGTACATTATAACCTATCCAAGTTTTCTTTCCTATTAATACCAATGCTGCATTTTTAATAGCATTAAAACCATTTTTCATAAATACTATATGAACAGGAAATGTAATTAAAATAATTAAAGCGAAAGCTATATCTACAAAGAGTTTCATTCGTTTTTGGTAAGAGGTATTGATGTTGTAATTTGTATCGAAACTTACTATTTCTCCTGTTGCAGTTTTTGAATCACTTCCAATAATGCAATTACTATTTGTTTCAAAAAATTTAAAACTAATATTGTGTGTAAGAAGTTGAATTTGCTCTATAATTTTTTTGTAACTAAGTGTTCCTGCACAAAATATTATTTCACGAATGGTAAAAGTATCTGCAATTTTTTGTAATTGATTCAACTCTCCTATGGCATTGTTATTTTCATTTTCTATTGCTACTCTACCTAATACTCTTTCTTGTAAATGTGCTGTTTGTAATAAACTCATTGCTTCATTATATTCATTAATAGAGCCTACAACAACAGTTTGCTGCATTTTCTTTTCTTCATCGGTTTCTTTAATAAAATTTAATTGCTTTAAAATCCATCTGTAAAAAATCATCATCACAGCAGAAAAAATTCCTCCAAATAAAATAACTCCTCTTGAAAATCTTAAAGTTTCTGGCAATAAAGAATAAACAGCTAAGCCTGCAATAACAGCTATAAACGTTGCTGCTAAAGCTTTTACAGGTTTATACAAATTATCGTACATACCTGCTAAAGCAGCAGCTAATAAAAAAACAATTACATAAACAGGGGTAATTTTAAAAACAATATCTTGTATAAAATCATTGCCTTGTCTAATAAAAACAACCCAAACTTTTTTTACTGCCCAAGTGCTAAGAAAAATAACAATAATGTCAATAATGGCTAAACCTAATCTGGTAAAAAAACTTTTAATTAAAGTTAATAAAGCTCTTAACCAAATAGCAATTTTTATAGAGGTTGAAAATAGTGTTGCACTGCTTCCTTTAAAATGTTTTGAAACAAAAATGCTCATGGCTTCGTAAAACATTTTTACATAATTTAAGCTGCCACGTTTAGTACTTTCTCCTTTGAAATGTATTATAGTGCTTTCGGAAAAATAATAATTTTTAAAACCCGTTTGTTGCAAACGATAGCTTAAATCTACATCTTCACCATACATAAAAAATGTTTCATCAAAACCGCCTGTTTTATCCAACAATTCTTTTGTAGTCATTAAAAATGCACCAGCCAAAACATCTACTTCATGGTTTTTACTTTTATCTAAATATCCTAAAGCATATTTGTTAAACAATTTTGATGTAGGAAATAAATAAGCTAAGCCTACTAATTTAAAAAAAGATGTAAGTGGTGCAGGAAATGAGCGTTTGCTTTCTGGTAAAAAATTGCCTTTGCCATCAATCATTTTTATACCCAATGCACCACAGTTTTTTGTTGTTTCAAAAAATGAAATACATTTTTCAAAACAATCTTCAGGAACAATAGTATCTGGGTTTAAAAATAAAATGTATTTGCCAGTTGCTTGTTGTAGTGCTATGTTATTCGCTTTACCAAAACCTTTATTTTCTGAATTTTGAATAAATGTTACCCAAGTAAATTTCTCCTTTAAATATACAATACTTCCATCAGTAGAATTATTATCTACCACAATTACTTCTGCCTGTAAGCCTTGAATAGCCTTATTTACAGCGTACAAGCATTGTTGAAGAAAATATTTTACGTTATAATTTACTATAATTATAGAAAGCTGCACTTAATACATTTTCATTTTAGCCAAGCAACATACTTTGTATTTACGAAGTAGCCAAAAGATTATAAAACTATTGAAGTATTTTTATTGTACATAATAGTTTTACAACAACACCAATTTAAAATATATTAACTTCGAAAAATGATAAATGCTGATAAAACATTACTTGAAAACTATAAATTTATAGACCTATTTTCTGGAATAGGTGGATTTCATTTGGCTTTATCATCTTATGGTGCTGAATGTGTTTTTGCTTCCGAATGGGACAAATATGCAGCCAATACCTATCACAAAAACTTTGGAATAAAACCTGATGGAGATATTACTAAAATTGAAGTAAAAGATATCCCATCACACGATATCTTATGCGGAGGTTTTCCTTGTCAAGCATTTTCAATTTCTGGGAAACAAAAAGGATTTGAAGACATAAGAGGAACGCTATTCTTTGATATAGCCAGAATCGTTCAGCATCATCAACCCAAAGTTTTGTTTTTAGAAAATGTAAAAAATCTACTAAAACACGACAGTGGAAATACATTAAAAACAATTACCAAAACACTAAAAGGGTTAAATTATTCCGTTTTTTACAAAGTTCTTAATTCAAGTCATTTCGGACTACCACAAAATCGAGAACGGCTTTACATTGTAGCCTTTCATACTACTTTAAATATTGATGTTTTTCAGTTTCCTAAACCTATCAACACACCCATTTGTTTGGAACAAATTTTAGAAGACAAACCTAAAAATGCCAAAACAATAGAAAGAGATGACATTGAAATTTATAAAGATTATATGATTTCTAATTCTTTGTTTTCTGATTTTGAATTATTGAACAAACCTATTCAAATTGGCAAAGTAAACAAAGGAGGACAAGGAGAGCGAATTTATCATCCATTGGGTCATGCTATAACACTTTCTGCTTATGGTGGTGGAGTTGGAGCAAAAACAGGATTGTATTTGATTGATGGGAAAATACGAAAATTATCTCCCCGAGAATGTGCAAGGGTTCAGGGATTTCCAGAAAGTTTTATCATTGATGAAACAATCACACAAGCATACATACAATTTGGAAATAGCGTATCTGTTAATGTTCTACAATACATAACTAAGGAGATAATTTCTAATTTGAAACAAAATGATATAAAGATTAGAGAAAATAGTAAATTAAATTATGCATAAAAAACAGTTTTTAGGTTCACAAACTGCCAAAAATGGATTTCTGAACGAAGATGATGTTGTGAATAAATTCAACAATTGGAAATCAGACGAAGATGCTCAAAAATGGTTACTCATTATGCAATATGACCTAAATAAAATTGAATACGTAAAAGCTATAAAATTAAGTGGCTATAAAACAGATGTTCAAGCTCAAGTTACCATTAAATTGAAAGCAGCAATAGATTGTCAAAACCTTCAAGTGAAATTAGTCAGTAATCCTAAAGGCTTTAATCAAATTGATAAAAGATGGGTAGATAAATATGTGGAAATGTGGAACATCCCATCTGATATTGAGTATCTATTGAAAAAATATACAGGAGAAATTGAGCCAAACATTCCAAATCCAAGAGATACCAGAAGAATGTTTGCAAACGAATTTACAGAATCGGAACAAAATAATATCATAAATTGGCTGAATAAAAATAAATCATTGATTGTATCGGATATTTTAAAAGGGCGTGGACAATTTTCGGCAGAATGGATGTTGGTTGCCCAAAAAGTAAAAGAAAATTCCAGATGGATTTTAAAACCTATGAATTTCTGTCTAAATCATTTCGGTAATAATGCTATTGAAATAACCAAACAAGGCAATTTTAAAATAGGCAGAATTACCATGCAGAGAAAAGGTGGAGACAATGGAAGAGAAACTGCTAAAATGCTACAATTTAAAATTAATCCAGCCGAGTTATTTGAAATCGAATAAGTAAAAACTATATATAGTAATTTGAAAAACAACTACTGAAAAAACCTTGTTCTAGCGTTGTTATTTAATTTGAACCTTAACCCTAATGCAACACCTAAAGCACTAAACTTTTGTTTAAAGCCATAGTTATTCAATTTGGGATTGGTTATATCATAACGAAAATAAGGCTCTGCAAATATTTCAGCAGTTTCTGATAAAGGTTTTATTAAACTTATGCTACCAAATAAACTCAAACCTACATTATGATTATAAACACCTGGATGGTCTTTAATACTTATTAATTGATTATTATTACTGCTTGAATCTATTGTATTACCTCTGTACCAAGAAGCTAATTTTACTATAACTCCTGCATTGGCAGAAATTCTGAAATTATTGTTATAAAATTCGTAACCTAATGAAATAGGCAATTCAATATTTTTATAAGAATTGTATTTGGTTGTTGTGCCATAAACAATTTGTAATTGTTTAGAAGTATCAGCAACAGTTGTTACATTTCCAAGTGGGTCTGTTTCTGTACGAATTGTAATAATGGTAACTTCTTTTCTTTCTTTTTCCTGTTGAAGCCTTACTCTTTCTATTAATTGAGCGTATTGTACACCTGCTCTAACGTATAAATTTTTTGAAAGCCCTCTTGTAAATCTTGCACCAACTGTTGCTCCTAATACCATGCTTTCTGCACTATCTTTTCTAAGTAAATAGGTTTGATTATATGCTGTACCTGAAACAGTTTTTCTTACAAGTTCAGGAGCTACAAAACCTTCTACATACCAATTTTTCTTATAACTACTATATTCACCAGGGCACTCAATTGGTTTTACTGAATGTTTAATTTTTTTCTGTAATTTGTTTGTAGCAATTAGGGGTAAATTATCAATTTGTTTAGTTGCTATTGGTGTTATTAATTCTTTTGAATGGCTGATGGTTATTGAATTATTCTCTATTTCATTTGTAATAGCATTTTCAATAGAATTAGCAATATTATTTGAATTTATATCATTATCATTTGAAACATTATTTATAATAGCATTAGTAGTTTTTGTATTTATAGAAGTATTTTCTAATGCTGTATTTTCACTTAATGATGTGTTCAATATTTTATTATAACCACTAATGTAATTATTGCTAAAAGATGATGATTGAGAAGTATGCTCTTGAGTAATTTTATTAAAAGCAACGTAATTTCTTTTTTCTAAAGAAGTATATTTTTTTTGAAAGGTTATATTGTTTTTATACATTTCATTATCAACATAAATACCCATTGAGTTATTTGACTTACTCATAATAAACATACCTAAAGTTGCAGTAATTAATAGTAAGCCAATAAAAAATAAAATTTTTTCTTGAGAAAAAGATTCAAAAAATACAGGTTTATTTTTCTTTTGTTCTGCAACAATTCTTTCCCATACTCTTTCTGAAACAGGTGAGGAATAATTTTCTAATTTATTTTTTATGTACTTATCAAAATCCATGTTGAAGTAACAATATATTATACTGCAATTTTTTCTAATTCTATGAGTTGTTTTTGCAACATTTTTCTTGCTTTAACTAATTGGCTTCTGCTGGTGCTGGGTTGTATATGTAGCATTTGCCCAATTTCTTCATGCGAATAACCTTCTATAACATACAAGTTAAAAACAATTCTATAACCATCGGGCAAGTTGCTTATCAACTTTAATAGTTCTTGTTCTTCTAAGTGAGAGTAAGAGTAATAATGTAAGGAAAACGCTGTATCGCTTTCCTTTATTTCTGAAAAAACAATTTTCTTTTTTTGTAAATATTTTAATGCACTATTTACCATAATCCTTCTCACCCACCCTTCAAAAGATCCTTCAAATTTAAACTGATATATATAGGTAAATACTCTTACAAAGCCTTCTTGCATTATATCTTCAGCTTCCATAACATCATTGGCATATCTTAAACAAACAGTAAACATTTTAGCAGCCATTTGTTCATACAACAAACGCTGACAAGTACTATTTTGTCTTATACAACCTTTTATGATTTCTAATTCAGTCAAAGCAAAATTGATTTTTAGAAATTATTATACAATAAATTTATCAACTATTATACTGCACAATGCGGTATTAAAAATATAATTTTTTAGCGAAATAGAAGAAAAAATAAAATGCTAATTAATAACAAATTGCTTTACAATGCTTTAATCTTGCTTATGATAGATGTTGTAGAAAACCCTTGCACAATAGGATTAATAACAACTCTTCCTCCATTAGTAATAACTTCTTTAGAACCTACAATTTGTTCTACTGTATAATCGCCACCTTTTACAAGTACATCAGGTAAAATATATTGTATTAAATTTAGTGGCGTATCTTCTTCAAAAATAATAACAGCATCTACGATTATTAAACTTGCTAATAGTAAACTTCTGCTTTTTTCATTATTAATAGGTCGCTCCTCTCCTTTCAATTTTCTTATGCTTGCATCGCTGTTTACAGCAACTACTAAATAATCTGCTTCTTTGGCTGCTTGTGATAAAGAAAAAATATGTCCTTCATGCAAAATATCGAAACAACCATTGGTAAAAGCAATAGTTTTATTAGTAACCCTCCAAGAATTAATTCTTTTTAAAAGCTCAGGTAGCGTAAAAATTTTTTGTTCAATCGCCTCTATCAATTTCATAAATCCAATGTGTTAATGTTATGCTTTGCAAGGTTAATGCAAAATAAAATAATTACCATTTTATTTTACAAGCTATTTGTGCATTACAACAAATACCAATTATGCTTTAGGTTTTGTAATATTGTTGAATGAATATAATACCTCCTTATTTAAAAAATGGCGATACTATTGGAATTGTTTGCCCTGCTGGTTATATGCCTTTAAAAAAAATCACCTCTTGTGTAACTACTTTAAATGATTGGGGTTTTAAAGTAAAAATTGGAACAACTTTGGGTAAAAAACAAGTCAATTATTTTTCAGGAAATGATGATGAAAGGTTGAATGATTTTCAAACTATGTTAGATGACGATACTGTTCAAGCAATTCTTTGTGCTCGTGGTGGTTATGGAACAAGCAGAATTATTGATGATATTAATTTTTCAAAATTTAAAAAAAATCCAAAATGGATTATTGGCTTTAGCGATATTACAGTTTTGCATGCTCATATAAACAGGCAATTTAAAATTGCTACCTTACATGCACCTATGGCAGGTGCTTTTAATAATGAGGGTTTTAAAAATGAATTTGTTTTATCATTAAAAAAAGCCTTAAAGGGAAATGCTTTAAACTACACTTGCAAACCTTATGTTTTAAATAATATAGGCACAACAAAAGGAGAACTTATTGGCGGAAATTTAGCATTGATTTCGCATTTAATAGGTAGCAAATCTGCTTATGATACCAAAAATAAAATATTGTTTTTAGAAGATGTAGGCGAATACTTGTATAATATAGACAGAATGTTTGTGCAATTAAAACGTGCAGGTATTTTTAATGAGCTGAAAGGCTTGATATTAGGAGGTTTTACTGAATTGAAAGACACAAAAATTTCTTTTGGTACAGATATTTACAACTTAATTTATGAACACATAAAAGAGTATTCATTTCCTTTTTGTTTCAATTTTCCTGTAAGTCATGACAAGGAAAATGTTGCCTTAAAAACAGGTGTGAATTATGAATTTTCAGTTCAAAAAAATAAAGTGTCGTTAAAAGAAATTCGTAAGTAGTTTTTAAAAAAACTTAATATAAAATTCTTACCTTAATCGTTTCCTTTATATCTTTTAAAAGTGCTAATGCTTGCTTAGATAATTTTTTATCTACATCTAAAACTACATAACCAATTTCATCGTTTGTTTTTAAATGCTGCCCAACTATATTAATATTATTTTTTGATAAACTACCATTGATAGCACTTAAAACACCTGGTACATTTTTATGAATATGCAAAATTCTATGAGCAGATTCTACAGGTGGCAAACTTAAAGCAGGAACAGTATGTGAGCCATTGGTAATTCCACTTTCTAAAAATTGATACAATTTATTACTTGCATCAATACCAATATTTTCCTGTGCTTCTTCTGTGCTTCCTCCAATATGTGGTGTAAGTAATACATTGCTTAATCCTTGTAAAACAGTTGTAAAATCATCGCCATTTTTTTCTGGTTCAACAGGAAAAACATCAACTGCTGCACCGCTTAATTGTTGTTCTTGTAAAGCCTTTGACAAAGCAATTAAATCAACCACTTCGCCTCTTGCATAATTAATTAATATGCTTCCCTTTTTAAAATATTTTAAAATTGGTTTGTTGATTAAATTTTTTGTTTGAGGTGTTTCAGGAACATGCAATGAAACAATATCTGCATTGCTTACTAATTCTTTTATGCTTTTACAAGCTACTGCATTGCCTAATGGAAGTTTGGTTTCTACATCATAAAAAATTACTTTCATGCCTAAGCTTTCAGCCAAAACACTTACTTGGCTTCCTATATTTCCATAACCAATAATTCCCAAAGTTTTGCCCCTAAGTTCATAACTACCTTTAGATTCCTTCAACCAAATGCCTTTGTGTGCAGCATTATTTTTATCCATAATTTTTCTGATAAGCATAATAGAAGAACCAATAACTAATTCTGCTACACTTCTTGTATTACTATAAGGTGCATTAAAAACAGCAACTCCATTTTTAGTAGCTGCTTTTAAATTTACTTGATTAACGCCAATGCAAAAACAACCAATTGCTTGAAGCTTAGTTGCAGCATTTAATACTCTTTCAGTAATTTGTGTTTTAGACCTAATGCCCAACAAATGAACATCTTTTATAGCATGTATCAATTCATCTTCACTTAATGCACCTGTCAATTTTTTTATATGGGTATAACCGTTTTGTTTAAAAAGTTGTACAGCTTTTTCACTAATATTTTCTAAGAATAAAATATTGATTTTTTCTTTAGGGTAACTCGTCATAATTCTTTCTTGCTTAGCTGACAAAAATAATTCATTTGGAATTATTATATTCTGCACATTAAGTTTTCGCTCAACTATATTTGCCAACATTTTTTAAACTGCTGAAAATATATAATGATTAAAAATTTACTGGTAGTGTGCTTTTTATTTCTTATTGCTTGTAACAACAATTCAAAAAGCAAGCATAAAAATATTAAGCCAGATTTTATATTCAGGGCGTTAACAAAAAATGAAAAAGCATTGTATAAAGGAAAAGCTGCAATTCTGTATCACAACATTTTAAATTCAAATTTTAGTGGTGGTATTTTAGTTGCCAAAAATGGTGAAATTATTTTTGAGCAGTACAATGGATTTAGCAATTTTTCAGCCCAAGAAAAAATTACTGAAAATACACCCATTCATATAGCATCTGCATCAAAACCCTTAACTGCATTGGCTATTTTAAAGTTGTTTGAAGAAAATAAACTTCAATTAACAGATAGCATACAACATTTTTTTCCAAATTTCCCATATCATGGCGTTACTATTTTTCAATTACTTAGTCATAGAAGTGGTTTGCCTAATTATTTATATTTTATGGATACTGCATGGAATAAAAATTTAAAAGCAACCAATATAGATGTGTTGAATTTTATGATTGAAAAACAACCAGAAGCGTATGCTATACCTGATAAAGTTTTTCATTATTGCAATACTAATTATGTGTTACTGGCATTAATTGTTGAAAAGCTTACCCAGCAAGCATTTCCTGATTACATGAAAGAAAAAATATTTACTCCATTAGCTATGAAGGATACTTATATTTTTTCAATAAAAGATACCAGCAACTACACTCCCTCCTATTCTTACAATGATAAACCATTTGCTCTCGAACCTTTTGATTGTATTTATGGCGATAAAAATGTATATAGCACAGTAAGAGATTTATTAAAATTAGACAACGCTTTATACCAACATACTATTATTTCTGCAACAACTACTCAAAAAGCATTTACAGGTTATAGCAACGAAAAAAAAGGCTTTAAAAATTATGGCTTAGGGTTTAGATTATTTATTGATAATGCATATACTGTAGTTTATCATGGAGGTTGGTGGCATGGCAACAATGCTTTGTTTACAAGGCTTTTGAAAGATACAGCAACCATAATTACTTTAGGAAATAAATACAACAGAAGTATTTATAACACCAAACAATTAGCTACTATTTTTTCGAATAATGCAGATAAAGATTTATCGGATTAATCAATTACTTATTTTTTATTAATTCTTTTTTCTTAATTCTGATAAGGCTATCTCGTTTTTTATTTATATGAATTAATACAGGAGAAATTGGTGCTACTTCTTTTACTGCTTCTATGTTGGTTCTTCTTTGTCTTAATCCATAAGTTAAAGAGGAGTCTATAAGCACTTTAAATTTTTCAGGATTTTGTTTGTAATAGCTGTAAGTAGTGTAAAATTGTTGTTTAGTTATTTTATGTAAATCAAAAATTTTTTGATACAGTGTATCTCGTTCTACTGTATAATTTTTTGTAGAATTTTCTTGTTTTGAGTGAGAGAATTTTATGTATTCATCCACACTTGTCATTTCCCAAACAATAGCTTTCATTTCACTTTCAGCAATGTGTTTATCAGAAAAACATCCAACAAAAAAAAACAAACCAACAAAAAGATAAATTGAATATTTCATGTTTTATCTTAATTGCTCATTGTATTTAGAAATATTTGCAACATCTACTTTAGATAAAATATCTTTTACTCGTTGCTTTTCTTCTATAGAAGCATTTTTAAAAATTCCAATAAACTCCTGAGCTTTATTTTGAACAAAAAATTGTACAAACATTAAGTTGGCATTTTCTTTATTTAAAGTTTCTAATTGCGTTAAAGCTTGCAATACACCAGCTCTTGCCTCTTTTTCTGTATCATACATTTTATCCAAACCTGTTCTATAATAACTATAGAGAATATCATGAATAGTATTATAACGTGAATTAATAAAATTTTCAACCAAAAAATAACGATTGCGTAAACCATCAAAAACACGCCAACCCGAAATATTTTTTCCTTCAGGAGCATTGTTTACAATATTCTGTGCTTTTTGAAAAAATGATTGTCCACCTTTTGGAGCAAAAGAATCATAATCCATACCCAAAATCATGTAAGCATAATATGCAAAAACTGCTGTAAGGTTTGCAGTCATAGCATCAGTTCCTTGTACTCTGTTTTCATTAAATTCTACTGGTTGATATTCTACATATTTAAAAGCAACATCGGCATCCATAAAATTAATTAATGCTGCTTGATATGATGAATTGTAAATAGGGCGTGCAGCTTGAATTGTTAGCGAAGCCTTATAAACATTGGTTTCTATAACACTTTCTAAGTTTAATAAAAAATTACAAACAATTTTTTCATTAGGTTTATAACTATCGTTTGTCCATTTACGATTGTTTAAGAAATTGTTTAATTGTGTTTGTAAGGTTGTAAAAATTTTCTTATCAACTGAAGATGGGATTCTGCTTGCAACAACAGTAACATTTGCTTGTAATTCTTGTGCATAAGAAATACTCATGATGCTACTACATAAAAAAGTTATGAATAAAATTTTACGATACATTATTTATAATTTGCAATAAATGAAACAATATCTTTTGCTACTTCTACTTTAGGCTTTAAATCAAAATGTTCAACACTTCCATTTTT
>Ga0116193_1001087_pt1 | contig 23588 bp, 23 predicted proteins | sample AD_UKC115_MetaG_FD_89892 | JGI IMG/M metagenome (GOLD analysis project Ga0116193, IMG submission 89892) | Active sludge microbial communities of municipal wastewater-treating anaerobic digesters from Hong Kong - AD_UKC115_MetaG | ecosystem: Engineered > Bioreactor > Anaerobic > Digestate... | reverse complement strand
CCTGTTCTCGTTTCGATCACAGAAGTAAAGTCTTTTTGCGTTTTGTTTGTGTACTATGGATTTAGCTCTATGGGAATTTCATTTCGCTGCCAGCCTTTTTTATTATTACTTACTTATTACTTATAATTCAATTTCATTGAATTGGCGGTCATAGCATGGGGGTTACACCTGTTCTCGTTTCGATCACAGAAGTAAAGTCTTTTTGCGTTTTGTTTGTGTACTATGGATTTAGCTCTATGGGAATTTCATTTCGCTGCCAATTCTTTTATACTTACTTATTTTAATTAATTTTTATTATTTATCTAATTTTTATATTATTTTTATGGTCTATTTTTCTAAAATTAGAGTTGTTTTAAATAAATTTTATATAAGATTTCAAATATATATTTTAATGTCGTATCATTATAATTTTTTAATGAACAATGCCTTCGGTCCTTTTATGAGGGAAGTTGATACTGTCAATGATTAGAAGAAACCCAGCATTGGACAGGCTGCCTGTTTCGAGGGTTGCTCGAGGAGGAAAGGGTAATCTACCGATGATTCAAGAGAGTTAGTATACGGGTAACAATTTTAAGGTCATAATCTTTTTTAAGGTTATGGCCTTTTTTTTATTTAAAAATAGTAATTTATTTTTTCTTGTTGTCTTTTTTTATGAAGAATCTGTATATGCTTAGAATGCTGACTCCTAAACTGAGTGTAAAACCTATTATTCCTAAAAATGGGAATCCTAATAACATTATGCCTCTGTTTGTTAACATTACTAAAGATGATCCTACAAGTAGTGCTGCAATAATAATAGCTATTGAAATTTTATCTGTTGCTTTATCTATTCCTTTAGTTCCAACTTCTATTTCGATTTTTCCTTCTTCAACTTTGTATAACATACTTGTTGCAAAACGAGGTAGTATTTTCATTAAATGTTCTACTTCAATAGCATTATGTTTGACATAATCTAACCCTCTACGTGGACTAAATTTATCCCATAGGAGTCTTTCTGCTAATGGACTTAGTACTTTTACTACATTGAAATCTGGGTCTAATTTTTGCCCAGTATCTTCCATCATTCCAACTCCTCTAGCCATTAATACAAATTCTCTAGGTAGTGTGACATTATAATCTATCATTACATCCATTAAATCTGCCATTCCACCTTTCATTTTATGTAATTCTGCTCCATAATATTTAGAAATCATATCGTTTAAATCATATTTTAATGCTTTTAAGTCTGTTTCTTCATTTAGTATATCCATGTAGCGGAGTTGGTTTATCATATTGTCTACATCTCTGCTTATGAAGAATAGGAATAGTTCTGCTAAATTTTCACGAAATGTTGCATCCATATATCCCATCATTCCTTCATCTAAGAAACAAACGATATTGCTGTTTAGTATGTATATGTTTGCAGGGTGTGGGTCTGCATGAAAAAATCCGTCTATTAATATTTGTTGGAAGTATGATTTTACAGTTACATCTGCAATTAGTTTTGTATCGTATCCCTCAGGATGTTCCATTACATATGAAACTTTTTCTCCTTTTACAAATTCCATTGTTAATATGTGTTTGTTTGAGTATTCTGTATAAGCTTTAGGTATGTATATTTTGTAATTGTCTTTAAAGTTTTCTTTAAATCTTTGCATATTTGAAAGTTCTTGATTGTAATCTATTTCTTTATATAATGATCTTTCAAATTCTTTTTCTATATCTGGTAGGTTGAGTGTTCTTGCTTTGTATACATATTTGTTTACTCTTTTTGCGAAGAATCTCATTAAATTTAAATCTACTTCTATTATTTTTTCTAAGCCAGGTTTTTGAATTTTAACTGCCACTTCTTTTTCTTCTTTTTTTAGGATTGCGTGGTGTACTTGTCCTATACTTGCAGTTGCTAGTGGTTCTTCGTCAAATTCTGAGTATACTTCAGTAATTGGTTTTCCTAGTTCATTTTCTAGGTGAACTTTTATTTCTTCAAATGGTATGGGTGGGTTGTTGTCTTGTAGTTTTGTTAGTTCGTTGGCCATTGTGTGTCCAACTAAATCTGGACGGGTACTTAGTGTTTGACCTAATTTTATGAAGGTTGGTCCTAGTTCTTGAAAGCTTTTTCTTACTCTAACTGCAAAGAGTTGTGTGTTATCTTCTAGTTTTTCTTCTTCTTTGCTTTTTCCAGGTCTTAATGGATTTCTTCGGGATAATCCTCCGTTTTCGCTTACGAATTGTAATCCATTTCGACGTAGTACCCTAACTATTTCGTTTAGTCTTTTCCAGTTTGGGTTTCTTGTATTACTTATAACTTTCATTTTTTATTCCAGATTTCTTTTTTTATTTATAATTGTTTTTATTTTTTAGTTTTTATAATTAATGTTTTTATTTTTTAGAATTTTTTAAGTATTTCTCCGTATACTTCTTTTAATTTACCGTTGGAGTTTTCGTATATGCGTTTAAGTATGAGTTCTGGGGTACTTCTTGCTAGTGTATTCATTTTTGGGGTTCTATCCACTATTAGGTTGTAATTTTCATCTAATCCTTTTGCTTCTATTCCGTCGATACGTACGTCTGTGTATCGGCTTAATTCTTTTGCCATGTGAGTTACTATTATTGCATATGATTTTGTTTCTTTTAGCATTTCTATGAAACTGCTTATTATTTTTACTGCTGCTTCTAATTCGGTTATTCCTTCTAGTTCGTCGAGTAGTACTAGTTTTTCTGTATTATCTGTTGCTATTGGCATGAATACATTTAGGAATGATTCGAATGCTCCTGCATCTAGTGATCTTCCTTTGCTGAAGTAGTATATTTCATCTAGTATTTTTATTTCTGCTTCTTCTGCTGCTATTGGGAGTCCCATTTGTGTCATTATGCTTATTTGCCCAATTGTTTCTAAGAGTGTTGTTTTTCCTCCACTGTTTGCTCCTGTTAGTAATGCTATGTTTTCTTTGGGTGTTAGGTTGTAGTTTATTTTTTGTATGTTGTTTTTTAGTGCTAGGTTTAAGTTTATTGCTTGTTTTATTTTTAAATTTTCACTTATTTGTGGTTTGTTTAGGTTGTATGTGTATGCGAAGCTTCCTAGTGTGAATTCATAATCGAATTTTAGTGTTTCGTTTAGTTCTTCTTCTGCTTTTTCTTTTATTGTGGCTAATTCTTGGGCTATGCTTATTTTTTTATCGTATAGTTTGTTTTCTTTTATGTTTTGTTGTTCTTGTTCTACTCTTTCTAGTTCGTTTTCATCTATTTCGATGGGATATTTTTTTATGTATGGGTCGAAATCAATTTGGGTTAACTCAAGTAACTTTTCCCTACCTTTACTTATAATTGCCTCAAATATTTTCTCAATCTTTGGAGGTAAATCATTGTTTAATAAATCAAGAACTTCATCTCCTCCAATGTCAACATTTTTAATACTATTTTTCAACTCCTCATCCATATCTTGCTTAATACTTAAAACACTTTCACCAATATTCACACTATTATTCTCAAAATTATCCAAATCATTAATCAAAGGTTTAATATCACCACAAACACTATCTAAACCAAGAATCTGTCTAATCTGATAAACTTTATCAAATAAATCAATATTAACTTTAAAATAATCAAGAATAATATCAGGAACAATCTCATAAACCTGAGATTCCCTATTAATCATAACCAAATTACCCATATCACCAAAATCAAGAAAACCCTCACTATAAACATAATAAATAAGCTCATAACTACGAATTTCATCAGCAAAAAGAGGAGAATTACTAGCAACAAGTATAGGATAATACTTATTCAAACCCAAATCAGTTAAATAATCTCCATCCTCACTAGACTCAACAAGAATAACCTTACTTGGATCATAAGTACCCTTAACCTCAACAGGTTTACCTAAATTCTTCATCAAACCCTTCAAAGTATCAATAGGCAAATACTGAATCTTATCTTTAGCACCCATAACAAAATCTAAATGACTATTAATAAAATCAACATCAGTAGTAGGACTAAGAAGCTGAACACGATTACGACTATAAGAAGTATTAGAAAACTCTAAAATCTTACTAATAATTTCATCATATAAAACTCTAGCACGATCACTTTTTAAAAACTTCTCTTGAGGATTATCCAATAAAGAGTTCATAATCTGAATAGCTTTACGTTGAGAAATACCTTCAATACTACTTAATTTCTCCAAGTCCCTTTCCTCAACAATGTTAATAAGATTCTCTTCACCACCAACATTGTCTAAGATTTTTTTGGATAATTTACCCCCAACACCATCAATACGTTCTAAATCATTCCTAATCATCATAAAAACCTAACATAAAATTTATAATCAAATCTATTTCACTAAACATTTATTCTAATCCTTTTTTAAAATTACCAGAAGAAAATTCAGGAGAATACTCTTTCAAAGTATCAAAACACTCTTTAGGAATCTCATCATTATTAATTGCAAACTTATAAACTTCACCAACATTATTAATATAATCTAATGACTTCCATCTTGCATCAATACTGAAATTAGAAACCCCAACAGTTTTTAAAAAACCAATCTCTTTAATAAGAGATAAATCCTCATAATTTATCATCAATACTCCATCTTCACTTAACGGACGATGTAATGGATATTTGTTATTATCATTATCACTTAAATAAACATCACAAACTGGATTATTAGGATTATCAATTTTTTTAATTTCTTTACTCATTTTGGAAGGTAAAATACTTTTCCTACTTACAAGGGATTCAATATTTCCATGAACTAAAACCTCCAATATAGGATAATCTTCAGTAAAATTCTGGAAAATATCCTTATAATTTCTACGACCTAATTCTGGAGATATTGTTAATAATTTAAAATCATTTATTTCTTTCACACTTTCAGTATTTGTAATATTTAATGGATAAGATCCATAAGTTTCAATACTAAATTTTTCACTTAAAAATTCACATATTCCCATATGTGAAGTCATTATTGATGGAAGATAAGTTAGTTTAGATAAAATTCCACAAACTTTAATTAAATCAGCTAATAAATTTTCATGAATAATATTCGGCCACATCCATATTAAATCATAATCATTATCTTTACTTATATCTAAAGCTTCTTTAATTGTGTTTACACAGTAACTAATATCTAACTCTTCACTTTCATCAGTTAATCTCCAATTTTTAGTTGGAATATCAAAATAAACCCTTGTAAAAAGATTTGCATTTAATTTCTTTAAATTTTCCAGATTATTAACATAAACACTTAAATTACAAGTTTTTTCTTTAAATTCGGAATCGGATGGTTTTAAACTTTCATCATATTCTTTGAGTTTTCTTTCTACAATTTTAATATCATTTTCGTATGGTTTGTAACTGTTTATAATTTCCTTTTCTAGTTTTTCAAAGAATTCTCTACGTAATTGATTTAAACCACTTATTGGGGTAAATAAGTTTTTATTAATATTTTTGACTTCAACAGTTTCAAGGTAATATGGTAAATCTTTAATTTTACTAATTTGTGATTTAATAGTTTCTTCAGTAATCGGTTTGTTTATTGCCTCTTCCCAAGGTTCTAATCCTTTTTGAGTGACTTTTATAAGTTTATCATTACTTAATTTAACAGTACCTTTAATTATTGGATAATTTGCATTGTCCACATAAAATTTCATATGAAGTGTGGATTTTCTAAAACCTTGTTCATTAGAATCTCTTTCTAACTCTTTTAAATCTTTATTAAGTCTATTTCGTTTACTTAAAAATACTTTACATCCTGGTTTAATTATGATTTGTTCCTTTTTATTTTCTCTAACTTTACGAACTACTAAAACTTTACCTGTTACTTTTTCTTTAATTAAACGATTTTTATTCCAATAAGTTTTAGATTTTTTAAAACTTGGATCTCCACTAATATCAAATCCATAAGTATTAATTTTACTATCATTTTTAACAGGTTTACCTTCAATAACTAAACCATCACCTTTTTGTGGAATATTTAAAAGATTTTCATCCAATTTAATACTAATTTTCCCGGTATTCTTTTCATATTCTTCTACTTTACCTATGTATAATCCAACATGCCCTGGTTTGTTTGTGTTCATTATACGATTTGTGTTATTGTTTTGGAATAAATGTCCAGTACTTAATTTTCTATTAAAAGCTAAATTAAGATTTTCTTCACCAGATTTACTGGTGAATTCATGTAGTTTCTTTTTATTTCTTAATTTATTCAATGCTTGTCTGTAAGTACTTGTTGTAAGCATAACATATTCCTTATTACGCATTCGACCTTCGATTTTTAAACAATCAACACCAATTTCACTTAAAATATCAAGTTTATGATATAAACTTAAATCTGCAGGACTTAAAAAGTAATTTTTACCCTTATTATTAAATTTATAACTATTACCTTTTTTATTATCCACTATAATATCATAAGGTTTTCTGCATGGTTGAGCACAAGTTCCACGATTACCACTACGCCCTCCAATAAAACTACTGAACAAACATCTTCCACTATAACAGTAACATTGGGCACCATGAACGAAAATTTCAACTTCAATACCTAATTTATGAGCTTCTTTAGTAATTTCCTTAAGCTCATCTAAGGTTAATTCACGAGGTAATACTACACGATTAATGCCATTATTTTTAGCCCACTTTAAATCATCAGTATTTTCTATATTCATTTGAGTACTAGCATGAATACTAAATTTAGGTATATATTCATTAATAAGCTTTAATAAACCAATATCTTGGATTAATACACCATCAACACCAAGTTGGTATAATTTAAAAACATATTCTAAACAATCAAATAATTCATTTTCTTTAATTAAAGTGTTTACAGTAATGTAAACATTAACATTATGGAGATGAGCATATTCAACTGCTTCATTAATATCTTCAAGAGTAAAATTATCAGCATATTTCCGAGCACCATACTCTTTACCTGATAAATACACACTACTTGCACCAGATAAAACTGCAATTTTCAAGTGTTCCATACTGCCGACGGGGGATAATAATTCTGGTATTTTCATAAAATAAATTCCTCATTTTTATATTATAATTACTTTATATATTTTGAGATATAAAATTATATTTTATGTATATAGTTTTTGAAGGAATAGATGGTAGCGGTAAATCAACTCAAATAAACTTATTAAAAAATTATCTAGAAAAAAATGGATTAAAAGTAGAATGCATAGTTGAACCTACTGATGAAACTATAGGTCGATTAATTAGAGAATTTTTAACTCATGAAAATGCAACTACGGATAATATGCAGAAAACATTAGGTTTACTCTTTGCAGCAGATAGAATGCAACTAATGAATAAAATAGAAGCATATGAAAATGAAGGTAAAGTTGTATTAGGTGACAGAAGTTTTTATAGTAGTTTAGCCTACCAAGAACCGCAAGAATGGATAAAGGAAATAAATAAATTTGCTAAAATTCCAGATATGGTTCTTTTATTAGATATAGATCTTGATAAAAGTGTTGAACGCACAACTGGTATTGATGAATTTGAAAATAAAGAATTTTTATCCTTAGTGCAAAAAAAATATCAAAAATTAGGTACTGAAAATGGGAATTTTAAAGTTATAAATGCAAATAATGGTGTGAACTTAGTAAGTAAAGATATTCAAAAAGCTGTTGCTCCTTTATTTGATATTTGTGTAAGTGGAATTTTATAAAAAAAATTATTGTAATCGAGGTATCAATTTTTCATGTTAGATTTTTTAGAAATTGACAGTATGGATTGGAAATTAATAGGAATAGGAGGTATTGTAACCTTCATAGTTGCCTATATTTTAAGTTTTATTTTAGAAAAAGTGCATGTTAACGGATTAATACTTTTATTTGTATTAATTGGTATAATTTGTTTTTCAACACGTATAGAATCTCCAAATGTTGGTAAAGGAGTAGTATATGGATTATTAATGGGTTTAATCTGTGGAATTTTATCAGTAATTATGGGAATTTTTGTATTCTACACATATTTAGGAGGAATAATAGGAAGTATGGTTTTACTCTTATTAACTTACATACCAATGTATTTACTTGTTGGTTTCCTTGCAGGTTTAATAGGGGTAGAAATAAAACGTTATATTTAAAATAAGTAAAAAAAATGATATGAGGAATTAAGAATTAATTTCCTAATTCTTCTAATCTTTTGTTAATAGCATCAACAATAAATTGTTTAGCTTTTTCTAATTCTGCTTCTGTTCCTATGAGTTTAGGACCATATTCTGTTTGTTTTAATTTAACTTCGAATTTATCTATAGTGTGTGCTAAAACTTGTTCCCCAACACCATTAGGTAATTTCATTTCATATTCTTCATCCATTGATATCAACTCAAAATTTCTTTTTTTTAATTATTATATGATTAACTTATAATATAATCCTTTTTTTTATTCATTCATGAATTCACGTACAGGTTCTAAAAATTCTATTAAGAAATCACTAACTCCACTTTTCAAATCCATGGGATGTAATTCTCCTGCACTAAATTGTTGGATTAATTCATCATGTGTTAATTCTAAATCTCCACCAAACTTTTCAGGTCTACTAATTTTAATTGTATCTTGGTTAGGGAAAAGGAAATGATCACAAATTTCAATCATAGGATTACCTTCAACTTCTCCTTTAGGACAGAATCCTTTGTTAATTTTTTTCTTAATAACTTTTGGAGTGTCATCTACAGCTATAAAGTTACCTTTACTACTACTCATCTTATCATCACCATCAGTACCATGTAATAATGGTGTGTGTATACAGATAGGAGCTTCTTCATCTATTTTTGGTAAATTTTCACGTGCTAACATTTGAATTTTACGTTGTTCCATTCCACCTAATGCAATATCAGTTTTTAAATATGCCATATCTGCTGTTTGCATAAGCGGATAGATAGTGCTTGCTACTTTAGGATTATCATCATGACGACTTACTTGGTCCATACTACGTTTAGCTCTTTTTAATGTAGTTAATGTAGCTAATTTATAAACATTATCAGTATATTCAGGTTCAGTTTGGAAACTGGATCCTAAAATATATTCTGTTTCAGCATCTAAACCTAATGCTTGGAAACATTTTTTATTATATTCTGCAGTAACTTCAATATCTTCAAGGGTTCCTTTTCCATTTAAATAAGCATGATAATCAGCGAGTAATATTTTTATATGGAAACCCATATTTTGTAATTGTTTTAATTTCATTATAGTTATTGCATGACCTAAATGGATTTTACCTGAAGGTTCATAACCAGTATAAGCTATTGGTTTTTCTTTATCAAATACTTTTAATAATTCTTCAGTTTCTATAATTTCAAGGGTTCCATTTTGGATTATTTCTAATTTTTCTTGATTATTCATAAATTATCACTAAAATTTAATTTTTTTTTATTTTAATAAGTAAACTTGGCCATTTATTTTTATAGTACTTACTTCTTGACCGATATCAATATCATTAAACTCTTCATTCATATTTAAATCAACTGTAGAGTAATCATCTGGATCTAATATTTGTATCATATTTGGAGATTTGTCTGTTAATATGCTTGGTTTAATTTCTGTGCTTTTTTCGATTAATTTTATTTCATTACTGTGTTTCCAACCAATATTAGATTCTGTGAAATCTTTTAAGTTTTTACAATGTATGCTTTTTCCACTTATATTAATTATTTCAAAAATTTTATCTTCAAAGCTAATAAAATCCCCTACTTCATATTCAGGTAATCTAAAAGATATCCATATTCTATATAATCCTTTTCCTGTTGAACGATCTTCACTGATTAATCTTGGAGATTCTTTAATTTCTCCTCCAAGTTCATTTTTTAAGTTGTTAACTATTTTTTTAGCAGTTTTTAATGAGCCAATGTAATAGTCGAAACCTTCTTTAGGGTTAAGGATTTGTGGAATATATGCTAATTTATCTTTTTTGGATTGTTTAGTAATTGTTCTTTGAATTATTTCTTCAGCATTATTAATTTCAGCTTGTTTTAATGAACGATTTTCTGCTCTAAGTTGTATTACGGCTTCATAGTATCCTGAATCTTTTTTACTGCAATCTGGACATACACTATGGTCTAATCTAACATTAACATTATATTTCTCATTTAATCTGGTGTTGTAAACTGTTCCTAAAACTGTGATTTCACATTCTGCTATTGTACCTCTCATTTGGAGGATTTCTAAGTCGATTAATGGTTCTTCCACTAATTCGTCAATTTTAATTGCATCTTCAAGTGTTCTGTAAATTATTTCTTCTTCAGAAATTTCTGAGTCAATCCATTGTCCTTTTAGTAATTTTGCATTACAATGGCTACATATGGTGACTGTGATGTTTTCAGGGACTTGTATCATTTGGTATGTTTTTAAAAAACAGTTTTTACAGACTCCATTGATTAATGGTTCTTCTGTACTTCCACATTCTGGACAAAACATAGTAATCAAAATAGTAAAATAATTTTTTTATATAAAAAAAATAAGATAAAAAAGGGGGGTAAATATGTTAGCCCTTTTAAATTGGTTTTAAAGGTGCTCTTGCACCGCAAGCTGCACATTTAAGTATAAATATACGGTCTTCTCTGATGATTTTAGTATCTGGTCTGTTACATTCGTGGCAGATAACATATTTATCTACATAATCATCTATTCTTTCATTTATGAGGAAATGGTTGAATTTTCCTTGTAAAATAGCTCTTTGACCTTCTAAATTTCCAGCTGTACCTAATTCACGTAATAAGTATTTAAGTATGTGTTGTGGGTCTCTGTTTAGTGCTTCAGCTACATCTTTAAAGTTTTGGATAAAAGTACGGTTTCCTTGTATAACACTGTATGCTTTTGGTACATTAAATCTTTTTGTTTCAAAAACTTCAGGAGGTAGTTGGTCAATAGCACGATCTAATAATTTTTCATAATCATCCATAATAATCACTCCGTTTAATCTAATGTTTTTATTAATTTCTATAAAAATTTTGATAAAAAAATAATATTCGTAAAATAGTTATCAATAAAAAATATAATATGTAAATTTAGTTTTTTATATTATATTAAACTATTGTATAAAAAATTGTATAGTTTAAGTTTAAAAAAAATTTTGAAAAATAAAAAAGGGGTAAAAAAAATAAAATAAAAAAATTTTATTTTTAAACAGTTTTAATATTACCAGCACTAGGTTCGAAGAGAACTCCTCTACTTTTAAGTTTTTTAATTATTTCTTCGGTTTTTTCTTCACTTAAATCGTGATCTTCAACCATTCTTTGTTTAAGAATGCTAATTGGAGCATTACCTTCAAATTCTGCTTGTAAATCTTTAACTGTATTAATTAGTATTTGTAATTTGTCTCTGTCTGATTTTGGTGTACGTCCTTCTACTTTATCAATATCTATTTTTCCAGTTTCTGGATCGTATCCTACTTCAGTAAGACATGCTCTTTGTAGTTTTATTGCTTTTTCTGCATCTTCAGGTTCTACAAATTCTTTCAGACGTATTTTTGCACTAGCTTCTGCTAAACGGATTATTGCTTCTAATTGTCTTGCAGTTATTGGTACTGGTGCTTCTTCATCTATTGCTCCACTTCTCATACTAACATAAAATTCTTCCAGTACTTTATTTGCTCCTTCTGTAAGTTGAGGGTTAGCATTTTTACGTGCATATGCAATGTATTTTCTAAGTAATTCTGGTTCAATTTCATAGTTAATTGTGTTTTCTTTATGGATTTCTAAGATGTGTTTTGCTAATTCTCTATCGTTTTCAACATTCGGTTTATCTTCTACTATAAACATTAAATCGAATCTGCTTAAGATTGGTGAAGGTAAATCTATTTGGTCTGCTACAGTTTTGTATCTATCGAATCTTCCAAATTTAGGATTTGCTGCTGCAAGTACACTACAACGACTGTTTAATGTTGCCATTATTCCTGCTTTAGCTATACTTACAGTTTGTTGTTCTAATGCTTCGTGAAGTGCACTTCTATCTTCTGAACGCATTTTATCCAATTCATCAACACATACGTTTCCTTGATCCCCAAGTACTAATGCTCCTGCTTCCAGAGACCATCCTCCAAGTTCATCTCTTACTGCTGCTGCAGTTAATCCTGCACCTGTTGTACCTTTACCACTTGTATATATACTACGTGGTGCTAATTTTGAAACATACTTGAGTATTTGTGATTTCCCTGTACCTGGATCCCCTACTATTAAAATATGAATGTCTCCACGTAATCGTGTTTCATCTTCTAAGATTTTCGCGGATCCTCCGAAGAGTTGTAATGCTATTGCTTCTTTAATTGGACGGTGTCCTCTAATACTTGGTGCAGTAGATTGTATAATTTTATCATAGATATGTGGATCTTTACTTAGTTCTATGATTTTTTCTTCATCTTCTTCACTTAATGATAATTCTTCGAATTCTTGTTCTAGGGGTTCAATGTAGTTTACATAAATGTAATTTTTAAATTTACCACTTCGTTCTTCTCTGAATGTTTTAAGCACTCCAGTGATTCTTACTTTATCTCCCGGATTTAAATTATCAACTAAATCATCTTCAAGAACCATTAACATTTGTTTAGGTTCTGTTCCTCCAGATAAGTTTTCTAGTGGTTCTTGCATACGTGCAGTTTGTGTGTCTATGTATTTACTTTCCCCTTCTAAGAGTCTGAATGATCTTCCTCCACAATCACTACATAAACTTGGTTCCATTATATGTCTATCGTTTGTTTGTTCTACTTCATGTAGTCTCATACATCCTCTACATTCAAATACTCCAGTTTCTATTCTTGGTCTTATTTCGTCTGTTTTACGAACTATCCCGTCAGCTGATACGAAGCTTCCAATATATTTACTGAGTAATATTTTTAGGGGTATGATATTTGTGACATTGGCAAATCTCACATTGATTTCCGCACCTTTCATTAAGGGGTCGATATTTTTGACTGCTTTTTGTGCAGCACTTATTACTTCTTCTGGTTTTTCAAGTAATAAATCTGCTTGGTCAGGGTCGAACATTTCTAAATCTTGATAATCGATTATTAATGATCTTTCGTCAGGATATTTTTCTAATATTCCATATACTTGGTCTTTGTATTTTGTTGTGAAAAATTCCTCGAATTTGGCGGTTGTTAAATTTATTTTTTCGCTTGAATTCATAGTATCTTTTTATTTATTTTCTATATTATTTATAAATTAAGAAAAGTATTTTTGTTTGTTTTTTTTAAAACTTTTTTTTAATAAACTTTAATAATTAGGAATTTAAAATATTAGTAATAATTATTTTTTTAGGTAAAATTTCTTTAAGTTTTAGCTAAAAATAGGAGTTTTTTATGAAGAAATCACGTTTAAATTTATTTAAATCAACATCTATGATGATATCTATCCTTGGAATCGTCATGATTATAGTTACAATTATTGTAGCGGCTTATATTGGTTTTAGTTTAGTGAGTAGTAATTTAAGTGGTGGTATCTCAAGTGGTACTCAATATGATGAGTTAGCTAGTCTTAGATCTAATTATTCTGATTTAGAGGGACAGTTTAACACAACTCAAGTTGCGATTTATGCTTCTAATAATGATAGTTTACAACAACAGTTTGCTGATGCAAAGCTTGAGTTAGTCCGGGCTAAAAATAGTTTGGATGAGGTTGATAGTGCATTGTCAATGGGTAAATCTTCATCTGAAGTGGATCAAAGATTGAAAAATGCTAAACAAGAATTACAAAATGCTCATGATGCTTATAATGCATTGCCTCAAGGGAATTTTTAATTAAAAAGTATTTTAATTAAAAAACTCTTTTTTTCTTTTTTTAATAATTAATTTAATATATTAATATTTTTTTCAAATAGAATTAATTGCTCTTTTTTTTAGATAGCTTAAGCTATTGTGTATTTGAATTTGTTAAAAATAGTGTTTAAAATAAGAAAAATAAAAATTAAAAAAAAATGTTAAAATTAACAATTTTAGTTGGTTAATTTTGACATTAATTCTGAAAGTGTTGGTGCACCAACAAATTCTACAACACCGTTAATTGCTATAGTTGGGACTGCATATATTCCATAGTCCATAGCTTTTTGACGGTTTGATGAATCAGAAGTGTCAAGAACTTCTACTTCTAAATCTGCGATTTCTTTTTTTGCTTCTTCAACTACTCTAACTGCTCCTGGGCAGTGTGGGCATGTTGGGGAGGTAAATACTTCTACTAAAGTTGCCATTGTGAATCTCTCCTATTTATTAATTTATGTAATTATTAATTTTTTTTTAGTTCTAATTATATTATAGTTTTACTTATAATACTATTTCATTTTAATTCGTTAGTATAATTATAAACAATTTTAGTATTTATACTTTTGTATTGTAATTAATAATAAATTCTCAAAATATAACTATTTTTTTGTAAGTGCATTTTTAAGATTAGAGAAACTATCAGTACTTAAATCAGTCTTATTATTATATACAACAATATTGTACTTAGTTAATTTAGCTTCATTAGCAGCAATTTGGATAGCTTGATTTCGAGTTCCTACACCATCAATTAAATCTTTAGTTAAAGCAGTATTACCACTACAAACTTTACCATTAACATAACTACTAACAGTAAAATTATTCAAGTTACGATTTTGGCTAATTGTAGATACAGAATAACTTGAATCACTTTTAAGCATATTCTTTATCATATTCTTCTGATTTGTAGTTAAACTATTATAACTTGGGGAAATAGTGTTATATGTATTACCCTTAGAAATATCTGCAGTAATCCCTAACTTTGAATAATAAGGAGATAAATCTGCACTTGATAAAACAAAACCAATGTTACCAATAGCAGAATTAGGACTAGCTATAATTTTATCAGCACCTGTAGATATTAAATAACCACAAGATGAACCACTATCACCGATCCATGCAACTACGGGTTTGGAAGATTGATTTATACTAGCTAACATTTCTTGGGTAGCAACTAAACTTCCACCATCACTATCTACATCTAAAACTATAGCTGCAACTTTATCATCAGAGTTTGCTTTATTCATCATTGCTTGAAAATCATTAGGGTTAGTTACAACTTGATTAGAATTAGAATTGTAACTAATTTCTCCATGAATTGGAATAACTGCTATAGTATTAGGTGTTAATGTGTTTACACCAATTGGTATTAAAGTAGCTATCAAAATTACAATGAGTATGATTGCAAATCCTCCGATTATACCATATCCAAAGTATTTTGATTTTTCATCCATTCTTATCAACTTGAAAATAATTATAATTTAAAAATAAATTTTTATATTATTTATTATAGAATTAATAAATATATATTAGTTATCAAATTTTTAAAAACTTTTATTTTTTTAGATTTAATATCAAATTTTTTTTAGGTGAATTAATATGAAAAAAATAGTCCAATCTCCAGCTTCTGCAACTATAATAAATGCTATGGCCACAGGTTCAGGTTCAGCATTTGGAATTGATTTAAATAATATAATTCAAGCTGAAATGATAAATGAAAATATTGAATGTATTTCTGACATTGGAGCGGACCCAAAATTAATGTATAAATGTGTTGATAAAGTATTGGAATATTATGAGCTTAAAAAAGATGATTTAAGTTTTGGAATAAAAATTGGGACTGAATCTCACATTCCTTTAGGTTCAGGTTTATCAAGTAGTAGTGCTTTATCTAATGCAGTTACTATGGCTACTGCTGCTTTGATTAGTGAAGAATTAAATCTTAAACCATTAACTGACATGGAAATAATTGATTTAGCTATTGATGCTTCTTTAGATTGTGGTGTTACTATCACAGGATCATTTGATGATGCTACAGCTTCTTATTTTGGAGGAGTGTTGATAACAGATAATTATAATCGTAAAATTATTTTGAAAGAGGATATGGTGGAAAATAATGTACTTATTCATATGCCTGATACTCCCTCATTAAGTGGATCTGTTGATTTAGAAAGAATTAAACTTCTTTCACCTTTAGTGGATATGGCTTTTGAGAAGGCATGTCAAGGTGATTATTATAATGCATTGAATTTGAATGGTTTGATTTATGGTACTACTCTTAAATTTAATAATGAGATAGCTATTTCAGCATTAAAATCTGGTGCTTTAGCTTCTGGTTTGTCTGGTTCAGGTTCTGCTTATGTTGCTATTGTTGATGATGAGCATATTGATGATGTTAAAGGTGCTTGGGCAGATTTTGATACTGGGGAAATTATTGAAACTGTTGTTAATAATGATGGTACTAAATTTGTAGGTTAAAATTTTCAGTTTTACTGGAAAAAATTACATTTATATATTACTAACTACATATTATGAGTATTATCAAATACTTATGGAGAATTTTTCGTGGAAGAGAACAAGAATATTAACTTGTGTAATAATGAAGAAGAAGCAAAAGAACTTCTTCAGAAATCTAGGAAAAGAATCGATGAAATTGATAATGATTTGATTAACTTAATTGATGAAAGAACTGCTTTAGCTAAGGATGTTGTTACAGCTAAGAAATTTTTAGGTATGGAAATTTATGATAAGTCTCGTGAAGATGAAGTCCATAATCAAGTTTTAAAATTAGCTAAAGAAAAGGATATCGATGGAGATATTCTCAGTGTTATTATGAATATGCTTGCTATGTTAAGTAAAAATAAACAAAAAGAATTATTATGGAGGGAAGATGATGGGTAATATTAGAACTACTTTTGTAAAACGTATATCCAAAGAACTTATAGAAACTCACCCAGGAGTATTTACTACTGAATTTGATGAAAACAAAAAATTAGTTGCTGAGTATTCTACTGTAAGTACTAAACATTTAAGAAATAAGATTGCTGGTTATGTAACTAGATTAGTTAGACAACAAGCTACTCAAGCTTAATTTAACTTATTTTTACATCTTTTTTTTTACTTATTTTCTTAATTTATATTATTTTTTAATTTATTATTTTTTAGTCTTTTTTTGGGTTTTGTAAAATATATAAGTAATATTTTATTCATATTTTTTATTATTTTATTGGTTTTTCAATTCTATTTTCAAATTTATTTGTAAACATTCAAAATATCACCCATTTTTAAATCAAATTTTTAATAAAATATATTAATTAGATTTATAAATATTGAACCTCTATAAATAATATATGTATAATAGTTTATATGCACTTAAAAAATATTTAAGAAAAAAATTTTAAACTATCAGTGCATCATTAAACAAATAACAATAATAATTATAAAAATTATCAATAATCTTAGGTTGTGAATAAAATATGGAGACAATAATAGCCAAATTTGGTGGTACTTCGATTGGAAACGGTGAAAGGATTAGAAAAGCTGCCCAATCTGTTGTAAATGAATTTATGAAAGGAAATAGAGTTGTAGTAGTAGTATCTGCAATTAATAAAACTACAGATGATCTTATTTCAATTACAGAAGAATCAATTGGTGATGAACCTACACCAAAACAGATGGCAGAAATCTTATCTATGGGAGAAATGACCAGTGTAAGAGTTTTTTCATCTGTTATAGAATCATTAGGTGTAAAATCAGAATTCATAGATCCTTACAATGCAGTATGGCCAATATTAACAGATTCAAATCCATTAAAAGCCAAGATTAACTTTGCTGCTTCAGAAGAAGAATCCCACAAAATAGAAAACTTACTAGACCAAGGAATTATTCCAGTAGTATGTGGATTCTTAGGAAAAGGACCAAGAGGAGAAATAACCACACTTGGAAGAGGTGGAAGTGACATCACAGCATTCTTCCTTGGACATGCACTTGAAGCAAATGAAGTCATAATAGTAACAGATGTAAATGGAGTAATGACAACAGATCCAAACAAAATAGAAGAAGCTGAAAAATTAGAACACATTACTGTAGAAGAAATGCGCGATTTAGCTACTCATGGAGCACAAGTATTACACCCATTTGCATTACAATACAAAGATCCTCGCATCAAAGCAAAAATAATAAGCTTTGAAAAAGGTGATCTCTCAGATTCTGGGACTGCCATTGTAGGTCCATTAAATGGGGACATGCTAAAAACAGCTACATTATACCCAGATCCAATCTCAGTAGTTGCAATTGTTGGAGAAAGTATGCTAAATAAAAAAGGATTATTAGCTAATTTAACCTCCGCTCTAGCAAAAAATGATATAAACATATTCGGTATCTCAGCTGGTGAAAACAGTGTTACAACATTCATCAATAAGGCAGATGCAGACAAAGCATACCACTTATTACATAAACTAGTAATTGACAGTAACAGATTAAGCTCATTATCATTAGGCCAAGATATTGCAATGTTAACAGTTGTAAGTCCAGACTTTATAGAAACTCCAGGAATAATATCTGATATTACAAATCCATTAAGAAAAAATAATATTAATATAGTTGAAATTTCATCTTCACAAACTGCAGTAGTAATATTTGTAGATTGGAAAGATGGTAAAAAAGCTTTCGAACTTGTTAAAGAGGTGTTAGAATGAAATTAGAAGGAACTTTTTGTGCATTAGCTACTCCTTTCACATCTGATGATGAAATTGATGAAGAAGGATATAGAGCTAATATAAATTTTTTAATAGAAAACGGTGTAGACGGATTAGTAGCTGCAGGAACCTCTGGTGAATCAGCAACTATAACACATGAAGAACAAAAAAAGTTAATAGAAATTTTAGTTGATGAAGCTAAAGGTAGAGTAATTACAGTTGCAGGTGCTGGAAGCAACTCAACTAAAGAAGCATTAAATTTAGTTAAATTCGCAGGAGAAGCAGGTGCAGATTATGCTCTTGTTATAACCCCATATTATAATAAACCACAACAACATGCTTTAATTGAACATTACACACAACTAAATGAAATTACAAAAATCCCAATAATAGTTTATGATGTCCCTTCCCGTACAGGAACTGACATTGCATCTGAAACAATTGTAGAATTAGCTAAAATGGAAAACATTGCAGGTTTAAAAGAGGCAGTTACTGATTTAGGTAAATTCACAACAACATTTAAATTATTACAAAATGCTGGAATAACTGATGATGATTTTGTAATTTTATCTGGTGAAGATGACCTAACAGTTCCAATGATGTCTCTTGGAGTTAAAGGAGTAATTAGTGTAGTAGCTAATGTAGATCCTAAACGTATGACTGAAATGGTTAATGCTGCACTTGATGGGGACTTTGAAAAAGCTAGCAAATTAAATTTAGAATTATATGATTTAATGAAAGCTTTATTTATTGAAAGTAACCCAGTTCCTATGAAAGAAGCATTAAACATGATGGGAAAACCTGCAGGACATTTAAGATTACCATTAGTTCCATTATTGGATGAAGACAGAGAAGTATTAAGAAAAGTTTTAAAAGATTCTGATTTAATTTAAACATAATAAAAATAATTTTATAAAAAGCGGTGTAGAAGAATATGATAAAAGTTGCAGTAACCGGAGCTGCAGGTAGAATGGGCTCTGGAATAATAAGAAAAATCATGGAAAACGACGATATGGAAGTAGTAGCTGCTATTGAAATGCCAAACACTCCACTTGCAGGAAAAGATGCAGGTGAACAAGCAGGAATTGGTCCAATAGGAGTTGAAATTTCAGATTCCCAAAATTTAGAAGAAACATTAAAATCCTCAGGAGCAGATGTATTGGTAGATTTCACAATAGCACCTGCAGCTGTAGAAACAATAAAAAGAACTGCAGCATGTGGTGTGAATTTAATTGTTGGAACTACTGGATTCACTGAAGAACAATCATCTGGAAATGCTGAAGAAGTTAAAAACAATAATATTAAAGCTGTAATAACAACCAACTTTGCAATAGGAGTTAATGTATTCTGGAAAGTTTTAAAAGATTTAACACCTATCCTTGATGATTTCGATATTGAAATTATAGAAGCACACCACAACCAAAAAGAAGATGCACCATCAGGAACTGCTATGACTGCATTTGAAATAATTGCAGATGAATTAGAAAGAGATCCTGAAGAAGTAGGTGTCTATGGAAGAAAAGGACATGTTGGAAAAAGAACTCCTGAAGAAATTGGTTTACACTCCATACGTGGTGGAGACATTGTAGGAGATCACACAGTTATTTATGTTGGAGATGGGGAAAGATTAGAAATTAAACACCAAGCTCATACTCGTGAAGTATTTATAGCTGGTGTAATTAGAGCTATTAGATATATTGACTCTGCTGAACCAGGTAAAGTAAGCAATATGTCTGATGTTTTAGGAATATAAAAAAACAATTTTAAAATAAGAAAAAGGATGTATAAAAAATGGTAGATGTAGGAATTATTGGTGCAACCGGTATGGTTGGTCAAAACTTTATACGATTATTGGATGCACACCCAGATTTTGAAATAACAACTTTATTAGCATCTAGTAGATCTGCAGGAAAAAAATATCAAGATGCAACTACTTGGTTATTAGATAGTGAAATGCCAGATGCAGTAAAAGATATTGAAGTCACTGAAACAAATCCTGATAAAGTTGATAAAAATGTGGAAATTTTATTTTCTTCAATACCTTCAGGTTATGCAGCTGAAATAGAAAAATCATTTGCAAAAGATTTTGTTGTAGCATCTAATGCAAGTGCAATGCGTATGAAACCACATATACCTCTCTGTATTCCTGAAGTTAATCCTGAAACTTTAGATATGATTGATGACCAACAAAAAGCATATGATTGGGATGGATTTTTAGTAACTAATCCAAATTGTTCTACTATAGCCTTAACATTAACATTAAAACCAATTGTAGATAACTTTAATATTAATAGAATTTATGTTTCTACAATGCAAGCTCTTTCAGGTGCAGGATATAATGGTGTTCCATCAATGGGAATTTTAGATAATGTTATTCCATATATTGGTGAAGAAGAAGAAAAAATGGAAAGTGAAAGTTTATATCTTTTAGGTAACTATGAAAATGGTGAAGTTAAAAATGCTGAATTCAATTTAAGTGCATCTTGTCATAGAGTGGGTGTTATTGATGGGCATACTGAAGCTGTATTCATTGAATTAGATAAAGAAGAAGATATTGATGATATTAAAGCTAAAATGAGTAATTTCCAAGCTTTACCTCAAGAATTAGGTTTACACTCTGCTCCAGAATATCCTGTCATTGTAAAAGATGAGGATGACAGACCACAACCTAGATTAGATCGTGATGCGGGAAATGGTATGGCAGTAACTGTTGGAAGAGTTAGACAAGACCAAGCATTCCCTAATAGTTTTAAATATGTTCTTGTGGGACATAACACTATTCGTGGAGCAGCTGGTGCATCTATTTTAAATGCAGAACTAATCAATGAAAGAATACTTTAAAATTAGTTAAAAAAAAATATTAAATATTATGGATTTTGAGATTGAAACTATGTCATTAGAAGAGGATAATGAACTTAATAAACTACAAAATTTAGTTAAATCTAGTTTATTAGAGATTAATAAATTAAAACTAAAAATAGTTGAAGTTGAAGAAGAAAAGAATCTTCTTAAAAATAATAATGAATCTGATAAACTTAAATTAATTATTGAACAAAAAAATTCTGAGATAAGTAAATTAGAGTCTGAAATCAATAGTTATAGACAGATTATTCAATCTCAAACCTCTCAAATTGAAGAATTATCATTAAAAACTGAGGAACTTAGTAAAACACAAGATAGATTTGATGATTTAAAAGCTTCTTTTGAGAGAGATTTAACTAATTTTAAACATATTGAATTAAGTGAAGCTAGAGAAAAATTACAACATCAAAAATCTTTAAATGAAGATAAAGATGATGAAATTAAAGATTTAAGTCAAAAACTTGTAAATTCTCAGGATAATGTTCTTAAGTTACAACGTGATTTGGATAATTTTAAGAATATTAATTATAATGAGGTTAAGACTAAATTAGATGATTCTTTATCTCAAATTAAGATTAAAGATGATGAAATTCATAATATTTCAAAAAATCTTATTTTGTCTCAAGATAAGAGTAATAAACTTGAGTCTGAATTAAATGAATTTAAAAATACTCGTTATGCTGAGATTAAAATCAGATTAGATAAGGCTAATGAAACTATTGATGATAAGAATCTTGAAATTAAATCATTAAATAATAAAATTAATGAGTATAAAGAGGAAATTGCTAATTTAAATAGTAATTTAACTAGTAAAGATAGTATTCTTGAACTTAAACGTGAAATTGATTCTAGAGATATGGCTTTAAGTGAGAAAGAGATTCGTATTAAAAATCTTAAAGATCAATCTGTTCCTAGAGAGGATTATGTTAAAGCTCAACAGGAATTATCTGATAAGGATGCTCAAATTAAGCGTTTACAGGAAGTTAAGAGTTTGCTTCAGGATATTAATAATGATCCTGTTTTTGATAAAGAGAAAATTAAGCAGGTTATATTGTCTGAATCTAATAAAACTTCTGAGGGTAATTCTGAAGAGATTGTTAAGTTACGAAAAGAGCTTGATGAGACAAAAGAGAGTGTTAAAAAATTAGAGGATATAAAGGATTTATATTCTAAGTTAACTGCGCCTAGAGTTAAGAATTTAACTAATATTCAGTCTCAAGTATTTAATATTCTTCCTGAAGAGCCAATGACTACTTATCAAATTCAGCAGTATGTTAATGAAGTAGCTTTTGAAAATTTATCTTTTGGTAATGTAACTAATATTTTAAAGAGTATTGAAAGAAAAGGATATCTTGAAAGCGAAAAAACTGATAATGATGAAATTTTATGGACTAAAAAGTCTGAGTAAAGTTTTATAGCTTTTTTTTAAATTTTTATTAACTATTTTTTTTTAGGGAATTATTTTAGTTAGATTAATTATTAATTCTATTGGTATGATGAATGCTATTGTTTTTGGATTGATTATGAGTCCATTGAAGTTTTCTGGAACTTCAAATAATATTTTTAAGTATTCTTTAAATTCTAGAATCCTATAATTTAATGTGGGATCTAATTTTGCAAATTCATTTAAATCTGTAAAGATTGGGTGTAGTAGGTTTCCATTGTTATCTTTTAGTAAGATGTATTTTATTTTTTCATTATTTTTTATAAATGGTATTATGAATGAGGATTTCATTAATTCCATAGTTAGTTCATTTGTTGATGAAGTATTTGTGTTGTTTTTGTAGTTTATTATGCTTTGTTTTAGTCCTTCATTTTGTAGCATTATTCCTTGATTTTCCATTTTAATCAAATCTTTTTAAACTTTTTTTTTTATTCTATTATGAATGCTCTTATAGGTGATGCTTCTGTTTGTATTTTTAAGGGTATGAAGTATGTGGTGTAAGTGTCTTTTTTTAGTTGGTTGGTGTTTGTTAAGTTTTCGACTATCCATATTTTGTTTTTTAGAAGTAATTTGTGGTTTTCATCATTTTCTGGTGAATCTATGCTTGGTCCATCTATTCCTATTCCTTTAACATTGTTTTTTATTAGGTAGGTTATTAATTCTTTTGATGGGTATGGGTTTTCTGTGAAATAGTTTTTATTGGTCCAGTTTTGGTACCAGTTGGTTTGTATTATTACTATTTTTTCTAATTTTTTGGGTAGGTTTGTTATGTCTTTTAGTTCTATTTTTTGTTTGTTTGTTTTTGTTTTTAGGATGTTTGTTTTTCCTATTAAGTTTTCTAGTTTTAT
>Ga0116193_1001086_pt1 | contig 23590 bp, 12 predicted proteins | sample AD_UKC115_MetaG_FD_89892 | JGI IMG/M metagenome (GOLD analysis project Ga0116193, IMG submission 89892) | Active sludge microbial communities of municipal wastewater-treating anaerobic digesters from Hong Kong - AD_UKC115_MetaG | ecosystem: Engineered > Bioreactor > Anaerobic > Digestate... | reverse complement strand
CTTCGGCGTTTTCCGGTTCGGATTGCATGAATTTTTTTATATACTCTTCGGAATCGCTGAATTTATTGAGCTTATATAATGAAAATGCCGTGTAAAAATATAATTCAGGCAATTTTTTTTGAGCGGCCGCCGCTTTTAAATAATCGATTGAGTCTTCGTAATTTTCTTTAAAATATTTGATGTAAGCCGTATTTAAGAGTATGTAAAATGAATCTGGATCGGTAAGGGCCGCTTTTCTTAAATCAAATTCAATATCATTTATTGCATTGTTTAATTCCAGGTTTATTTCGCCGGTATATGACGGTAATTTGATATTTTTGAAACCGGTTTCTGCGTTATAATTATTAAGAAACTCGTTTGTCCTTATATGAACGGCCGTTTCAATGGCTGCCGCTGCGTCTTCGTAACGGCCTAATTTTATATTAGCGGCGAAAATAAAAAAGTATGATTCGATTTGATTTTCTGAAATCCCGGCGTATTTCTGAAAATTATCGAGCGCTTTTTTAAATTCCAGGTTTTTATAATAGCCGATACCGTTTTTTAAAAAGATTTCATGAGATTCTAAAACATAATTTTGGCCTGTATTGCCCGTTTTATATGTAATAACAAGCGATATTAAAATTAAAATTATATAAATTGAATTTTTTATTCTCATAAAAATAAAACTCTAATTTTTAGAGGTGTTTTCATTGAATATTTTTTCGAAATCGTCAGCTGTCATGAGATTTTTTTCTATAATAAGTTCTTTGTATGATTTTCCGGTTTTGAATGATTCCTGAAGAATTTCAGTAAGCTTTTCATATCCTATTTTATCTATGAATATGGAGGCGTGCGACCAGCTGGATTCAATATATTTACGGCATCTTTCACGGTTTGCCCTGATTCCTTTTATTACCTTTTGCTCGAAGAATTTAATTCCGTCTCTTAATATTTCGAGGTTTTCAAGTATGCAGTCGGCCACTAAGGGCAGCATCGGGTTTAATTCGAATTCGCCGTCAGCGCATGCCATTGCGACTGAAAGGTCGTTAGCCATTATCTTATAATATATTTGTTTTATGAATTCGGCTCCGACGGGATTTACTTTTGCCGGCATAATAGTAGAACCAGGCTGCAGGGGCGGCAGGAATATTTCCGATAATCCCGAGTTAGGCCCCGAATCCATAAGCCTTAAATCGTTAGATATTTTTTTCAAATTTACGGCAAGCGATTTTAGCAGCCCGGATATTTCGACAAATGCGTCTAAATTTTGCGTATTATCTATCAGGTTTTCGGCGCGCGCAAGGCCGAATCCGGTAAGTTTCTGAAGCTCGTCGGTTACGTAAAATTTATATTTTTGGCATGCGCCGACTCCCGTACCGATTGCCGTGCCGCCTATATTTATCTGGCGTATGCGTTCCTCGCATTTATAAAGGCGCCATCTGTCTCTTGAGATAGCTTCAGCGTAGGCGCCGAATTCCTGGCCGAGCGTGACCGGTACGGCGTCTTTAAGCTGTGTCCGGCCGATTTTGAATACGTCAGCGAATTCATGCTCTTTTTCCTGAAGCGCTGCCTGAAGCTGCATAATGTTATCTATAAGTTCGCGTAATACTTTAATTATCGCGATTTTAACCGCTGTCGGGAATGTGTCGTTAGTCGATTGTGACATGTTTACGTCTTCTATCGGATGAAGTTTTTCATATTCGCCTTTATTGTATCCAAGTCCAATCAGAGCGATATTCGCGATTACTTCGTTTAAATTCATGTTTATTGACGTACCGGCGCCGCCCTGCATTGCAGGCAACACGAAACTTTCATCATATTTTCCGTCACATATATCGTCGCATGCATTGACTATGGCGTTTTTCTTAGTTTCGTCAAGTTTTTTCGCTTTGTAATTGGCGATTGCGCATGCTTTTTTTGTAATCGCGTACGCTTTTATGATTTCGATATTCACTTTTTTGTAATTTATTCTGAAGTTATTGAATGCGCGCTGCGTTTGGACGCCGTAATATGCTGAATCGTCAATTTCTAAAACGCCGAGCAAATCATGCTCTGTTCTCATTTTTTACCTCGATTTATGCTTGTGATAAATTTATTTAAATAATAAAAATATAAATTAAAAAACAAATTTTGGGTAATATGTTTATGGCGTGATGATATATTTTTTGTTTATTGAGCCATTTTTTATTGTATCGCGGCAATCGAACGAGGCAAAGTAATTTGAATAATTTTACTATTGCAGCGTTCGATTGAATAAAAATTCAGTTGAAATTTTAACTAAAAATTTATTGAGTTATGATTTTAATTATATTGAAAGCCCTTTTTTCAGCATGTGCATTTCCCATGCGTATTCGATCAGTTTATCTATTACTTTCGAATATTTTACGCCGCTTTTTTCGAACATCTTCGGAAACATTGATATTGCAGTAAAACCAGGTATTGTGTTAATTTCGTTAACGTAAATCTGGCCTGATTCCTTTTCAAGAAACAAATCTACCCTTGAAAAACCTCGCGCATTAACTGCTTTATAAGCAGCTTCAGCCATTTCCTTTATTTCTTTTATTTTTTTTGCCGGCAGTTTGACTGGTATTTCAAATTCAGCTTTCCCGTTTTTATATTTGTCGTTATAATCATAAAAAGCTGCTTTAGGTATAACTTCGCCAGGAGCGGCTATTTCGAGGTCAAAATTTCCCATTATGGCGACTTCTATTTCGCGTGCGTTAATTCCCTGCTCGACTATTACTTTATAGTCGTATTTTAACGCTTCATTGATGGCTTTTTTCAATCCAGCCGGTTTCTCGACTTTGCTTATGCCGACCGATGAACCGAGGTTAGCTGGTTTTACAAACCATGGAGCAGGTATTATCTCTTTTATCGTCGATATTATCGATTCGGAATGCTTTTCGAAATCGGCACTTTCGAAGTACATATAATTTGGCGTAGGCAGGCTTTGTGAAACGAATAAATTCTTCATTACTGTTTTGTCCATGCCGCATGCGGAACCGAGGACGTCAGATCCTACATAGGCGATATTCGCCATTTCAAAAAGGCCCTGAATTTTTCCGTCTTCGCCGTAAGGCCCGTGCAGTACCGGAAATGCGATGTCTATCTTTAATATATCCTCTATTTCGCTATTTTTGTCGTTCATTATCCATAAGTTTTGTTCGAATTTCGGCTGCGGGATAAATATCGCGGTATTGCCTTTTTTTATTATTTCAGCCGGTTCTTCTGAGTTTTTGAGGTATTTAAAATTGCCGTCTTTGGTTATGCCTATCGGAATGACGTTATAATTTTTGCGATTTATGGCGTTTAGTATTGATTTTGCCGATACCAGCGATACTTCATGCTCAGATGAGCGGCCGCCGAAAAATACCCCTACCGTTAATTTTTCCGAGCCGCATCCGCATCCGCAATGCGAGTGATCATGTTTTTCGGTTTTTTTTGAGGTTTTACTATCTTTAGATGCCGATTTCGCGCTTGATTTTAATGTTTCATTTTTCTTTGCAGTATTTTTAACTGTCTTTTTTTCGCTTTTCTCTGAAATTTTTTTTGCCATTTTTATCACCTTTCATAATAAAAAATGCCAGAGCGGATTTTCGGCCCTGACATATTTTTATTTATTTATAAATTAATTGTAATAAATTCATAATGAAAATTATTTATTAAATTTCTCTATGGCCTGCGGGATATCCTGATATTCTTCTATAATGCTGTCCACTTTTGTCATCTGCAGGACTTTTCTCACAAAATCCTTGACTCTGCAAAGGCAGATGTCGCCAGAATACTTACGGAATTTAATCAGCGCCGCCAGGATCACGCCAAGCCCGATCGAAGATATTACGTTTGTTTTTTCAAGGTTCATTACGACTTTAATTTTGTTTGTTTGAAAAAGCTTGTCAAGGGCGTCTTTCAATTTTGTCGAATCTTCAGCGAAGATATCGCTGTCGACATTTAAAATTGTTACATTGCCTATTGTTTCATATTTTATTTCCATTAAAAGTGCCCTCCAGCGTAATAATATAATTTTATTTCGTTATTAAAAAATATCTGCGGCCCATAATATTAACGGACCGCAGATATTATATCGGAAAAAAATTAAATTATTTTACTAGTTCCATAACGAGGTCGATATTTACTTTTGTAACGATAGGTTCTGTCTTGCCTTCTATTACCTGGTTTGTAACTGAGCCGAATGTTCCTGTTACTGCGTTTTTAACGATTTTTCCTTCTTTGTATGCGAAGAAGATATTGCCTGTAGCGTTGACATCGAGCTGTGAAACTACGCCTGATTTTGCAGGTTTCGATGTTACGTTCGATTTGATGACGATGCAGTCGTAACCCTGTTCTTTAACGAATTTGTCAACTGTGTATTTCATTTCTAATGTCGAAGGAATCTGTTCGCTTGCCGGTAATGTTGTTGTCCAGCTTTCGCCTACGTCAACTGTTTTGTCAGGGAATGCAAGCTGCATTTGCGACATTGAAACTTCAGATTTTAAACCCTGTGTGTCGAGGATTTTTCCTGACGGTTCCATGTGCATTGTGAATACCTGTTCAGCTGATTTGCCGTCTACCGGTGTTCCGTTAACTACTGTTTTTACATTTTCAATTGCCGTGAGGATATACATTACATTTTTTTCGTCTCTGTCGATTACTCTCTGAGCGAGTCCCATTTCAGTATCTGTTTCCATTTTTTCAACTTTTCCGAGTGCGCCGACCGATGTGCTGCTTTTCATTTTCATTCTGTACTTTGTTACATCGCCTTTTTTAAGATCGTACTGGAGTTTTACGCCAGCTGCAAAAGCGCTGTTCAAACATAATGATAACATAAAAACTACTGCTACGCCTGTAGATACTATTTTCTTTAACATAGAATAAAATCCTCCCCAAGAGATAAATTATAAAATATAATACATAAATAATATTCAAATGTCAATATATTTTTTGATTATATCATTTATCGGTTAAAATAAATGCTGAATTTATAATTATTTTTCATTTTCAGATGCCGGTTCATTATTTTCGTTTTCTTCATCGGTGAGCATCAGAAATATTTCCTCAAGTGTTTTTCCGGAAAAATTTACGTCGTTTGAGTCGCTTTGATTATTAGCTGTGTCGAATATTACTTTTTTCTTTAAGTTTTCGACTGTATCGAGCGCTTTTATCCTGCCGTGGAATATTATGGCGACTCTCGAGCATAATTCCTCGGCTACACTCAGTGTATGCGTTGATAGAAAAATAGTTCCGCCTTTTTGTGATATTTCCCTGAAAATATCCTTTACTACCCTGACGTTTTTCGGATCGAGCCCTATCATCGGCTCATCGACTATCAATATCGCGGGATTATGTATTAAGGCCGATGTGAAAACAAGTTTTTGCCTCATGCCGTGCGAGTATGTTTCGATCATGTTTCCGGCGCTTTTAATTATATTAAATCTTTCGAGATAATTTAAGGCCAGCGGTTCGGCTTCTTTCCAGTCGACTTTGAAGATACTGGCAATGAATTTTAAAAATTCCATTCCCGTTAATTTGTCATAAACATTAGGTGTATCAGGAATATAACCCATTACTGATTTTACTTTTTCAAAATTTCTGTCGCTTTCTAAAATATTTATGCCGTCGATTGAAATATCGCCAGACGTCGGCTTCAATAAGCCGGTCAGCATTTTGATAGTCGTGGTTTTTCCGGCGCCGTTCGGGCCTAAAAATCCGAATATTTCGCCTTTCTTTATCTCGAACGAGATGGAATCGACGGCCGTAAAATCACCGTATTTTTTTGTTAAATCGCTGACTTTTATCATTATTTAAATTTTGCTCTCCTCATAAAAATTATTTAATTTTCTGACGGCCATTTTTTTAGGGAAGTAATATATCGAAAAGGTGCCTGCGATAAAAATCGCTGTCATTATTATAAAACCGGCATATTCGATATAATTAAATGAATATCCGTTAAAATGCCCGAAAAAATAAATATATTCTATTACCGTTTCAAACATCATCAATATTGCCGTATATGCTATGCTTCCGACCATCGATACCATGCCGCCGAAACTTGAAGGAATTTCAGAAACCGAGGCGTCGAGCGCCGGAAAAACTATGCCGAGATATACGTTCAAATGGCAGATAAAATAACATAATATAAAGGTATCGATTCCGGATATCAAAAATATTTTTGGAGTGGCGCCCATCAAAAGATTCGACGCGACGCACAGAAAAATTCCGAATAAGAGCATCGGCAGAAGGTTTGAGTAAAACTTAAGCCGGAGATACTTTTTCATATCGACCGGCGCGGTTTTTATTATGTAAAATGCCTTTCCTTCAAGGGAAAACATCGGGAATACAAATCTTATCGCGTATGACGAAATGACGAAAGCGATCATAGCGTTATTCAAGTAGCCGAACATATCGAGAACGCCTTTTACCAGCGCCTGCGTGGACAGCGGCAGGAGCTTTACGTTGTAAAGATAAAGCGCTGTTACAGCGAGCATCATGAGGCTCTGCACAAGCATTACCTGCGTCCTGAAAAATGTTTTCAGGTCCTTGTCGAGTATTGTCGCAAGTTCCGACGGCAGGATTTTAATGAATTTATTATAAAGAAAAATAGCGAAAATTACGAAAGGCTCGAGCGCGAACCTTAACAAGCCCTGCTTCCGGCCGCTTAAACTTTCCTGCTCTTCCTGGTATTTCAGATAGCAGTCGCGGTAAATAAATATGCCGGTGAAAACGCATAAGCCGAAAATTAAAGCGGTGAACCCGAATGTGAGAAAGAGCGACTGCATAAAATTATCGTAATTGAGATTGAACCCGGATTTTAAAATGTCTGCCGCCCATGTAGACGGCGACCATAAAAAAATAGGGCTGTCAAGGTTTAAGAGATATTTTGCGAGATTTTCGAATTTTTCGGGCGACATCAATTTTTCGGGCTCTAATGCCCTGAACAAAAATATTAAAAATGCCACGGTGAAAAGCATAAAATAGTAAATTACTTTACGCGCTTGATTTACCGGAAAAATTTTTGAAATTGTAAGAGAAATAAGGCAGCCGATAGATACGGGAGCTATATAAAAAAACGGGGTTACGAGGAGTATACCGAAAATAAAATAAAGAAACGAACTTTGCGCATAAGAGTTGCTGAATGCGGCCATTACCGTAACAAAAGGTATGTAAGCGCTTGTCACGGTGAAAAAACTTATCTCGAAAAGCTTGGAAATGAAAATATTTCTATGCGCTAGCGGCATCGAGAATAAAAGCGGCAGGTCCTTTGCCGTGAACATTACGGACAGTGACGATACCATCGAGCTTAATATGAGCATGCTGAAAAGCGAGAAGGAGATCATGGACAAAAGGTAATTTTTTAAAGGGTCAGCCAGCATATATAAGCCGTTTACTTTGTCCAGAAATTTATATACGCCGTAATAAATTCCGCCGAGCGTGGCCGCTATAGCTATAAATATAATAAAAACTGTAAATTTGGAAATTCTCTTATAAATATTTTTATAAGAAGCGGTTTTCGGGTAAATTATTTTGAAGATATTTATAAAATTTAATTCTGGCATTTTTCGCTTTTTAGTAGGCTGCTGAAAATTTACATGTAAAATGTGACAGGTTAATTATAATTATAAAAGAGGCGGGCATAAACCCGCCTCAGTGTAACATATATTTTATTTTAAATTAGAACATCGGTAATTTTATAGGATTCTTTGCGGTGATTTTTTCAAGTGCCACGGTCGCCGCTTTTCTTACTGAACTATGCTGATCCATCTGCGCCATCTTGAGCGGTATCATCGCCCTTATATCAGCAATTTCGCCGAGAGCGAACGCCGCTTTTTCGCGGACCGTGCGGTTTTTATCACGAAGCAGCATAATAAGCGGTTCTACCGCGATTTTTGACTGCATCTCGCCGAGAATTTCAGCCGCGTTTTCACGCATGTACCTGTTATGGTCTGAAAGCGCTATCGTTAACGGCTGTTCGGATGACTTGTATTTCAATTTTGAAAGCATCGATGTAGCTTGCATTCTTATATTTTCTTCGTCGTGTTTTAACGCTTCGATCAGTTGTCTTACGGCCCTTTCGCCGAACGCTTTGATGCTTTCGAACGCTTTATTTCTGATAAGAGAATTTTCAGCGTTTAACGTTTCGAGAAGCGGTATTATGGCCTTTAAGTCGCCGATCTTACCGAGCGCTTCGACAGCCTGGCGTTTGACATTTTCCGCGGCGTCGCTGAGCGCTTCTATTAACGAATCGCATGCGCGTGCGTCGCGTATGTTGCCTAGAGCGTATATCGCGGCCTCGCGGACTTTATCGGAGCTGTCTTTTACAAGCCTCAATAAATGTATCGGTACGCGGTCGTCCTTCAATTTACTTATCGAATAAATCGCGCTTATCCTTACATTTTCGGCGCTGTCTTTTAATCCCAGCGTTAACGGCTCGATCGCGCGTGATGAATTTAAGCTGCCGAGAACGGTTACGGCACATTCCCTTACGGACTCTGAAACGTCGCGCAATGCTTTAGCGAGCGGGTCGATTATCGAATCGCCGCCGATTCTGCCGAGCGCGCCGATAACATTCTTTTTGACATTTTCATTCTGATCGTTGATTTGCGACACTAGCGGGTTGATGGACTTCTGGTCGCATAAAACCCCGAGTGCGTAAGAAGCCGCTTCTTTTACGTATGACGACTGTTCGCTTAACAGCCTCTGAAGCATGGACGATACTTTATCGTCTTTTACACGCTTTAACGCGAATGCGACGTCTTTATAATGTACGTCTGATTTTTCGTCCTTCAATATTTCTATCAGGTTAGATACAGCTTTCGATATACCTATGCGGCCGAGCGCGTAAACTATCCATTGTTTCGTTTTTACGTCCGAGTTTTTGTAGGCGTTCATAAGCGTATCGACGGTAGTTTCGTCGCCGATCATACCTAAAAGCTCGCAGCAGTTTTTAGAAACTGAAGGGAATATCTCAAATACGAGCTGTGAACGGCTGTCTTCTGCGTTTAACGATTTTATGTCGCGTTCCGTCAGGGTGCTTATTATTATCGAAACTAGGTGTTCGGAAGCGCGCTTATCCTTATAAACATATAAAGTGCGGGCTATTGCGAAGCGGTTCCATGACATAGCTTCTTTCAGTATTACATCGTCTTCCGATAATTTGCAGATATGCGCGTCGATACTTGTAAGCGCGTCCATTATTACTTTTGTGAAATCTTTCGACGAATGGTCTATTAATTTAATTAAAGGCATTATCGCTTTGCTGTTGCCGATTTTGCCAAGTATCCTTACGATCTTGTTCTGGAATTCGATATCCTTTTTGTCCCTTATATCGTCGTATATGTCCAGGCGGTTTAAAAGATTATTTACGGCCATATTGCCGATTTCTATAAGCGCCCACAGCGCTTTTTCCGATACATTTTCGTTCGTGTCGTTAAGGCATTTTATTAAAGGCTCGATAGACTGAGGATCGCTGAGTTTGCCGAGGGCTTCTATTGCGCCCGTGCGGACTTTTTCGTTCGGATCGTTTAATATGCTTATTAACGGTTCGACCGAGTTTTGTGATTTTATCTTTCCGATCGCCCATACGGCTTTTTCGCGGACATCCTCGTTTTTATCGGAAAGTGTTTTTATTAAAGGCGATATAGAGGCTTCATCGCCGATATTACCGAGCGCGGTCACTATGGCGAGCCTTATGTTGTCTGCGGGATTGCCGATTTCATTTATCATGTATTCTATCGAAAGCGGGCTTTTGATTTTACCGAGCGCTTCGATCAACGCTAATTTTATATCGTTATTTTCAGTCGGCAGCAGATAGCAGAGTTTTTCGACTGATTTTGAAGAGCCGATTTCGCCGAGCGCGAAAGCGGACACTTTTTGAAGTTCTTCATAATCAGAGTCTAATTGTTCGATTAACGCGTCAACTGCTTCGTCTGATTGTATTTTTGAAAGCGCCATACATGCCGCGATTCTTATATTTAATTCAGGATCTTTAAGCATTTCGATAATAGAATCGCGCGCTTCATCGCTTGATATTTTACCGAGCGCTTCGCATGAAGCGAGTCTTACCTGCGGCGAAAGATCGCGCAGAGTGGTTATCAGCGCGTCAACTGCAGCTGAATCGCTAATATTTCCAAGACTTTTAGCGGCTATATAGCGTATATCCTCTAATTCGTTGCCGAGCAGTTTAATTAACGGCTGGATCACTTTTGTGCCGCCGATTTGTCCGAGCGCTTCGCACGAACAATATACCAGGTCTACGTCTTTGTGGCGGAGCAGTTTTATCAGTATGTCGGACGCCTGAGGCGAACCGATTTTACCGAGGCATTTTACTATGTTGTAGCATATGTCTATGTCGTCGGTTTCAGTCGATAATGCCCTTATCAAAGGTTCGACCGCGAGCGGGCTTTTAATTTTACCGAGCGCTTCGATGACGGTTTCTTTTAAGTCCTTGCTCGAATGTGAAATGAGTTCTACAAGCGGTATTACGGCTTTTTCATCGCGCATATCGCCGAGTTTCTCAATGTATTCGTGCTTTTCGGACTCGTCTTCAGTATTTACCGCCAGATCGATTAATTCGTCAACGCTTAGTTTCTTTTCAACTTCGCCAGTTGTTTTTTCAATTTCAATGAATTCTTTTGACTGTAATTTTGTCTCTGATTTCTGCGCCTGGCTTTCCTTAACTTCCGGAGCTTCTTCGATAAAGTCTTCGATTAAGGCTTTTTTGGAAGCAGAGTGATGTTTTTCGTCATGCGCTTCTTCGGCACGTTGTTTTTCATGCGCAGCATGAGCAGGCTGAGTGATATCGTGTTTTGACTCTGCAGGCGCTGCGTCATTTTCCATAATCTTGACGTTAACGTCAAATTCAGGTTCAGCTGCTTGTTTTTGCTGCTTTGGTATTTCGATTGCCGCTTCAGGTTCGTGCGCCTGAAATTTTGCGGCCGAAACTTTCGGCTGCGCCGGTTTTTCCGTTATGTCGAAATCCAATGATACAGCTGGTTTTTCAGTTTTTTTAGAGGCCGGCGGCGCCATGTCGCCAAGAAGGTTATCTATTGAAAAATCGCTTGCAGCTGCTCTCTCGACGATTTTTGCGTCCTCTTTCTTTTCTTTGGCTTTCGGCGGCAGAAAGTCCGCGTTTTCATCTTCGAATATGGTCGTCGTGTCTTTTATTTCGCCGCTTATTATTTTTTTCCTGTTTTTATTTTCTTCTTTAGGTTTTGAGCTTTCCTGGATTAATTCAGATAATAAGTCGTCGTTCGGTTCGTCAACGTTCAAGTCTAAATCGCTGCCCAAAAGATCTCCGATTGCTGACTTTTGTTTAGGTTCGGCCGGTTTTGGAGCCGGTTCCGATTTTGGCTGTGCGTTTTCTTTGCCTTTAACTGCAGGTGCTCCGCCGAGAAGGTTATCAAGGTCCATTTCTACCGTTGATTTTTCTTCGAAATCGGGTATGTCGAGTTTTGGTTTTGCCTGCTTTGCGGAAGCGGTTTCAGCTTTAGGCGCCTGTGCCGCTGCAGCCGGTTTAGGTTTGCTTTCGATTAGGCTGTCGAGGTCGAAATCCATTGAAAATTCGTCTTTGGCCGCTGGTTTGGCCGGCTCTGATTTGGCGGCTGCAGCTGTTTTTGATGCAGCCGGTTTAGGTTCGGCCATTTCTATTCCGAGATCGCCAAGGTCGAATTCATCGGATTTTGCCGCCGATTTTTTGTCGGATTTAGTTTCAGTTTTAGCAGGGCCTTTTGACGGCGGAAGGAGGCTGTCCATATCGAATTCATCGGCAGCGGGTGCCGCTTCTTTTTTAGCTGCTGTTTTTTCTGCAACTGGAGCCGGTTTAGCCGCCGGCTTGCTTTCTATGAGACTGTCGAGATCGAAGTCCATTGAAAGTTCGTCTTTAGCCGCCGGCTTGGCCTGTTCAGCTTTAGGCGCCTGTGCCGCTGCTTTTGGAGCCGTTTTTTCATCGACCATAAGGTCGCTTATCAAATCGTCTAAATTGTCCGGTTCTTTAGCTATGGCAGCTTTGGCCGGTTCAGCTTTAGACGAGCTTGCCGCCGCTTTAGCCGCCGGCTTGGCGTCAGTTTTAGGAGCCGGTTTTGTATCGTTTAACAGAAGTCCGGCGAATGGATCGTCGTCATTAGCCGCCGCTTTTGGTTTATCTGCGGCTTTAGTATCGCCGCCCAAAAGGTCGCCAAGATCAAAATTGTCAGTTTTAGCCGCTTTAACAGGTGCAGGTTTTTCGGCCGGTTTAGCGCCTGCTTTAGGTTTGACTTCTGCCGTAATTTCAAGTCCGAGATCGCCAAGGTCAAGATCGAGATCCTCTTCGGCTTTCTTGGCCGCCGGTTTAGCTGAGTCATCTTTGGCTTTAGCCGGTTCTTTTTTAGCCGGCGTTCCCAATAATCCGGCCAAAAGGTCATCGTCGTTTGAAGTATCTATTTTTTTCTCGTCGAGTTCAAGACCGGAACTTAAATCGTCGAGGCCCGCGAAAATATCGTCGTCTTTTTTAGCCGCCGGTTTGGCAGGCTCAGGTTTAGGCGCGGCCGCGGCCGGTTTTGGAGCTGCAGCCGTCGCTTTTTCAGCCGGTTTAGCGGTTAATCCAGCGAATGGATCGTCGCCTCCGGATATTCCTAAAAGCTCATTGGTTATGTCTAATTCATCAGGCGCGAGTTCCATTTTTTTCTTTTCTTTAGTTTCGGCGTGCGGGTCCTCTTTTTTCTTTGTTTTTTCCTCTTCTTTTTTCTTCGCGGCCATTGTTTCCATCAGATTGCCGTCGTCTATCTCAAGTTCAAAGCCGTCTATTTCTATTTTTTCAATCACTGGTTCTGACGCTGCCGGCTTAGCCGCCGGTTTGGCCGGAGCAGATTTAGCCGCCGGTTTCGATGAATCGCCGTCTAAAAGATTGCCGAGGTCGAGGTCGTCGAATATGTTGTCTTTAGATTTTGCGTCTGCTTTTTTTGCGCCGGCAGGTTTGGCGTCAAAATTGTCGAGCTCGGCAAAAATATCGTCGATACCGGATGATTTTCCCTTATCGCCTTTAGGGCTCGAGGACGAAAGATCCTGAAATATGTCGCCTTTATCGGATTTGCCTTTGGCCGCCGGTTTAGATGCGCCAAGGTCTTTAAAAATCTGGTCATCGTCAAGATTTAGGTCAAAATCCATATCTGAACCGCCTTTTTTTGCGGCTGTTTTTTTATCCGACTTTATTCCGAGGCTTCCGAGCATATTTTCTAAATCGTCATCGCCGCCGTTTGTATTAGCTGCCGGTTTTAAAGGCGAATTACAACCCGAACAAAACGCCGCCTTATCATCGTTCATATCGCCGCATGTTTTGCATTTTTGCGCCATATTTCATCCCGCTCCTGCCATTAAATCAAAATATAGAGCCCCCGGCTATGCCTGTGCCGGCTCTTCATAGAAATAATTATCGATCAAATTACTCAAATCATTAATAATTTTTTCTTCATCTTCCAAAGATTCGCCTTTTGCCGATATAATAATTTTTTCTCCCGTTGATGCGCATAACATCATAACTCCGAGTATGCTTTTGCCGTTGACTTCTATTTCATCCTTTTTCACGATTATGTGGCACTTTGATTTACTTGCCAATTCGACGAATAAAGTTGCGGGCCGCGCATGCATTCCCGATACGTTTTTAATTGTACATTCTCTTTCGATCATAATTTTTAGCCGCTTTCAATTTTTTATGTTGCGATTTGCGATTATTGTTTAACATGATAAGTTAAATATAAAATTATGGGAATATATTATAACTTATTTTGCAGAGATATTCAAGAATTTATATTAACTGAATTTACGTTATTATGTTAATTTATTTTTCAGGCGGGCCATTCGTAAAATAACTCGCTTAATTTGGCGCATAAGGCCTTGCCCGCGCATAAATTTACGATTTCTTCCGATACGCGGTCCCAATTTTCTTTTGTGATTAATGTGATTTTAACCCTGTCGTCAAATTGCCTGTCGGTTATCTTTATAGCTTCTTCGTTTTTTCTTAAGTAATTTTCAAGATTTTTAAGGTAGTGATAATCTATTTCGATGCTGCCTTCGAAGCTTTTTTGCATCCTGACGATTCCGGCTTCTTTTATAGCTTCGGCGGCCGCTCGTGAGTAAGCCCTTGTAAGCCCGCCGGCGCCTAACTTGACTCCGCCGAAATATCTTATCACGATTATCGTTACGTTAAACAGGCAATTTTGCGTTATGACATTAAGTATAGGCATTCCGGCAGTTCCGGACGGCTCGCCGTCGTCGTTGAACCGCCTGAAATTAGTTTCTGTTCCGATATTATAAGCATAACAGTGGTGCGTGGCGGCCGGGTATTTTTTCCGCATATCTTCGATTGCGCCAAGCGCGTCCTTTTCCAGCTCGGTTCTGAAGCATTCCGTTATGAAACGCGATTTTTCTATTACTATCTCGTGCCGAGCGCCTCCTGATTTTATTGTGTTATAAGATTCCAGCATAAAAATTCCTTGAATTTTATTCTTAATTTACTTCAGTTGTGTTATTTTCATATTCTATCTTAAAAAGAGCTTTATACGCTTCTATAAAGTCTTTGTATTCAATATTCGAGTAATCGCCGTGCACGTCGACGGCGATAACGTCTTTTGTCTCAGGCGTTATGCCGGCCGCTTTGAGTTCTATCAACCCGTAAAAATTCATTAATTTCAAAAGCCTGAGAAGATATGAAGGCCCGTATTCGCCTTTTTTTAATTTTTCATAAGCCGTCCTCAGCGATATGATCTTTTCGGTAAGCTCGTTTATTGTGAATATTTGTTCATTAAGGTTCAAGTCTGAATTTATAGCGTAAAGGAAATCAAAAAGTTCGCGCAAATAATTTTCGAGTTTTTCCATTTTCGAGTCTATATATCCCTGCATGTGCAGCCTTTTAATGGCCGGGGTGCCGTCGCTTAAGGTGTGCATGCGGCAAATTTCGAACCAGATCAGCGGGCATAATTCGCGGGCATAGTAATAATCGTTTTTAGAAAGGCTGTTAGCGTCAAAAAACGGAAGCGTAACCCATTTCCCTTCATTATATTCCTTGATGTCGCAGAGAAACTGCATTAATTTTTTCCTGAGTTTTGCCGAGTGCGTTAAAATTTTTGAGCCGTCTTCAAATTTTAATTTAAGCTTGATTTTTACGTTGACCGGCTTTATGTTCCACTGCGCCAGCGTATCTATAAATTTATATTCATTCTTTACGCTTATCTTTTTACTGTTTATAAGTTCGAGAATTTTATGTTCATGCAATTCTGAGTTATTGATATTTTTGTCTGTTTCGATTATACCGGCTTCCTTTAATTCTAAAAGTTTTATATTATCGATTCTGGCGTCTAAATTGAGTTCTGTCTTCTGATTTAATAAATTATAGTCTGTGATTTTTATTTTCGAGCAATATGACAGGACCGCGAGGCATCTCATCGCGACTGATTTTGAAAAAGCCGATACCGGTGAAAGCATGGCAATATCTTTTTTAGTTAAGTATAGTGAACATCCGGCTTTCTCTTTAAATAAAATATCGTAATACTGTACATCTTGAAAGCTAATCCATGATTTTTTCGAGCGCTCGGCGGCAGGCAGGTTTAATATTATTATTCTATTTATATTTTCAGATAATTTATCTTTTAATATCGCGGCGGCGTAATCCGTATCGTATTGCGATTTGAATGATTTGATGAAATATGCCGTGATTTCATTGTAGTCTTCATTATTTTTTTCATTGTTTATGCTTACATCGAAATCATTTGAATTGATCGCTATTTTTTTTATTTTTCCGGCAACTTCCTTATACTCCTTGAACTCGGAATCCATTATTTCTCCGAATATCGCGATGTCGGAATTTTCGCCGTAAATAATTGATTTTGAATCTGCCGCGGCCGAAGAATCCTGCAGCACTATTTTTACCGCTTCCTTTAATTCTGATATATTTACCGTTGAAATGCACCTGTTATCCTGTTTCTTTTCGGCATATCCTTTTATCGCTGAATTTATTGAAGATTCGGCGCTTTTAAGCTTTAAATTCAAATAATTTTTCTCAGGCCAGATTATCAGGTTAGAATTGAACGTTGATATTGTTTTTTGCCATGCCTCGTATTTCAGCGCGTCAAAAGCGAGCGAATTAAAATTTAAAGTATTGATTCCGGCGCATATCAGGATATTTTCAGAGCTTCTTATTATTTTTTTACCGCTTATGCCTGAAGATTCAAGGTTGCTGAATGCGGTTATGACGGTTAAATTGCGTTCCTGTTTAGCCTGCGGCATTCCGCCGGGTTTAATTAAATTAGCCTTTATAAGCGTTTCATTTATTTTTTCGGCCATGAAATCATCGGCCGCGTATATGACCACATTTTTTCGATAGTTTTTTTCAGTTAATGTTTCGCATAAGATCGATATTATGAATTCGAATATATTAAGCTGCGGCGCCGGCAGTCTGAACACTGCTTCTGAAATTGCCAGCTCGGCGAGCTTGGCGGTTATTTTGTTGAAGTGTTTAAGCCATGCGTTATTGAATATGAATTCTTTTTTTTCCGGCAGGTTTTCGCGCGATTTTAAATCTTTCAGGTCTTCGTATTGGGCCGTTGAAGCTGATTTTTCAAATAACTCGACGTTTTCCGTTTTTTCCTTAAAAGCCGATATGTATTCAAGCGCGTTTGGATATGCCTTGAAATTTTTGAATTCTTCGAATTCTTTGGAATTTTTGGAGAAAATATTATTATACAAATAATCTGATATGACTATCCAGAAAACGTCGACGCTGTATTTTATTATTACATTTTTTAATATGGCCAAAAATGATGTTATGCGTTCTTTCTCGGCTGAGTGGAAGTTTATTACGACGCAGTCGAGTTCCGGCAATATAGGTTCGATTTCTGTCGGCGAATTTATTGTCATTTTTAAAATCTCATTTTCGCATAAATTGCCGTTTGAAAAATCATGAAATTTTTTGTTGAATTGCGGCCAGTAATCGAGGCCGGTCGTAAAATATCCGACGCGTTTCTGATTCCTCTGGAAATTAGTTATTATATTCTGGTATTCGGCCGAATTTTCTTTTTGAATAAGGGCGGCGCCGGTCTTTCCTGAGGCCAGTTGATAATCGTCGGATATATCGATGCGCTTAAAAAATTTGACGAGCTCTTCGAATTTATTCTCAAAATAATTTTTGGGCTTTTCCGGGTTTATTATATAAGCCCGCCTGGTTTGCCTGTTCAAGAATATTTCATGCTTGAAATTTTTGTTATAAAATTTATATTCTATTTCGTTCGAGTTTTTATTTTTTATAAGAAACGAATCGAGCGTTTTTGCCATTGCTTCACCGGCGTACGCCTGCGATATAAGTTTTAACTTGAAAAGTTCCTCGAATTCTTCTTTTATAACGTTTATTGTAAACTTTTCCTCGAGAACTGCTATAAAAGCGACTGCCTTTTTCAAAAATTTCCTTATCTTGCCGTTATCGTTATATATTTTTAAATAATCAGGCATTAGATTCTCGAAATTTTCTAATGCCAGTAAAAATTTTGCTGTTGTTTCTATCAATTCGGCGTTTGACAAGCTTATCGATCTTAATTCATCCTTCAGGTCCTTGACTTTTATGGAGCCTGAGTAAAAATTGACGGCATTATAATAAAATTGCGGTAAATCAAAAATTATAAGATTGTCGGTTTCATTTATTTTTTTGATATTGAAATTTAAACTTATAGTTGTAAAAAAATTGTCGTATGATGAAATATGAAATTTTGAGCCGCAAGTGTTATAGGAATTTATCAGGGTTGACATCGCGCAGTTGTTAAAGTCGTTGCAATTTGAGCAAAAGCAATCAATTTGAGTGAATTTTATTTTATTTATGATTTCTTCGTTCAATATCATGGATATTTTATGATAATTGTCGAAACCGGCGCGGATGGACAGTATCAGAAGAAGAGCGTTGCGCGCGTAGTCCGGATTGTCATTGCTTCCGGCCAGTAATTTATTAACTTTTTTAAGGCATATCATGTCTGAAATATTAGAAAAGCTCTTAATAGCGCTGTCGCTATATTCTAATTTTTTCAAAATGAACGAAAGCATTTTTTCTACCGGTTTTAATTTTGACGGTTCCGTTAATATATGCACGGTTTCATTGCCGTCGATCTGGTTTTTTAACTGCCTTAAAAAGTTGAATATGAAAATATCGTCGCTTCCGTTCACTATGAAGCGGTCGCGCGACTGGCCGGATATGCACTGAAAATTTATATTTTTAAAGTTTATCATAAACGGCCATATTTCTTTATAATCTTCGTCGCCGGCCGACATGCTCGATGAAATAACCGTTTCGCTGCAATAGTTGAGTATAAGGTCGAATGCGCTTTTTTGTGTTTTAAACATCCTGTAAAAAAGCAGCATTGAATTTTTATTAATTAATTCAAGGGATTCCGGAACGTATTCGCCGGTCGACGCGAATTTTAAAATATCAGGCATTTCGTTTAGATTAATGGTGCTTAAAAGGCGGGCAATTAAAACAAAAGGCGCGGTTTCTTTTTCAATTTTAGAGTAATTGAAAGGATTTTTTTTCAAATTGATGAAAAAATTATTGTATAACTTATTGCCGAATTTAAAATCACAAAATATAGGATTACTTTTAAATTCGGCAACGAATTCTTTTATTGTGTCAAAATTCGTTTCATTGTTTATGATTAATATAATATTATCGATGCTGTGACTGAATTTTTGGCGTATCCGGCCTATTTCTGAAAATTTTTCCTCGCCGACATAAATGAATCCCTTGAAAATTTTCACATTGAAATTTGTATCTGATTTTTTAGGCGTATTCGGGTCGCCGTTAACCGTTTCCGGCGATACGAAAAGGAATTCTGCGCTTTTTTTATATGTTTTGATGAATCCGGCGAGCTGCTGGCATTGCAGATAATCAGAAGGAGCTAGTGACGCCTGATTTATCGAGTTAAGAAGCGTCATCGCTTCGTCGTGTTTCTGAAGGTAAAAAAGATTTTGAATAATTGCAAGCCGTGACTTAAATATAAGCTCGTCGAGGTAATTTATATTTTCAGTTTCGCACAGGTTTATGAATTTCGCAAAGCAGTCGTTCGATATTGAATTCATACCGATTTCAAAATAACACATGCCGCAGTAATAAGTGCATTCCGGCGCGTTTGAATAAAATTCGCATGGTATTTTATTAAGGTAAAGCAGCGCTTCGTTAAATCTTCCTGTATCGTATAATAATTTTCCGAGCCGGTAGCATGCGGCATTGTCGTCAGGGCATTCTTCAGCATAATTTATCAGCGTTTTTATGCAAAGCCCGATTTCGCCTGACGAGTATTCGTATAAATTGGCCAGATCAAGAAGCGCCAGGTGGTAAAATTTTACGGCAGGTTTGTAATTTTGCGAATGCGTTATAACTGTTTCCAGTATTTTCTGAGCTGTTACGGCTTCGGCCAGCCTGATTTTACATGCCGCCATTTTATAGTTGCATTCTATTTTTAAAATCTGGCGTTCTGCTGCCGATTCGGCTTCGTTGTAATATTCGAAAGCGGTCTCATAATTATCACGGCAGAAGTTCGCCTCCGCAGCAGTGAATAGCAGTTCATATAAAAAAAACTGGATGGAAAAAATACTTTCCAATATTGAATTTATCAAATAAGAATCGGCGGCCATGGTTTTTACCTGCGGAAATAGTATAAGCAGCCGTTCCTTGCGCGAGTTGATTTCATTTATTATTTTTTGTGCCCAGATGATAGCGTCGTCGTACTTTTCAACTGCAAACGCCGTTTTTATCTCAAGAAGGTTGAAATAGTAATAATTTTTTAATGTCTCTCTTCCATTTTCGATGTGCGATAATGCGTCTATGTAATTAGAGTGTTTTTCTTCTATCGATATTATCATTAGACGTGAAATGTGGCAAAAATTGTCACTTTTAAGACATTTTGAAAATAAATTTACGGCCGCGGCAAAATTACCGGTCATGTATTCGCAAATGCCGGTAATAAAAATCATTTCCGCTGAAAAAGATTCCTTGTATTCGGCTGGTAAAGATTCGATCCCTATTTCGGAGGATATTATTTCGCAATTTTTTTTCGCGCTGTCGTATTTTTCGTTTTTTAGGTCTCTTTTTAATTCTTCAAGCCTTTTTTGAAAACTTTTTCCGGAAAAAACTTGTTCTAAAAATTTAATGGTTAGTGAATATATAGTGTTCATTAATTTTTATAATCTTTAAGCGTTATTTCATTCCAAAATTGATAATTTACGTTTTTTATCGAATACCCGTAATTTAATATGCCTTTTTTTATGTCTGTTCCTGATTTGATGCCTTTCTTGCATATACCCTCCATGAATGCCATGCTTATTATATGCTTATAGGTATAAAACGCCGGTGTCGGCTTAAAATCATAAGTATGCAGATTCAGTATGTAAGCGAGATTTATAAGCTTCATTTTTTTATTCAAGGCGTAGCGGTATACCAGGTATATGAAATCGTCTGCGTATTCGTCTATATAAAGAGCGACTGAATCCCAGAATTCAGCTACTATTGTGTCTTTTGATACTTTGCACATTTTTATGTATTGATTATACGAAAACATGTCTTTCAGTGAATAAATGAGCGCTCCGAAAGCTACATTTGAAGGTTTGATTTTCTGGAATTTCTGGAACAGGTCGTAATCCGCTTCGGAACTAAGCGTATTTTCAATAACGATGATTGTACCGGGTGATTTTTTACTTATTTCGGCTGCAAAATCTGATACGCACCCGAGCCATAATTCCACCGGTACGGTTTCATTTATTTGCTCCTGAAAGTCAATGAACGGCTCTTTGATGATGGTAGCGTATTTCGGTTTGAATTCGGCAATTACCGCCGACATTGCCTGCTCGCAGTGGTAACGCCATGTGATGAAATTAACCGTTCCGAAAGGCCTGCCGCTTTTTTGTTTGAAAGTGAGGTCTTCGCCGTAAAATCCGCGTACGCCCATGAAATTTATATAAAGATTGAAACCCGAATCTTTTATTTTCTGCAGAAGTTCGCGGATTTCATTAATTCTGGCAGTATTTTTATATACCCAATAATCGAGGTAAACTCCGATTTTTACAGTATTGACTCCCAGTTCTTTCGCGGTGTCGAGTTCTTTCCACAGGTCTTTATTTTCGCGCCAGCCGCTCCAGATGCTGTCGACTGACAGATAATTTAAGGTAACTGAAAAATCGAATGAATCGTTAAAAAAAATAGTGTGGTCGAGGGAATTATAAAAAAGAAAGTAAGCCGGTTTAATAAGATTTGTGCGCACCCTCTGGACTGTCAATATAATTTCTTTCAGTTTGCTGTAAATATTAAGCAATTCGAAAGGTATAATTTTTCGGTCGATTTTTCTGATGCCCCAGATTTCTTTTACCAGAAAAATCATATCGTTTTTTAAAAATTCGATTTCTTTTTTTAAATCTCGTACGGATACTTTATATTTTGAGCCGTCAAGCCCGACGGGTATATTATTTTCAATGAATGACACAAGGCCCCATAAATAAACAAATCCCCATACGTCCATTTTCATTACGGCTTTGTCGGACGGGAAAAAATTCCGGATAAAATTATCGGCGTATCTGGCATTAGACCATACAAGTTTGTATTCGGAGTCGAAACGCCTGTCGACGCTATTTTTTTTGTAATTCGAAGCAGTGTTTTGATTGTTGTCGGCTTCTGAATTTTGCTGACTTTGCTGTATATTATCCTGATTATTTATTTGATTAGTTTTGTCATCGCTAGAGGCCGTTGTATTATTCGTGCCGGCGCTGTTTTGGAGATTGTCGGCTGCGTATGAATTTATAGGTGCCGCTGCGTATGATAATATTGCTATCGAAATAAAAATAATGGAAACACCGGCGGTAAATGAGTTGAGAAAGCTATTGAATTTACCTGATGGTACGGCCGACAAATTATTTTTTGTCACTTAAATCGACCATCACTTCGTTATAAAGGTTAATCTTATTATTTTTAAGATTATTCAGCAATTCGTCAGCTTTAGGTTCCATCTGTGTTTTGATGTAAATCATATAAAGATTGACGTATGCTTCCTTAAAATCAGGATCTATGGCTAAAAGCTGGTTATAATGATATGACGCGGCCGTATAACTTTGTTCGTTAAAATAAATTCTGGCCAGTGCCAGGTGCGCGTTCTTGTAATTCTTATCCATCCTCAGTGCTTCGTTGTAATGCTCTTTTGCGCCGGCGACATCGCCAAGTTTTAATGCCGTAATCGCGGCGTTATTTCGTAATTGTATGTTCGCCGGGATTTTTTCGATGCCGGCAAGGTATGAATTCATTGCTTCGTTGTATCTTTTCATGCCTAAAAATATATTTCCTAGATTTAAATAAGCCATTGCCATATCTTTTTGCGATCCTTTTAATTCGAGCGCCTTTTTACATTCGTTCAGCGCGTTTTTATAGTCTTTTGCGATTATAAGCGAATCGACGAACATATTTTTAAATTCAAGGTTGGCCGGGTTAGCGGAAGCTATTTGCTTATACGCGGCGGAAGCCCTTTTATAATCTTTCAGGCCTATGTAGCATTTGCCTATGAGTACATTTGCCTCGATTGACGATTTCGAGTTTGCCGTTATTTTTTTTAATAATCCGATGGCCTCGAGGAAACGTTCCCGGTTGATTAAAGTTTTTGCGTTTATAAGGATTTCGGCCGGCGTCATGCTTTCAGGATTTTTTATATTGACCGATTCGGTGGATTGCGCCGCCTGGATTTTATTTTCTGCAAGCGGCCCCGGCGCCTGCGGATTATCCGGATTTTCGTCAGGCCGCTCCGGAATCGTAATTTTTAACTTTTCGGCGCTTCTCATCATGTGTTTTGAAAGATCCGAGCCGGCGAAGCTTTTGGGGATCTGATAAACCGCTTCGAAAAGCTCGTTGCCTGATTTTTTGTAAACTGCCACTTCATAAACATTTTCAAGTGATGAGGTGTCGGAAAATTCTCTTACCGCTATCGCGTTTTTAGGACCGGCGGATGTTATGGAAATTAGTTTGTAATCCGGTAGGCCGGAGTAATTTTTTTCTATTAAATTTATGATTTCGTTAATGTTTTGCTGTCTTAAAACGAAATATCTTGAAATAACAAGCGATGGAACGAACCGGTAATTTTCTGAGTCGGCCGGTGTGAATCCGATTATGCCGCCTGATGTTTTAGATTTTATCAATGATTTATGGTATGAAATTTCAAAGCCGTAGTCGCTGTTTTCGTATTTCAGGTAGTTATATTTTTCCGCCGATTCCGCCTGGTCTTCAATTATAGGCTGCCTGAAAGTATTTTGCGCGTATGTAAATTTTGAAGTTTTAAAAATCAAACTAAATAAAATAAAAATAAAAATAACCGATAGAAATAAAACGAGATTATATTTTTTTAGATTTTGATAATGCATATATTTATTCCTGACTTTTTTAATATTAGCATAATGTTATCAAAAGTTGCTTTAACTGTCAACTAATTAAGTTAACGCACATCAGGTTAAAGAAGATATTACTAAATTTTTAATAAAATTTTATGGCGCTCTAAATTTTTCTTGATAAATTTATTTGACTTTGATATAATTTTAAACTACTGTAAATAGTATAACAACAATTAAAATCGGGCTGAAGTAT
>Ga0116193_1001085_pt1 | contig 23617 bp, 24 predicted proteins | sample AD_UKC115_MetaG_FD_89892 | JGI IMG/M metagenome (GOLD analysis project Ga0116193, IMG submission 89892) | Active sludge microbial communities of municipal wastewater-treating anaerobic digesters from Hong Kong - AD_UKC115_MetaG | ecosystem: Engineered > Bioreactor > Anaerobic > Digestate... | reverse complement strand
TTGGTATTAATGTGCATTTTTACTGATTATATGTTGCAGTCAAGATTTAAATGTGAAGTTGACTTGGCAATATGGGCAGAAAATTATTTGCAGTCAGACCTGACACCATTGTGTAGCTCAACAGTAAGCATCAGCCAGCTCACTTATTGAACGACCTTCTTCATATTGTTTGAATATTTCTGTGTTACGCTTTAACATTAAAAATTTTGTACCGTTCAATTCTCCCCAGCCAGCTCTTTTTTTGTCCTTTTTTGGGATATAAATTATTTCACCCTGGATATAATTTTGCAGTTCATGTAGTAATTTAGGTGGAAGGATATCCTCCCCGTTTTTGTAAATCAACGATGAAAACCTCCTTTTTGTTGGTAATATGACTGTTGATATTTGCTATTGTCTTCATCGTTCCACCTCCTTTCAAATATAATTTGTTAATAACGATAAATTATCAATATAATTAATTTTATGGTCTCTTAGTATATTTGTATATAAAACACATAAAATAAAAAATTCCATGGAACAAATAACCCACCATGGAATAAACTATTAATCGGAAAATGCGAAAAATTTAATTGAGACCGATTTTTATAATAAAAAAACACGATACCCTTACCGTGTTAGTTGTTTGGGGCTTCAAGCCCTTGTATAAAATAACTTAGGTGATGGTTACACTCTGTGCAAATGCACAATGTATGATCAAAAGATCAATTTAGATTGTTAAAAGAATCCGGCATGAAAACTTTTGATCCGATATTAAATTAAATTGAACGCACCTCATAAATAGTAGTAATTGTTATCATTAATTTAACACTCCTTTCACCTAAATTTGATACTCATAAGATTATTGTATTACAATAAACAAACTGTGTCAATCTGAGTATTAATTGTCTGTATGTGAAGGCTAAAGCCTTCACATACAGGTTTTTTTAGGTGTTAAACCACCCTTTAATTTTCAAATCAACCATCCCCTTTCATCAGGATTTAGCCGGCTAAGTTAATTATCTCACCAATGATTAAGGATTGAAAGGGAAAAAATGATTATATAAATATTTACTTTTTTATGCCGGAAAGAAGTGCACTTTCTTAGGCAATAAAAAAGCACCCTTTAGGTGCCTGAGCCATCATGAATATTTTGATTATTTATACCATGATGCTTGATAAATCTGAAAATCATTGTTTTATTATTTCTCTAGTTTTATTTTATAAATCTATAAATCTATTAGTCTTTAGTCTGGTATAGTTTTCTATATCTTTTTTGCTTTTTTCTGTTTCCTATTTATATATTATATCTCTTTATTTGTGTAATAATTTCGCTCCCCTGAATATTCTCCCCTAAAACCTTGAAATTCTCCCGATACATAAATAATTTTATTAAGATTAATAAAATATCCCCTAATATGAAATACCAAAAAATTTTGACTAAAGAGTTAATAGATAAAAAACTTGTGTAAAACTTATGATCAGAATTTTGTGAAGAAAGTAAATACTTTCTGACGCCTCCTTCCGATAAAATATGTTTATGTTAAAATAATAAGTTACAAGTTAATAATGATTAGAAATTAGATGCCATAATTGATAATATGTAAGAAAATTTATGTCTACCTTATGTGTTAATTATACAGTAGAATAACATTAAAATGAAGATAATAAAATTCTCTTTATGATGTAAAATATTAAGGTGACATAAAACGAAGAGTGTTCAATTCATAAGTATGGTATTAGCGGGATATACTAATAAAAACTATATGGAGATGATATTTAGATGGATAGTAACAGAGCAAAAAGGATTATGGAATCAAATGGTGTTATAGAAGTCCTTTATCAAGGATCTCCGGTTTGGATAGAAAATGTATTGGATAACAATATTGTAGAGGTATCGAATATCCAGACAAATGATAAAAAGGAAGTTCCTGCATATATGCTGGTGGAAAAGGAATTGCCTCGGGAGGTCTAGAAAAAGATGCTATTTGAGGTATAAATATTACATTGATAATGAGTATTCTATGCATTATTATAAGTAAGCATGAATTAAACCCTTTATTAAGTGAATTAAGCATCACTTAAAATATGATAATTAGATGTGGCTGATGTAAAACTGCCTGAATAAGTTGGTTTACAGCAGCCCTTTTTTCTTGGGGTATATGAATTCGAATTTTCTTGGTATTATTTAAAGAAGTTTGTGAACAATCTCAACGTATCCGAGGATTTCAACACATGCTCAAACAAATGAAATGCAGGAAACATGGCGAGCAAGAATATTTCAAACGCTATGAGCCTGTTTTCAGAATGATTGAAGCTTAAACTTGTATAGAGATCGAGTATGTCGTGCAAACTGTCTATTTTACCTCGTACAACATTCATGCGTTCATCCAGTTCATAATATTTTGATAGAGTATCGTATATATCCCTTAACTCATATGTTTGCTCAACAAAATCCGGTCTGTCTAGTATTCGAATATTATGAATGCCGTCATATTCAAAACGCAATATTCTCGATATTAAAATCGAAGATTTCCTTCTATAAAATCCAAGACGTCCTTTTTGCAAATAGGTGATGAATTTTTCAGCATCATCCAACAGTTTATTTAAGTCAGCTTCGTATCTGGAGAGTTCTACAGACTTTGCAAGAATTATTGAAATAGTGTGTATGAGTGCATCACTGTAATCATACTGGGTAGTATCGTTTTGACACAGTTCTATTTTTTTGTTTGGGTGAATTTTGACATTGTGAATATCATGGTATTTATATAATTGAGAGTAGTTGACCTTACCCCCGATAGACTCAATATACTTAATAAAGGTGTAGATTTCGTCATCTTCAAAATTGGCAAAGGAAATACAGCCATATTTAAAAATATGGACATGTTTGTTTTTTGTATTATATTTCAGAATCAATTCAAGTTCCTGTCCACTTAAAGCAATATACTCATTCCAACTGAATTTCATAGGCTTTCCGAGGAGTTCTACAATCTTATCAAGTTGGAGAAAAGCTGCAACTTTGATACTTTTAATCCTTATATTCTCCATTTTACATAATCCTTTACTTAAATAAGTCAAATACCATAAGAATAATCTCTACAACAATCAATAAAACTATAACCCATTCTACAAACAAGCCCCTTATGGAATGGGTAATTGAAGAAAAACCGTCTATAATGCTATTTAAAATATTTGTTTTTTCTTTTAGTATTATGTAACGGTCATTTAACTCGAAAAATTCCGCCATTCGATTATAAAATTCTTCAGCCTGGATACTGCTCCAGGTAACATCCGGTTTGTCGAGAATCATTATATATGCCAATGTGTTATACTCATGTCTTACGATTTTAGAGGTGGTATTGGCAATTTCCTTATTCCCGATATTGAGCTTCCCTTTTTCCAGTTTATCGATCATTGTTTCCAACTTATCAACGATTTTACCAAGTTGTTCTTCTGTTTTTTCAAGTGCGACTGATTTGGCTATAACTGTTGAAATAAGTTCGGGGTAAAATGCTTCAAAGTTTGGTACCATTACATACTTGTCAGTCAGCTCAATTTCTGAATTATCACTCACTACCAATTCATAATCATCGCTATATTTTTCATAACCTTTTATTTCAATATCAGCTTTATTATTTTTTAAATACTCCAGGAAGGCAGCTTCATCGCTGTTTGTGCAGTTAATAAACACAATGCTCCCAAAGGAGAATACCATTACCTTTTGTACATCCTCCACAGCTCTTCCTAAAATAGAGCTCAGTGCGTCACCAAAAAGTATAAGGGGTTCTTCCCAAGTGTATTTTTTGGGAATATGGCACTGAACTGCAATTTTATTTAGGTCGATTTCATTTGTTATTGCGTAAGCTTTAAATACTATTCTCTTCAAAAATATTCACCAAGCTTTCAAGGTATTATATTTATATTATTGCTAATTTATAAGGATAATAAAGACTAATGGTTTTTATCCTTAAAAGAGATTTTACAATCTATATAAATGCAAATTTCATTTGGTAATCAAGTACTGCTAAAAGTTTATATTCCTATTTTACCATAGCATATTTAAAATGTAATTATTTTATTACATTCTGATTTTAAGAAGGAATTTTTAACTCTACTATAGAAATATAAAATCCTACCTACTTAAGAAACTTAAATAACTTCAAAAAAGACTTCAAATCGGAGGTACAGTATGGAACTAAAATCAGGTGATATTGTATCAGTTGCACACTATTCGGAAGGTAATCCTTTTCAAAGCGTTGTTCTTGATGTATTGGATAATGAAGTTTTATTGAGTTTACCGAAAAAATTTGCTATTTTCAACTTATTCGAAGATGACCCTGTTGTTTTAGGTTTTCAGACGGGCGTGAACATATATGCAGCCGAATGCTCTATTCGTACTATTAATCCTAAAAACAACAGCATAGGACTAAAGGTTGAAAACATCGAATATATAAAGGAGAAGAGGATTTTTGAGAGGTTTCCTGTATCATTATGCACAGACATAATAACGTCCGAGGAAGATAAAAAAAAGGTTGCATTTATCAGGAATATTAGTCTTGAGGGCTTTGCCATTGTAACAAAAAGTGAACTTTCTCAAGGTGATACGGTTAATTTTGATGTTTATATTGATAATCGGGTACTGAAATTAAGTGGAGAAGTGGTGTGGAAGGAGAGAGGTAACAACAGTTTTCAATATGGGTTAAAGTCTATATATACTGATTTTAATACTAAAAATTCATTAAAGCTCTATCTGAAAATATTAAAGGATGAACAGGAAAACGCAGTGATAAAAATAAGGGATTGACTCTACATGATTAAAAGAGACAAAAAGTATTTGGTACTACAACTTTTTGTCTCTTTTAATTGTATGCTTTCTTATTTTTTCTTTTTGCTGCCCTTTTCTTTTTTGTTTAAGTCTTTGTAGCTTGGATCCCTGTTCTCCCCAAGCTGGTCGTTAGCAAACTCATATAAGCCGGATGGATTATCAATGGATGGCTTTGAATTCTTGTTTTTAGCTACATCTTTCTTACTTGGCATAGTATCACCTCCTGTCCTAGGAATGTTGAAAATATGACTTCGGCTATTCCTTATATAATTAGTTTTCCTATTTATTTAAAAGAAATACAAAAGTTAAATGATCATTTGCGTTGGAAAATTTTATATGAATTTTAAATATTCTGCAGTTGTAAAGGTAAAATTAAAATACTATAATATTTAGTAGCTAGTGAATATATTAATTCAATTTGTTATAATGAAGTAGTTTGGTGGCATTAAATTTACAAGAGAAGGACGAAATATTCTTCTGTTTATTTAAAATAGGCTGTTTCGTGTTAAATACCTTTAGAAGAAATCGTGTATCTATATGTTTTGTTATGACTTGTAGAACTGGATGAGGTTTACTATGACTAATAAAATTCTAATTAAAGTACAATGTTTTATAGTATTGGTTATGATAGTTCTGATAAATGTGAGTTCAGTAGCTGCAGTGAGTGAAGCACCTGAAGTTAAGGCTCAATCTGCGATACTTGTTGAATCTAAGAGAGGTCAGATATTATTTGAAAAGGATTCAAAAAGCAAACTTCATATCTCAAGTGCAAATAAAATAATGACAGCTTTGCTGGCGTTGGAAAAAGCTGGTACAAAGTTGGATGCGCAGGTAACCATCAGTAAGAATGCTTTAGCTGTGGAAGGCTCCACATTGAACTTAGAGGTGGGTGGCAAGTATTCTGTTGAAGATCTTGTTTATACTGTGATACTTACTTCCGCAAATGATTCTGCTGTTGCTCTCGCTGAATATGTGGGCGGAGATTTGAAGACCTTTATAGAAATAATGAACGATAAAGCACGTGAATTAAAAATGAAGGATACAAAGTTTATAAATTCTACCGGATTGTATGATGAGGCTCAGTATACGACAGCCTATGATCTTGCTTTACTTACAAGATTTGCATTGTCAAATCCGTACTTTGAACGTATATTTTCATCACAAGCAAAGCTTTGGAACAATCAGGACAAGGTAGAGATTATAACAAACAGCAATAACCTTTTTTGGAGTTACGATGGCATTGATGGTGGCAAGACCGGATATAATGAGATTGAACGCCAAACAGCAATTACTACTGCGACAAGGGACAATATGAGGATTATTAGTATTGTGCTCGATTCTCCTGAGGGAAGTATATATGATGATACTACAAAGATGTTGGATTATGGATTCAGCAACTATAAGACAGGAATACTGGTTAAAAAGGATCAAATAATAAAAAGTATCCCGGTAAGTGATCAAGAGGTCAGTTTGATTAGTCCTATTGATGTGTATTACACATTTCCCATAGGTGAGGACTATATAAAAGCTTTTGACTTCAAAGTGAAGGAGGAAATGGAGCTACCTGTTCTCAAGACTAAGTCTGTGGGTATAATGAAGTATATATTAAATGATGGGACTGAAATAAGTGTAGATTTATATCCGGTATCAAATGTTTATTCCTCTGTCGATATGTTTTCTTCTTTGGTTAAATCCATGATTGAGTATAGGGATATTACAATTCTGCTACTTGTTCTGGTTGGGGCGGAGGTAATTCTTATTTTAGTAAAGATATTCAAAGCAATTAAGTCAGCCTTGTCGAATTTGTTGTCAAAGTCTGGGGATTGACGCCTTTGGCGTATATTTGGTAATAATGAAAATTTTGTATGTGTGATATAAAGAGTGACATTAGTCCGAAAGGTTTGATTTCACTCTTTTTTGTTGTAATAATTAAGATGGAATTCTATTGAAAATATAGTATGTAGGTGCTAAAATTATTTAGGAATATAAAACCTTAAAAAAATTAACAAAATTTTCAGAGCATGGGCAATATTAGCGGGCATAGATCATAAATACAAAAATTAATCAGGAGGAGTATTATGAAACTTGTTTTTGCTATAGTACATGATGAAGACGGTAATAAAGTCATGAAAGAACTTAATGTCAATGGTTTTGGTGTTACAAAGCTATGCTCCACAGGGGGATTTTTGAAGTCGGGTAACACGACGCTATTGGCAGGTGTGGAGGAAGATAAGGTTGATAAGGTTATAGAAATTATAAAAAATAAGTCAAAAAGCAGAAAACAGATTATAAACTCGCCTATTGCACCCATTGATACGGGTAGTATATTTTTTAGCAATACGGTGGAAGTTGTTGTAGGCGGTGCGACAATTTTTATTCTTGATATTGAAAGATTTGAAAAAGTATAAATTTCTTATTAATGTAATAATTATTAAATAGAGAGTAATTCTGTGTTTATTCAACACGTGTATTTAGAGGTGCTTATGAGTTTTGATAGAAGGCTTCCCATTAAGGAAAGGATAAAAAAGAGAAGAAAACAAAGGCGAAAAAGGTTGTTTATTGTTTTTACCTTTTTGCTAATGAGTGTTATGGCATTTGTTGTTATCAATAATGCACTAAGGCATGATGAGGAGGATTTTGCATTTTCAGATAATGTTTCCGTACAAGGTACTATGCAGGTTACAACACTGACGGAGCCCACACCATCGGCTATTCCGGGTATTGCTGGGATAGCTTCAAGCATTTTTACTAATGATGAAATGTTTGATGAGAATAATGTTGATATGGATGATGAGAGCAAGGTTGATGCAGTTTCGGATAATCCGACAGAGGAGAGTGGAGCACAAGGGCAAAATGCCGAGATTGGAAACACTGTTCAGGTTAATCCAAATTATAACGAGTTAAAGAGCGAACTTGAAAAGTATATATCAGGCTTTCAAGGACAATATGGAATATATTTTATTGACCTTGAAAATAACTATGAGTTTGGAATAAACGACACCGATGAATATATAGCTGCAAGTACGGTGAAAGTGCCACTTAACTATTATGTTTACAGAGAGATAGCTGATGGGGAGGTTGACCCTGAAAAAACTCTGGCTTACAATGAAGCTGATTTTGAAGGTGGTACGGGTATACTGCAGCTCAAGAAATTGGAAGGGAAGACCTATAAGATCAAGTATCTGCTGGAACTATCCATTACCCATAGCGATAATATTGCGACTAACATGCTTTTAAGGTATTTTGGAAGGAAAACTCTCAAGAAATACATGAGAGCAATTGGCGGAACCGTTGTAGATGATAATAAAAATGTGTCCTGTCCGAAGGATATGGCAGTTTATCTGAAAAAAATATATGAATTCTGTAATTCTAATGGTCAGCTGGGTGAAGAACTTAAGCACAATTTATGTAACACTATGTTTAATGACAGACTTCCGAAACTACTGCCGGAAGAAGTGGAAATTGCCCATAAAGTGGGAAATCAGATTGGAGCAGTACATGATGTTGGTATTATATATACTGAAAAACCGTACATACTTGCTGTTATGTCTAATGACGTTGTTAGCGATGAAGAATCAAATAATGTGATTGCCGAAATCTCCAAAAAGGTTTATGACGTTGTTAAAGACAGGTAATAACGAAACCAATACCAGTATTAAAAAATGCTAAATTAAAAAAATCCCTTTATAAAGCCAAGGGATTTTTTATTTTTGAAATAAAATGCACATGAAATTGATAAGGGCTATTACCTTCGGATTGCTATACATCTTTTATATTATCAACACTTTTGCAATGCTCTTTAATTTTGTTAAAGCTTTCCTGGCTAATGATGTGTTCGATTCGACACGCATCTTCTTTGGCAGTTGCTTCACTTACGCCAAGTGCCATCAGACATTTGGTAAGCAATAGATGACGTTCATAGACACGGTTGGCAATTTCCAATCCGCTTTTTGTCAGCGTTATCGAACCATTACTATCCACTGAAATATATCCCTGTTCCCGAAATTGCTTCATGGCATTGCTAATACTTGGTTTTGAAAAGCCAAGTTCAGTGGCAATGTCTATTGAGCGGACGTTGCCATTCCTCTTTGACAGTACTAGAATGGTTTCGAGATAGTTTTCGGCTGATTCATGGACTTTCAAAATGAAATCCTCCTTATATACTATTCTTCTAAATAGTATGTCTTTTTACAAACTTTTAGGAGATATAGTTCATCTCCAATTTGACTTTAGCGATCAATATCTATAGCTAGTGGTGATATTGCCTCGCATCCCAACGAAGGCCCAAATGGACAAAATTGATGAAATGCGCTTGTTTCTATGTTATCAAATACAACACAATTAAGCAAGGAAAAAGTATTATGAAACTGTTGACAAGGTCAATGAAGGGTGGTAAACTTAAATTAAGAGTAGAGTTAGTTAAAACTAACTCATTTATTTGGAATATTGGTTAGCTTAAGCTAACTTGTTGCAGGAGGGGATCAGGATGAAAACTTTGAAAACAGTAAAATGTGGTAATATGGCAACGGTAGTAAAACTCCATGGTGAAGGAGCATTGAGACGAAGGATAATGGATATGGGCATTACACGTGGGGTAGAGATTTTTGTGAGAAAAGTAGCTCCACTTGGAGATCCCATTGAGGTAAATGTCAGAGGATATGAACTAAGTCTTCGCAAAGCTGATGCCCAATTGATTGAAGTTATATAATGTGACAGCAGCCTTAAGGGCTGCATATTTAGGTGTTTAAGTTAGCTTAGACTAACTTGTTTGGAGGAGGATAGCAGATGAACATAAGAATTGCTCTTGTTGGAAACCCCAATTGCGGTAAAACAACAATGTTTAATGTTCTGACAGGAAGCACACAGTATGTTGGTAATTGGCCGGGAGTGACCGTAGAGAAAAAGGCAGGAAAATTAAAAGGATTTAAGGAAGTTGAGATAGTAGATTTGCCAGGTATATATTCTCTTTCTCCATATACTCCTGAGGAAGTTGTTTCAAGGAATTATCTTTTGAAAGAAAAACCTGATGCAATAATTAATATTGTGGATAGCACTAATATTGAGAGAAATCTTTACTTAACAACTCAGCTTACAGAAATAGGTATTCCTGTTGTTATTGCCTTGAATATGACCGATATCATTCGGAAAAACGGGGATGTAATAGATGTGAATGAGTTGGGAAAAAAACTAGGATGTAAAATTGTTGAAATATCGGCCTTAAAAGGTGAAGGTTGTAGGGAAGCGGCTGAAGAAGCTATTTTATTGGTTAAGCAAAAATCAAAAACACTACCGGGGAACTCTTTTTCAAAAGTAGTAGAAAATGCATTGAAGGAAATTGAACTGCTGATTGTGGAAAGTGTTGAGAGTGAAAATCGCAGATGGTATACAATTAAGCTATTTGAACGTGATAAAAAGGTAGCAGAAAATTTAAAACTTTCAAATGATACCAAAATGAATATAGAAGTTAAAATATCCACATGCGAAAGAGAATTGGACGATGACAGTGAAAGTATTATTGCTAATGAGCGTTATAACTATATAGGCAGAATAGTGAAACAGTGTGTGTTTAAGAAAAATAATACACGAATAAGCGCTTCTGATAGAATAGACAGTATAGTCACAAACCGTTTTTTGGCACTCCCTATTTTTGGAATTTTAATGTTTTTGATATATTACGTATCCATTTCAACAGTAGGAACCTTAATGACTGATTGGGTAAATGATGTACTATTTGGAAGTATAATTCCGGATGCAGTGGAAAGTTTTCTGGTATCGGTGGGAAGTGCGGCCTGGCTTAATTCTCTGATTCTTGACGGGATAATTGCCGGTGTGGGGTCAGTGCTTGGTTTTTTGCCTCAGATACTTGTGCTGTTTTTGTTTCTGGGCTTTCTTGAGGATTGTGGATATATGTCACGTGTCGCATTTATTATGGATCGGATATTCAGAAAGTTTGGTCTTTCCGGGAAATCTTTTATTCCTATGCTGATTGGAACAGGCTGTGGAGTTCCAGGGATAATGGCTTCCCGTACTATTGAAAGTGAGCATGACAGAAAAATGACTATTATTACAACAACCTTTATTCCTTGCTCGGCAAAGCTGCCCGTGATTGCATTGATTACTGGGGCTATGTTTCCAAATATGGTTTGGATGGCTCCCTTATCCTATTTTATAGGTGTGGTGGCAATTGTCATATCAGGAATTATACTTAAAAAAACACCTGCCTTTTCAGGTTATGAAGCTCCTTTTGTAATGGAATTACCTCCCTATAAGGCTCCTAAGATTAGAGGTCTGCTAATTCAGATGTGGGATAGAGGAAAATCCTTCGTCATAAAGGCGGGAACGGTAATTTTTTTGGCTAGTGGCTTAATATGGCTTTTAAGTACCTTCAATTGGTCCATGCAGATGGTTGAACCTTCCCATTCAATGCTGGCTTCTATGGGCGGATTGATATCAAAGGTTTTCAAGCCTCTTGGGTGGGGAGATTGGAGAATGGCAGTTGCAACTATTACAGGTATTGTTGCCAAGGAAAATGTTGTAGGAACTTTGGGTATCCTTTTAGGATTTGGAGAAATCGGTGATAGTGGCACAGAATTATGGCCAGTGCTTCAACAGTCTTTTACACAGCTTTCTGCATTTTCTTTCCTGGTGTTTAATTTGCTTTGCGCTCCATGTGTTGCTGCTATAGGTGCAATTAAACGAGAAATGGGAAATGTGAAATGGACACTTATAGCTGTTGGATACCAGACCGGTTTTGCTTATGTTATTAGTTTGCTTATATATCAGTGGGGCATGTTTTTTACAGGTCATGGGTTTGGCATTGGGACTATAGTGGCAGTTTTATTGAGTGCTCTGCTCATTTTCCTGATTTTCAAACCTGGTAAACGATCTGCAAAATATGGAGATGTTGTAAAAAGGACAGTGGAAGTATAGGAGGGATATTATGGCAACTGTAATTATTGGAATATTGGCGTTAGCGGCATTTTTATGTGCCGGATATTACACCTACAAAAATAATAAAAACAAAGGCTCATGTGGAAATTGTTCAGGATGTATGAACAAAGGCAGTTGCAACAAGTAAGGTCTTCAAATGAAATACACTTTCTTAGGCATTAAAAAAGTCCTCTTATTGGGACTTTTGTTTTGATTTTATAATCAAAAAGATGTAGTTTATTAGTGAAGGTATGCCCCAAAATAAAATTGGTATAAGGAAATATTTAGGACCTATTTCCTCGAACACGATATTCAGAGTATAAACAGAACTTTTAATGGCAGCTTGGCTATCTTAACTTCGGCTTTCGTCTCAGCTTTAGACCCAAAAGCTTTGCGTCATTGCCTTTCGACAACTTTGCCCTGTTTCATAAGTCACTATTTATATCTCCTTATACCCAAATATAAAGGGGAGTATAATGTACAATATTATTATAACATAGTAAAAAAATTACTGTACATTTCGTTTTTTGAATATATTTCTTCTTTTCAGTCTATTGAAGTAGTTTATGACTTAAATGGTTATATGTATCTTTAAATTTCGTCATTTTTCGCAGTGAGTAAAAAATACCAATAGTGTTCTTTTTTTATACTGAAAGAATGAGAAAAACACTACTATGCAACAGGGGAGAAACGTTCCATACTAGTGTTTTTAGTAGAGATGTAGGATATTAAATTGAAGATAATGTTCATTATTCTTATATAATTATATTTCTACATTTTTCTCAGAAATCCTTCTAGAAAATAAAAAATAATTACCGGTCATTTTATTTGTATATTATGTAAATGCACCGAAAATGCTTAAGGCGTAGTGTTTACGGGATTTTTATATCACTATAAAAAGGATCTATATTATTTGTGTTAAGAAGAAAATGGAATAAGTATTAGTTTGTGGAATAATTTTTCCTTGCATCTACTAAATGGATTCTTCAAAAAAATTTGTTTTTCAATATTCATTTTTTATTATAGAATAAATATGAAACGTATAAATCAAACGCGTCCAATAGAAAATAATGAGGAAGTGAAAATATGAGACAAAAAACAGTACGGATTATTGCATTAGCAACAGCTATTATAATTTTTATTACATCCGTTGGTCTGATAGCTATGTCGGTATTTTTGGGAAGGTAGTGATATAAATGGGAAGAATATCAGGTGGTTATATTTTTCCGCATCCTCCAATAATTGTACCTGAAGTGGGAAAAGGTGATGAAAGAGATGCTATGGATACTATAAATGCAGTAATAAAAGCATCTAAAGAAATAGCAAACCAAAGACCTACTACCATTATTGTTACAACACCCCATGCACCAGTGTTTGAAGATTATATCTTTATTTCTGACAATAAGATATTAAAAGGTGATTTTGGAAAATTCGGAAGTCGGGATGTGGGTTTAAGTTTTGAAAATAACTTGAGTCTTGTCGACAGGATCATTTCTTATGCGGCAGATGAAGGAATAAGTTCTGGGGGAATAGAACCCGGCGAGGCTGTAAAATATGGGGTGGAAAGTGAACTTGATTGGGGTGCTTTAGTACCTTTATATTATATTACAAAAAAATATGATGAATTCAAGCTTGTACACATTTCGATTTCTTATATTGGCATGGAGCAATTGTACAGGTTTGGCATGTGTATAAGGAAGGCGGTTGAAGAATCAGACGAAGACGTTGTCTTTGTTGCAAGCGGTGATCTTTCCCATAAGCTGGCCAACTCTCATTATGGATACAGTAAGTATGGAAAGCAATTTGATGAACTAGTTATAAAAAGCATTAGGGAAAATGATGTTCACAGTCTACTTGGTATTAATGAGGATTTATGTGAAAGTGCTGCGCAATGTGGACTAAGGTCTTTTGTCATAATGTATGGGGCTTTGGATGGTTATGAACTAAAATCGGAGGTGTACTCTTACGAGGCACCTTTTGGTATTGGTTATGGTATAGCCAAAATTGGTGTTGGAAGAAAGGATAAAGATAGAAAGGTTATGGATAAGAAAATTGAAGATATACGTAAGAACGAAGATGACTACGTTGCGCTTGCAAGAAAATCTCTTGAGACTTTTGTAAGAGATGGCAAGATGATTGAAATTCCTGAAGGACTTCCTAAAGAAATGAAAACTGATCGAGCCGGTGTTTTTGTATCTATCAAAAAAGATGGACAATTGCGAGGGTGCATCGGGACAATAGCTCCTACGAGAGAAAGTATTGCCGGAGAAATTATTTATAATGCCATCAGCAGTGGAACGGAAGATCCCAGATTCTTTCCTGTGGAACCAAATGAGCTTGAAAGTCTGGTTTACTCCGTAGATGTACTTATGAAGCCGGAGCCGATTGATTCAATTGAAGAACTTGATGTTGTTAAATATGGAGTTATTGTAAAATCGGGTTATCGTTCGGGATTGTTATTACCAAATCTTGAGAATGTGAATACACCTGAAGAACAGGTGGATATAGCACTTCAGAAGGCCGGAATAAGAAAAAATGAGGACTACTCGATGCAGCGTTTTGAAGTAATAAGGCATAAAGCCTGATCAGAATCAAACATAGGTGTTAGGAGATAAAATGGAAGCAGCAAAACTGGCGATGTATTTTAATAAAATTGAACAATCAAAGGTGCACTGTTATTTGTGTCCGCATAATTGTGTGATTGATGCTGGGAAGCTTGGTGCTTGCAGGGCTCGTAAGAATATTGAAGGTGACCTTTATTCCCTGAATTACGGCAAGATTACTTCTATTGCACTTGACCCGATTGAAAAGAAACCACTATATCATTTTAAACCGGGTTCAAAAATAATGTCGGCCGGTACCTTTGGATGTAATCTGAAATGTTCTTTTTGCCAGAACTGGACAATTGCTCATGAACAGTCCGATACTCGTGATGTAACCCCTCAAGAGCTTGTTTCGAAGGCAATAGAGCTTAAAAACTACGGGAATATAGGGATCGCATATACCTATAACGAACCTTCCATTTGGTACGAATTTGTGTATGATACTTCAAAACTTGCAAGGGAGGCCGGGCTATACAATGTTTTGGTTACAAACGGATATATAGGTCGGGAAGCAATGACTGAGCTTCTGCCCTTTATCGATGCAATGAACATCGATGTTAAGGCTTATACTGCATCCTTTTATAATGAGGTCTGTAAGGGAAATCTTGACAAGGTCAAAGAAACTGTTGAACTGGTACATGGACACTGTCATGTTGAAATTACAACTCTTGTGATTCCGGAACTTAACGATGCATTATCTGAAATTGCTGAGATGTGTAAATGGATTTCTTCCCTGTCACCGAAAATACCTTTGCATTTATCGAGGTATTTCCCAAACTACAAGATGCGGCATATTCCTCCAACACCAAAGGAAACCTTGGTAAATTGCAGGGAAGAGGCGCTTAAATACTTGGAAAATGTTTATCTTGGCAATGTGTGGTAATAATATTATTATTAATATTTCATTAAATTATTCAAAAGACTATTAACGTCAGATGGCATTAGTGTTAAAATATTGAGTTATACAGGTGTCTTTTTTAAACACAGTTTTTGAGGATTAGGCATGTAGATCGCCTTTAGGATTTTCTTTTAGAGAAATAATAGAGAGATATAATTTAGGAAAATAATAGAAAGTATAATTTTAGGAGATAAACTTTAAGAACGTGGGGTTATTCAATGGATTTTTTTAATAGCATTAATTTTTGGGGAGTAGTAAATTTTCTCTCCGATAATTTAAGTATTAGGGGACCTTGGGAACTTGTCAGGGCTATTGTTGATATAAGTATAGTTTCTTATGCCATATATAAGATAGCAAGGCTTGTAAGGGAAACCAGGGCATGGCAGTTGATAAAGGGTATCCTGTTTATTTTGATTGCTTCTAAACTCAGTGAGATTTTAGGACTTAGAACTATTGCCTTTATACTTAAAATGATAATTCAATATTTGGCTATAGCACTGGTAGTGTTATTCCAGCCGGAGCTCAGAAGGGGTCTCGAACAAATCGGCAGAAGTTGGTTCAAGAATTTCTTCAATTTTGAGGATGAGAGTTATACCATAAAAGTCAAATCAAATATTGAGGAAATAATAAAGTCAGTAGTTGAAATGTCAAAGACTTTTACAGGGGCTTTGATTGTTATTGAGAGAGAAACCAAAATAGGTGAGATAATTAATTCGGGAATTCAAATAGATTCTAATGTTACTTCTGAACTTTTAATAAATATTTTCACTCCTAACACTCCTCTGCATGATGGAGCTGTAGTTATCAGGGGTGATAAAATTAAGGCGGCGGCATGCTTTTTGCCATTGACGGAGAACCCTAACTTGAGTAAGGAACTTGGAACAAGACATAGGGCTGCTTTGGGCATCAGCGAGGTTTCGGATGCCATAGTTGTAGTTGTTTCTGAAGAATCCGGCAAGATTTCTGTTGCATTAAATGGCGGGTTGACCAGGAACCTTACCTCCGACACACTTAGAAAGGCATTAAGCAAAAACCTTTTAGAAAAAGACACTCCCAATAGAAAGTTAGGTTTGTGGAAGGTGAAGACAAAATGAATGAGTTATTGAAGAGAGAGTCAACAGTGAAAATTATATCAATATTATTTGCGGTGTTTCTCTGGTTTTTTGTCTTAGACAGCACAAACCCTATTATTTCTACTGAACTGAATATTCCTCTGAGAGTTGAGAATGAGGATGTTCTTAAAGAAAAGGATATTGTTATAAAAAATGCAAACTTTCCAAGAACTGTTACGATAAGCATTAAGGGAAGAAAGGATAAGTTAAGCTATATTAATTCTGCTGAAATTGAGGCCGTTGTAGATTTGGACAAAATTAGTGATGTGACTACTACATCTTTATATGTGGAGGTTTATGGAATTCCCAAAGGTGTTTCTTTCGAAAGTGTAACTCCAAGGGGAGTGAGCTTTGGACTTGAAAAGATAGGTGAAAACCCATTTCCTGTTGAAATTGTAACCACAGGAGAACCAAGAGAAAACTACAAAGTTATTGGTGTCAGTGTATCGCCTCAGACTGTATCAATTGAGGCTACTGATTCTGTGATAAATACGATAGGACAAGTAAAGGCTTTTGCAGATATTACCGACATTAAAAGTGAGAGTAAATTAAACCTTATGTGTAAGGTTTATGACAAGGATGGCAATGAGATGCTTGAGTTTGACAATAAGTATAGCGTGGAAGTCAAAGTTGAAGTTGGAAAAGAAGTTCCTATAATCCCCGTTGTCAAAGGAAAGCCTATGAAGGATTATGTTGATGGCGTCCATAAGACATCTCCGAACAAAGCATTGATATCAGGTTCTTCTGGTATTATAGACGAAATTGACAGCCTTAAGACTGAAACTATAGATATTGAAAATCTTAGTGAGAGTCTTACTAAAATTACTAATATAGTAGTACCTGCAGGCGTAAGCCTTGTCAATACGCAGAAAACAGTATACGTTAGTGTGGCGATAGAACCCCTTGCAGTTAAGAACTTTGTTTTTTCTCCGGAAGATATAGAACTGGAAAATGAATTAATCGATGGAACAGTTAAATATAAAATAACCAATGAGAATATAAGTGTTAATATAAAAGGAACTGCTCAGGAACTTGATAAGATAATAGAAAGCGGGTTAAAACCATCAGTTGATGTGCGGGGTCTAGGGGAAGGCACATTCAGAAGGCCGCTGAAAGTAGTGCTGCCAGGTACTGTTCAGCTTTTAGAAGATGTTGAATTGGAGATAGTAATTGAGAAGAATGATTCTTAAGCAGAGGTTATTAAATGAAGCTGATTATGCAAAATATTAAAATATCTTTGGATGATGGTATGGACTCTTTGAAGAGTATTGTATCAAAAAAGCTGAAGGTAAAATCAAAGGAATTTTTAAATTTCTGGATTGTAAAAGAATCTGTGGATGCAAGGAAAAAACCGAATATAAATCTGATATATTCTGTAATGGTGGAAATACCGGGAATCTTGAAAATAACAAATAGTGATGATATAAGGATTCTTGAAGATAATATTGAGGAGCCTTTAATTCCTGGAAGCAAAAAACTTGAGGCAAGACCCGTTGTAATAGGTACGGGACCTTCAGGGCTGTTTGCAGCACTTCTTCTTTCACAGAATGGCTATAAGCCTTTGGTGCTCGAACGTGGCGAGTGTGTTGAGAAGAGGACGGAAATAGTAAACAGCTACTGGACCGGAGGAGAACTGAATACGGAAACAAATGTGCAGTTCGGTGAAGGTGGAGCCGGAACTTTTTCTGACGGTAAGCTTACTACAAGGATAAATGACAGGAGATGTACAAGGGTGCTTGAAGAATTCCATGCATCCGGCGCACATGAAGAAATACTATACAAAGCCAAGCCACATATAGGCACAGACGTGCTAAAAAAAGTAGTGGTAAATATGAGAAAAAAGATAATTGCCTTAGGTGGTGAAGTAAGATTCAACTCCAAGGTTACGTCTGTTTGTATTAGAGACGGCAAAGTTACAGGGGTTGTTGTAAATAATAGTGAGAATATTGAAGCAAAGGTTGTAATCCTTGCCACAGGTCACAGTGCAAGGGATACCTTCAGTAGCCTTTTTGAAAAGGGAATAGAGTTTGAACAGAAACCTTTTTCGGTGGGCGTACGGATCGAGCATCCTCAGATGCTTGTGAACAAAGCTCAATATGGTGATGCTTCAACCCATCCAAGGCTTGGAGCTGCGGACTATCAGCTTTTTTACAAGACTGCCGGCAGGACTGTTTACTCCTTTTGCATGTGTCCAGGAGGGATAGTGGTAGCATCTGCCTCGGAACCGCATATGATAGTAACAAATGGTATGAGTGAATTTGCAAGGGACAGGGAAAACGCAAACAGCGCTCTTGTAGTTTCAGTAGGACCTGGTGATTTTGGAAGCAGTCACCCGTTGGCAGGTATTGAATTTCAGAGAGTGTGGGAGAGGCTGGCTTTTTCAGCTGGAGGAAGCTCTAATGCTGCGCCTGTTCAAAGACTTGAAGATTTTATTGATGGAGCAGTTTCCCATAAAGTAGGAGAAGTCCGTCCAAGTTATACGGGAGAGACAAGGTTCGCAGATATAAATGCTTGCCTTCCGGGTTTTGTAACGGCTCCAATGAAGGAATCAATAAAGTATTTTGACAATAGATTAAAAGGGTTTGGTATCAAGGATGCAATACTGACAGGGGTTGAAACAAGAACATCATCGCCGGTAAGAATTCCGCGTACTGAAACTCTTGAGTCATATAAAGTGAGAGGGCTTTATCCTACCGGTGAAGGTGCAGGTTATGCAGGAGGAATAGTGAGTGCAGCTGTTGACGGTATCAGAGTTGCAGAACAAATAATAAAGACATATTCCAATGAAATGCTGAATAAAATATAACGGCATTTTGATAACCTGTAGAATGAAAAGGATATTTTAGTTACTTGTTTTGTTTGGCATATAAGTTTATAATGTATAGGTCAAAAAATAAATATAGTTGTAGGATTTCAAGGTTTGATGAATTGTATATAAATGTAGGAGGATGAGTATTTTGGGTCGATTATTTGGTACGGATGGAGTCAGAGGTATTGCTAATCGTGAACTGACAGGTGAACTTGCATATAAATTAGGGCAGGCCGGAGCTTATGTTTTAACTGCTGAAACAAAGCATACTCCCAAAATTTTGGTAGGTATGGATACAAGAATATCAGGCGATATGTTGGAAGCTGCTCTCACGGCAGGCTTATGTTCTGTTGGGGCGGAGGTTGTTTCTTTGGGAATAATTCCGACGCCGGCAGTAGCTTACCTTACAAGGCTTTATAATGCAGATGCCGGAGTTGTAATTTCCGCATCTCACAATCCTTTTGAATTTAATGGAATAAAGTTTTTCAATAGCAAGGGTTACAAGCTTTCCGATGCTTTGGAAGACAGAATTGAAGCGATTATTCTCGATGGCGCGGAAGAATTATCAATGCCGACAGGAGCAAAAGTAGGCAGGAAAAGTGAAGTTGAGTCGCCTGTGGATGATTATGTTGAATTTATAAAAAAATCAATAAGTGGTGATCTTAAAGGTTTAAAAGTGGCAATCGACTGTGCTAATGGCGCAGCATATGAAGCGGCACCCATAGCACTGTTTGAACTTGGCGCGGAAGTGTGCGTAATAAACAACGAACCTGATGGCATAAATATAAACAGTAAATGTGGTTCTACTCATATTGAAGAGCTTCAGAAATTCGTTGTGGAAAGTGGTGCTGATATTGGTCTGGCTTTTGACGGAGATGCGGACAGAATGCTGGCAGTTGATGAAAATGGTGTATTGGTTGATGGCGATCAAATTATGGCTATAATTGCACTTGAACTCAAGAAAAACGGTAAACTGGCTAAGGATACCGTTGTTGCCACTGTTATGAGCAACCTCGGTTTTGATATTATGGCTAAGAAGCAAGGGCTTAATATTGAAAAAACAAAAGTGGGAGACAGATATGTGCTGGAAAATATGCTGAATAATGGGTATGTTTTAGGTGGCGAGCAGTCGGGGCATATTATTTTCCTTGAGCACAATACTACAGGGGATGGACTTTTGACTGGGGTGCAGTTGCTTAATGTGTTAAAAACCACAGGTAAGAAGTTGTCAGAGCTTTCTTCTGTGATGCAGGTTTTGCCTCAAGTGCTTAAAAACGCGAAAGTAAGGAATGAAAACAAAAATAAATATCTTGATGATCCTTTGGTTTGTAACATGTGCAAGGATCTTGAAGATGAGTTTAAAGGTGAAGGCAGAGTGCTTATAAGGCCTTCAGGTACTGAACCTCTCGTAAGAGTGATGATTGAAGGTAAGGATCAGAAGTATATTACCAACAGAGCTGTTGAACTGGCGAAAGTCATTGAGGAAAGGCTCGGATAATTATAAGGAATTCTCATTTTAAAAGGGTAAAATTTTCTATCACAAATTGTTTGATATTATTATATAATAGAATTATAAGTTTACTGTTTTTATCAGACAATTTGTGAGGTGTTATTTTTTATTGGAATTATGAATTTTGTAAAGGAGGTGAGGGAATAAGTTACAGGGTTATAAAGTCATCATGAAAGCTTTGTAAAGGAGGATAGAAGTGCTTTTTAGATGATGGGGAAAAAAGCGCCAGCACGTGTTTTATACGTGGACGAGGAGGAGGAGGTCATCGGAAATTCTTATCCGGTGAGTTATCGAAATATTCGGCGGAAACCTTCCGGTTTGTCACGATCGAAAGAATCCAAACAAAAACTATGGGTAACTGTAGAGCAAAATTGGGTTCATGTGACTGATCCTGTTCAGAATTTATGCACTTCAAGCATTTATCCCAAGTGTTGCAGAGGGTTTTTTGGTTGTATGCCTTCGCAGCTTTTGTTGAGTTATGCTTGAAGGCAGATCTTAACAAAAATTTCCACAGACAATTAATCTAAAAGAATAATGTGTTTTGAGTATTTAGAAACAAACAGGTGAAGTGCGTTTTTACTACTTCAGGTTTGGGAATATTTGTGTTGCAAATTACTGTCTTGTGGTCTGTAAAGCTAAAGTGTCTGATATACGGAGCACAGACAAAAAAGTGAATTTTGAATGTAAAGGAGAGGTCAATATGTGTGGTATAGTTGGATATATAGGCAGCAAGATGGCTACGCCGATTTTGATAAATGGATTGAAAAAGCTGGAATATAGAGGATATGATTCGGCAGGGGTTGCGATTTTTGGAGATAATGAGCTTAAGGTCATAAAGAGCAAGGGAAGACTTGCGATATTGGAGAATAAAGTTAATGAGGATATGCCTAAGGGTTCAATAGGTATTGGTCATACAAGGTGGGCAACCCATGGTGAACCAAACGATTTGAATTCCCATCCCCACATAAGTCGTTCGGGTAAAATTGCCGTTGTACATAACGGTATAATCGAAAATTATATGGAATTAAAAGAGTTTCTTCAGTCAGAGGGATATGAGTTTGTATCAGAGACTGATACGGAAGTAGTTGCACATTTAATTGACTATCATTACAAAGGAGATATAGTTGAAGCTGTAATTGAGTCTATTAATGAAGTCGAAGGATCCTATGCTTTAGGAGTAATTTGCAACGATTGTGATGATAAGTTTGTAGCAGCAAGGAAGGATAGTCCTTTGGTTGTGGGTTTGGGAAAAGGCGAAAACTTCATTGCTTCAGACATTCCTGCAATTCTTGAATACACAAGAGATGTTTATATCCTTGAGGATAAAGAAATTGTGGTGTTGAGCAACGATAATGTAAAAGTGTTTAATAATTACGGTGCGGAAGTTAAAAAAGATGTATTCAAGGTCAACTGGGATGTAAGCGCAGCAGAAAAATCCGGCTATGAGCATTTTATGATGAAGGAAATGTTTGAAGAGCCAAAAGTTATAAGGGATACTATAAACCCAAGGATAAAAGAAGGAAGCATATCACTCGATAATATCAGCATAACCTCAGAGGATCTGGAAAAGATTGAAAAAATATATATAGTTGCATGTGGCACAGCTTATCATGCAGGAGTTGTAGGTAAATATATAATTGAAAAGCTGGCAAGAATTCCGGTTGAAGTAGACGTTGCATCAGAATTTCGTTACAGGGATCCACTTATAACAGATAAAAATCTTGTCATAATAATAAGTCAGTCGGGTGAAACGCTCGATACATTGTTTGCACTAAGGGAATCAAGAAAAAAAGGTGCAAGGGTATTGTCGATAGTAAACGTTGTAGGAAGCTCAATTTCAAGGGAGTCAGATGATGTACTTTATACATGGGCAGGACCGGAAATAGCTGTTGCATCGACAAAAGCTTACAACACACAGCTGTCAGCACTATACCTAATAGCTCTGGACTTTGCAATGAAGAAGGGCAAAATTGAAGAAGCATTTTACAAAAAAGTCATTGAAGAATTGAAAACCATACCTCAGGCTATAGAAAGCATTCTGGAAAGCAGAGAAGTGATTCAGAGGTTTGCATCAGAGCATTATAATGCAAAGAGCATATTCTTCATTGGTAGGGGCCTTGATTATGCACTTTCCATGGAAGGCTCGCTTAAACTCAAAGAAATTTCATATATTCACTCGGAAGCATATGCCGGCGGTGAGTTGAAGCATGGTACGATAGCACTTATTGAGGAAGGAACTCTGGTTATATGTCCGATGACACAGGATTGCCTTATGGATAAGATGATCAGCAATATCAGGGAAGTCAAGGCAAGAGGTGCAACAGTTCTGGCCATTGCCAAGGAAAGTAACCGGCAGGTTGAGAAGGTTGCAGATGTGGTGGTGACTGTTCCTGATGTCGATTCTCTGCTTGCTCCTATAGCGGCAGTTACACCACTTCAGTTGTTTGCGTACTATATGGCAATACAGAAGGGCTGCGATGTAGATAAGCCAAGGAATTTGGCAAAGAGCGTTACTGTTGAGTAGGTGTTGTCAGAGATTGTATAATTCCCGTGGTGAATTCAGGAGAGATTCTGGTTTGCCGCGGGAATTTGTATTTTATTTAATCAATAAATATGCACCATATATGTAAAAATATTGTCGATAATAACTTTTATTCCAGAAGCAAGTTTGAATTTTATAGGCTGGTAAAAATCTATGAATAAACATATTATCTACTTTATTTACTTTCTAAAGTATACATATATTTTATATGAAGAAAAAGTAGAATGGTATGATTTATTGTCAATACTAGCGTCTTATGAAATTTATATAAATAAACAGGTGGAATGATAATACACGGCTAACGCATGTATGTAATTATATGGAATGCAAGTTCGTAAAACAGTTAAAAAGCTTAAAATAAAAGCGTTTTAACTGTTTTTTTATTTTTAAATATATGTTATAATTTATATAA
>Ga0116193_1001084_pt1 | contig 23634 bp, 18 predicted proteins | sample AD_UKC115_MetaG_FD_89892 | JGI IMG/M metagenome (GOLD analysis project Ga0116193, IMG submission 89892) | Active sludge microbial communities of municipal wastewater-treating anaerobic digesters from Hong Kong - AD_UKC115_MetaG | ecosystem: Engineered > Bioreactor > Anaerobic > Digestate... | reverse complement strand
TGGATGCTGCGGAATCATTAAAAAATAACCGTTTTCATCAGCAGATTGATGCCAATTATTATGCGGATCCATTCAGCGAAGGAAGTGTTGTCAATGAACTGGATGTCGTGGTTTTGTCAGCTTTGGAAGTGGATACCGAATTCAACGTAAATGTCCTGACCGGATCAGATGGAATTATCCGCGGTGCGATAGGCGGTCATCAGGACACGGCTGCAGGAGCAGCGTTTTCGATTGTTGTGGCTCCATTAACGCGAGGTCGTAATTCTTCGATTCTCAATCATGTCACCACATTAACCACCCCTGGTGATACGGTTGATGTTGTAGTTACTGATCAGGGTATTGCAGTCAATCCATTGCGTCCTGAAATCAAGGAAAGAATGAAAAAAGCACATATTCCATTAAGTACGATTGAAGAATTGAAAGAAAAAGCAGATAAAATTGTCGGAATTGCGGAACCTCTGCCGTTTGACGATCAGGTGGTCGGCATTGTCACATATCGGGATGGCTCAATTCTGGATGTTATCCGAAAAATACGCTCCGATCATTAATCGTCAATGAATCGAGTCTTTGGGATTAATTCGAAAAACAAGCTGATAATTTGAATTATTGTTTTATCACTATTTGTTCATATATCAAGTTTACGATTCAATTTAATGCCGGTTCACATTAGTATCAATAGATAGTATATCTTCAGCGATAAGAATGAAAACGACAACCTTAAATGAAATTTTAATGAGACGGGAGGAGCGTTCCATCTATCAAAAAAAATTGACAGATTCGTATCAGATGCCTCTGATCAGTCTTCAGAGTAATATCCCCGGTTTTTTGAAATACACTTCTGAAATCTGTCTTATACATGCAGCAGGTACTCAGGAAATATATCATACTCTGAATCAAAACAACATCCGATGTCTCTTTGCAGAAATTAGACATGAAATTACTGGAATTGAAGGCTTTTTTATCGTTGATTACGATCCTTTTCAATTGAAGAAACTGTGTTGTGAAATAGAGGAAACGCATGTTCTTGGTCGATTATTTGACATTGATGTGATGGATGTTATGGGAAATCGGATCAGCCGAATGTCGCTTGGATATTCTGAAAGATCCTGTATGATATGCGGTGGCGACGTGCTGTCGTGCAGACGAGAGAGAAAACATTCCAATGAAGCATATTCCTCCCATATCGAACAACTGATTCTGTCTTATTTCGGATGTGATACCGATATTTTAAAAATTTTTAAGGAATCTTCAGATCATATTTTAAATGAATGAATATCCGTTCGAATTGAGAAAAATATCGCTCAAAGGGAAGTCAAGGCAGCAGCTTGTGACTTTTCTTGAATCTTTTCATTTGAATTTCGATGATGATGTCCAGGAGGCGATTGGAATTTTTATTTCTGATCAAAATTCCATCACAGAATCGTCTCAACAATTTGGCGAAAATGATCTGATCGCTTGTGGCGGATGTTCGGGACATGTCATAAAATGTATTGCAGTTCGAGAAGAATTTCAGAATACTGGCCTTCTTTCAAAAATCATTTCCTATTTTTATTCCCGAATGAAGAAAAGCGGGATCCAAAATATTCTGATTTATACAAAACCGGAACAATCCGAAAAATTTATCAATCTCGGTTTTAACGCTATCGTGAAAACTGAAAATGTCGCTCTTTTAGAAAGTGAATCAGATGGAATCAGCCGGTACGTTGAAAAAATCCGTGAGCGTCTGCCGGCTGAAATTAATGAATTCGGCTGTATCGTTATGAACGCTAATCCATTTACGAATGGACATCAATATTTGGTTGATACAGCGTCGCGCCAATGCAGACATTTATTGATTTTTCCTGTTAAAGAAGACCGATCTGTTTTTCCGTATGAAGTTCGGCTTCAGTTGATTAAAGAAAATATTCGGCCGTATGAAAATATTTCACTGCTGGATGGAAGTGATTACATTATTTCCGCCGCATCCTTTCCGACTTATTTTCTGAAGGAAAATTCCGACATTTCACGGATACAGGCAGAATTAGATCTGACATTGTTCGGGTCACGAATTGCAGCACCATTACGAATTACGCAGCGATTCGTCGGCACTGAGCCATACGATTTAATGACCGCTGATTATAATGCCCAAATGAAAAAAATTCTTCCCATGTATGGGGTTCAGCCGATTATTATTCCACGGTTGGAAATTGAGGGAAAAGCAGTCAGCGCATCCCAAATTCGAAAAATGCTATACGAGAATGATTTTTCATTGATTGAAAAATTCGTTCCGCCGGCTACATATCATTTTCTGATCTCTGATGAAGCAATTCCGATTATCCAAAAAATCAAACAAAAAAAATTATGAACAAACTGCATCCTGAGAAAATTGCTACTTTAGCGCTGCAATCACTGCTGGCAGAATTGTCCGCAACGCCAAAACCCGGATTAATTGATCGAAATAATTCAGGCGCACATCAGGATATGGATTTTTTTATGATGCAAAAAAGCGCTTCGGTATTGGCATTTTATTTTTTACAATTTGCAGAGATCGGAAGGAAATTTCATGGAAATGCTGCTGATCTGTTTACTGCAGTCCGCGATAAAGGAAAAATTGCTGAAGATGCAATGTTCAAAGCGACAAGCGGTATCAATACACATAAAGGCGCTTTATTTTCTTTCGGTATCATCTGTGCAGCAGCAGGGTATCTAAGCAACCATCAATATTCACAAGTACAGTATAAAGACATTTGTGACTTTATCCGTGAAATGACCGAAGGGATATGCCGGAATGAATTGGTGCAGATGAAACTGACTGGTGCTCTGACGCACGGAGAAGCAGTGTATCTCAAGTACCAAGTTCCAGGGATTCGTGGAGAAGTGGAAAATGGATTTCCGCACGTTCGAAATTTCGCATATCCAATTTTGGCTCAACTACTAAAAGAGGGCCGTTATTCAATGGATACGGTCTTTTCGCATACCCTCTTATATCTCATGGCGAATGTTGTTGATACGAATGTTCTATATCGCCACCAAATGGAGACTGTAACCTATGTGCAGCAATCTGCTCAAAGTGTACTACAGAAAGGCGGATGTTTAACGGACACTGGATTACAAGCTGTCTATGAATTGGATCAAGACTTCATCAAGAAAGGTATCAGTCCCGGTGGATGTGCCGACTTATTGGCGGTAACTTATTTCTTGTATAGTCTTGAAAATTGTCGATAAAGCAGAATTCGGAATAATATTTCCTAATTTGTTTGAAAAGCAAGCCTATATTTTGAATTGTTGCTTATAATGACAAAAGCAGCAATTTGAAGTTCAGATTCGATTTTTGGATAAAGAGTAATTTATTGTTGTTATTACGTTTTTTTGCTTTGTTCAAAATCACAATGACAACAAGTAAACCTGCTCACCTTTCGAATTATTGTTTATAAAAGAGGATTTTCATAATTATTTCCATTTTAAGGAGAGTCCATATGATTGAGTGTATTGACAAAGGCTTTTATTATTCTGAGGGAACACAAATTATTGATGCTCAAAGTATTTCAGAAGCAGAAATATCAGCATTAAAACGAAGAAACGGATTACCTGAAAATAAAAATCTGCGAGAGAACACCATGACATATCAGATCATGATGGCTCATAATCTATCTGCTGTTCCTGGAAAAATGCGGATAAAATTTGATGCTCTGATTTCTCACGATATTACTTATGTCGGTATTATTCAATCTGCTCGTGTTGGAGGTTTGACGAAATTTCCGGTCCCTTATGCATTAACAAACTGCCATAACAGTTTATGTGCAGTTGGGGGCACTATTAATGAGGATGACCATGTATATGGACTTTCTGCTGCCAGAAAATTCGGCGGGATCTACGTACCTGCAAACCAGGCTGTCATCCATCAATATGCACGAGAAATGATGACTGGTTGTGGAAAAATGCTTCTTGGTTCAGACAGTCATACACGTTACGGAGCGATGGGAACCATGGGTATCGGTGAGGGAGGTCCGGAACTTGTCAAACAACTCTTATCAAATACGTATGATATCGATAATCCGCCTGTTGTAATGGTTTACCTCGAAAACGAACCCAAAAATGGTGTAGGACCTCATGATGTGGCGCTGGCGCTTGTCAAGGCAGTTTTCGGAAACGGTTTTGTCAAGAATAAAGTGTTGGAATTTGTCGGTCCTGGAATCAAGAAGCTTCCGATGGATTTTCGAATTGGAATCGATGTGATGACAACAGAAACGGCTTGCCTATCATCGATCTGGGAAACTGATGAAGATGTTGAAGCATATTATGAAACACACGCACGACCAGAAGCATATCAACCGTTGCATCCAGGGAATCTGGCGTTTTATGACAGCATGATTCGGATCGATTTGTCGGAAATTGAGCCGATGATTGCATTACCGTTTCATCCTTCAAATGCTTATTCGATTCATGAACTTTTGGAAAATCCAGGCGATATTTTGCGTTCTGTTGAAATTGAATCAGCAAAGAATTTTGGAGATGACCTCCAACTGAAACTGACAAACAAGGTTCAGGGAAATCATATTTTGACGGATCAGGGTATCATCGCCGGATGTTCTGGAGGAATGTTTGACAATATTTGTGCTGCTGCAGATATCCTGGATCATAGTTCTTCCTCTGAAAGATTCGATGGAATTGGCAACAGTTATTTTTCACTGAGTGTATATCCATCCAGCATGCCGGTCAGCGCAGCACTGATGGAAAATGGTGTGTTGCTGCGGCTTCAAAAAGCAGGTGTCGTCACGAAGATGGCTTTTTGCGGACCTTGTTTCGGGGCTGGTGATGTTCCTGCAAATCATGCACTGAGTATTCGCCATACAACACGAAATTTCCCAAATCGGGAAGGTTCAAAACCTGATCAAGGTCAAATTACCGGTGTCGCATTAATGGATGCCCGATCAATCGCTGCTACAGCAGCAAATGGTGGTTTCTTAACTGCAGCAACCGATCTGGAAATTCCACTGCAGAAAATGAAATATCATTTTGATAAGGGAATCTATCAGAAGCGCGTATATTTCGGATTTGATAAGCCAATTGCGACAGAATCACTGCGCATGGGTCCGAATATTACCGATTGGCCAACGATTTATCCACTGGCTGAAAATTTGTTGTTGGTTTTAACAGCTGTAATCAAAGATGCGGTGACAACGACTGATGAATTGATACCCTCCGGTGAGACTTCCTCCTATCGTTCCAATCCGCAAAAGCTTGCAGAATTTGCACTCTCGCGTAGAGTCCCCAGCTATGTTCGAGATTCGAAACGTGTACAACAATTGGAATTAAATCGATTGGCTGGTAATCCCCCGGAAGAAATTCTTGCAGTGTTGCGTTTGGTTACAGAGAATCCTGATCAAGCAATCTCCAAAACAGCAATCGGTTCCGTCATTTTTGCGAACAAACCAGGTGACGGATCAGCCAGAGAACAGGCGGCATCCAGCCAAAAAGTCCTGGGAGGATATGCCAATATTGCTCGTGAATATGCCACGAAGCGCTATCGTAGCAATTGTATCAACTGGGGTATTCTGCCGTTTACAATCGGATCTGAAGTTGAGTTTGATTACAAATCCGGAGATATGATCTATGTTCCCAATATTCGAGAAGCGATTCAAAATGGCGTTGAAAAGATTCCGGCAAAAATTATCACACAAACAGATATTCAGGAAATCATATTGTATTGCAGCGGATTAACCGTTGATGAGCGGCAAATTATCCTGGACGGTTGTCTGATGAATTTTTATGCCTCAAAAAAAGATCTTGCATCGGAGAAATAAGACATGAAAAAAATAGAAATGCAGAATCCCATTGTTGAAATGGATGGGGATGAAATGACACGGATCATTTGGAAGATGATCAAGGACGAATTATTACTGCCATTTGTTGACTTGAAAACCGAATATTATGATCTTGGGCTGGAAGAAAGAGATCGAACGGACGATCAAGTTACCATTGCTGCCGGTAATGCAATAAAAAAGTATGGAGTAGGCGTCAAATGTGCTACCATCACTCCAAATGAAAAGCGACTTGAGGAATATAACCTGAAAAAAATATGGAAAAGTCCAAATGGAACAATCCGTGCGATTTTAGACGGGACAGTGTTTCGCGCGCCGATTCTGATTGATTGTATCAAACCAGTTGTAAAAACCTGGAAAAAACCGATCACGATTGCCCGTCATGCATATGGAGATGTTTATCGTGGGACAGAATTTCGGGTTCCAGGAAAAGGGAAAGCTGAACTATTGTTTACTGGCGAAGATGGTTCAACATTCCGAGAAACGATTTATGATTTCGAATGTCCAGGAGTGCTTCAGGGTACATTTAACAAAGATACCTCGATCGTTTCTTTCGCCCATTCCTGTTTTCAATATGCACTTACAACAAAACAAGACCTGTGGTTTTCTGCAAAAGACACAATTTCGAAGAAATACGACGGCACATTTAAGGCGATTTTTGAGAACGTTTTTGCAGAACAATATCGGATGAAATTTGAAGAAGCCGGAATTACATATTTCTATACTTTAATCGATGATGCAATTGCCAGAGTGATTCGATCGGAAGGCGGATTTATTTGGGCATGTAAGAACTATGATGGCGATGTCATGTCGGATATGATTTCGACTGCTTTCGGTTCCTTGGCAATGATGACCAGTGTGTTGGTAAGTCCGGATGGAAATTTTGAATACGAAGCTGCGCATGGAACTGTGACGCGGCACTATTATCGTTATCTGAAGGGTGAAGAGACATCCACGAATCCTGTAGCCACCATTTTTGCATGGACAGGTGCTCTGGCAAAAAGAGGAGAGTTGGACCAAAATAGCGCACTATCAGGTTTTGCAAAAGATATGGAAAAAATCATCATTTCGATGGTTGAAGAAGGCATTTGCACAAAAGATTTAGCCGGACTATATGAAGGGGTGAATCCGCAGTCTGTATCAACAATCGCTTTTATTCAAGAGATCCGGAAACGTATTACAAAGCAGTACAGTGGTGTATGATCCAGCAATTCGGAATATGAAGAGGATAAATTTTTGTTCTTGATTCGGAACGTCAATCCAAAATTTGAATTTCTGAATATGATCTGGATCAGATGATTGTCAGTCTCAGGTTTTTCATTAGTTTATTTTGATAATCATCAGTAATTCCTAATTTCGAATCGTTGGATCATCCTATGAGTGGATAATGAAAAGAGTCGTTTTTTCTCCTTTGTTTGAGGAGAAAACCGACTCTTTTAGAATTTAAAATTATTGTGTTTTATCTTCCGAAAAATCGATTGATCAATGAATGTCCGATTTTATTTTCCTTTCTTGTTTTTCTCATCTTCCTCATCGAGGTTTTCCATTGTATATTCGAGACATTGAATAACAAGCTGGTTTAATGAGATATTGTTATCAGTAGCCAGTTTCTCCAAATTATCGACCAGATCAATCGGGAGCCTGAATGTTTTACTGATTGAGTTGTACCCTTTTTTAATGCGAAAAATGCTCATAACAGCTCCTTTCATTATAAGACTACCTATTTCATATTGGATTCAGAATCCGAAAGAACGAATCGGAATTACTGGATCGATAAAAAAAAGCAATGGTATGCTTTTGACAGTCTGACTGAATACCTCAAAAAAATTGCGCATGATCTGAATTCTTATATGACCTTATGCTATCACTTGTTTATTCTGTATTTATTACGAAAAGAACTCGATTATTTTGTTCAAAATAAACCAAAATCACATAATTGGTTTAGTTGTATGAACTTATATACATTGTAGCGATGCAATTTAAAAAAGTCAAGTAATGATTTGAAAAAGAAGATTTATATTGCACAAAAAATCACAAATTCTGCGGGTTAATAAATCGCATATTCGCTAAAAATGAATTCAATGAAAATTGCGGGAAAAATCAAACAGAAAGCATAATACACGAAAAGTGGTAACCGTGAAAGATGCGCGGTAAAGAAAATGTTTCAATGCTCAGGCTGGTCTATAAATGAAGTGAAAATAATTGTTGTTCTGTTTCTTTACGCAAAAAAAATGGAAGAACAGCAAATAAATTGGCAAATGGGAAACACCAATGAGCGTCAATATTATGGTCCGATGATAAATCCATCATCGGCGTCATGCATCGTAAAACGAAATCGAACAGAATCACCTGCCCACAACGTATTCGAATATTCTAATGGCTGATTATCATCAAAGAAAGAAGTTCCTTTAATCAGAATTAATGGAGTATCATAAGCGCATTTTAATAGATTACATTCTGATTGAGTTGATCGAACTACTTCCATAAAATCTTCAACCAGATTGGCGTGGAGCCGGTATTTTCGCTGCAGCGTCTGGGAAAGAGAATTATTAATGAGTGGTGTGTTTTCTAAATCCGGAACAATTTTTGCGGAAATCCAGGACCTTCCAACGGCTAATGGTTTCCCATTGAGAACAAATAAACGTTTAATATAAACAACACGGTCATCCGGTTTTAATTCGAGGTGTTCATAAACGTCCGGGAAAATATCAGTAACGATCATCTGTTCCAAAACAGTAGCAGCAATTGAATATGGCTGCTGTTTGATTCTATCGCCTGAAATTAATGTGTAACTCAGATTGTTTACATACGGAGCCGGGTCTGAGTTGATAAAAGTGCCTTTCCCCCGTTGTTTTGAAATTACGCCATCTTTTTCTAATTCAGCCAGAGCTTGTCGTAGTGTTATCCGACTGACATTGTAATGTTTCGCAAGTTCGATTTCTGTCGGGAGTTGTTGATTTTTGTCCCATTCCCTCCGGATAATTCTCTTTTTCAGATCTGTCTCAATCTGATAATAGATTGGAATAGGAGAATTTCTATCGATTGCTGCTTTTAACATGAGTCACCTCAAGATTCAATCATACATATTTTTTTGAGTAGATAATTTAACAAATATAAGGATCACAAAAACTGATGTATAGCATATTATACTTTCTCTCTTTTGGCAAGATAATCATTTAAATTAAACCCACAACGTATCAGCATCAGGCGTGAAAATTTTATTGATTCTTAGTTTTTCCATTTCGCCTAACAGCTGTGAAACAGAAAAACCCCATAACTGTTTTAATGGGTTGTTTCTTATTTCGAATGTCTCAATTAGCCTTGCTTTTAGAAATAGAAGGAATATTATTACCAAGATGATGCTTTGTGAAACAAAAAATCGATTAAGGTTTTCTTTTGAGAAAAATTTTATACAGGAAAAAGCAGTGTGTGTTCCAATTATTGGTATTTCTCTTAAACGAAACGATTTACATCGAGAAAGATGGGACTTTTTTAAGTAAGAATTTCCGGCAATCTGGAATATGAGAAAAACTCAATCATTGTTGTATCGTTTCTATTTGGATTTCATAAAAACGATACAACAAGTTTTTCTGTTTAAAAAACGGTCAAAATTGCGAATCGCAGAAAAAGATCACCCTGCTATTTGATTTGATCTACCCAGCTATAACGATTGCCAGATATTATCCGATGGATTGGCTCGGAATGCCAGCAATTTCTTTACATCAGATAATTCAATGATTCTTTTTTCCAGGGCAGTTTCAATCAAGGTATCAAAATCCGAAAGAGAAATATTGATCACATTTGCTTCCCGAAGGTTTTCCAATCCCTTATTCATGCCATAAGTAAATATCGATACGATTCCCAGTACATTACAACCCGCATCACGCAAAATTTCTACAACCTGGATGGCGCTGCTTGCGGTTGAGATCAGATCTTCGATGACGACTACGTCCCAGCCTGGTTCAATTCGACCTTCAATCTGATTGTTTCTTCCGTGATCTTTAGCTCCTGCTCGGACGTATCCCATGGGCAAATTCAGAATATCTGCTGTTAGAGAGGCATGAGGAATTCCTGCGGTTGAGGTTCCGTACACTGCCTGACAGGTTGGAAAATGACTTCTGATTATCTCTGCCAGCCCTTGTTCAATTTCTCTTCTGACTTCGGGATAGGAAAGAGTCAGTCGGTTATCACAATAGATAGGACTGACGATTCCGCTTACCCAGGTGAAGGGATCGTTAGGGCGCAAAAAAATTGCTCCGATTTCTAATAAATGACGGGCAATTTTGTTCTTTTGCGGTTCGCCGGTATCCACTTGAGTCTGTGAGAACTGAAATGAATCTGTGCAGTTCGAAAATTCAATATTTTGAATCGTTGTAATTTCTTCCTTGAACATTTTTATTCCTCTCCCAAAAACGCATTAAGAAAAGTATGATAAGCAGCAAGTGGATCCTCTGCACGGGTAATCGGTCTGCCAACCACGATAAAATCAGTTCCGATTCTTTTCGCCTGTTCCGGTGTTGAAACGCGAACCTGGTCATCCTTCATTGCGTTGGCCAGACGAATTCCAGGCGTGATCGTAACAAAATTATTCCCGATGGTTTTTTTAACAATTTCCGCTTCCAACGGACTGCAGACAATTCCTGAAAGGCCAGCCTTCTGAGCATTTTTTGCATAATGAAGAACGGTTTCCTCCATGGAGGCAGGAATCAACAGTTCATGGTTCATAATGTCCTGGCTTGTTGAAGTCAGTTGCGTGACCGCGACCACGATCGGTTTTGTACCATCCTGCCGCGTCACTCCTTCCAGTGCTGCTCTCATCATTTCAATTGTTCCGGCAGCGTGGACATCGATGATGTCAGGGTCAAGATTCGAAAGACTCTGCATCGCTGATTTGACTGTGTTGGGAATATCATGCAGTTTCAGATCAAGAAAAATTTTATGACCGCGAGCTTTCAACTCCCTTACAATCGAAGGGCCTTCGGTATAGAAAATCTCCATACCCACTTTTACAAACGGTTTTTTGTTCTTGAATTGATCCAGAAAATTAAGGGTTGTTTTTGCATCTTTGAAATCACATGCAATAATCACATCTTTCATAAGTACACTCCTTTTTTTCTTTTCTGGCATACTGAAAGTTGGATTTTGGCATAAAAAAACGGGTCTCACTTGCGCGAGACCCGTTTGTTAATCCAATAAATACTATGCTATCCAATCTTGCGGATCTCTCAGTATCGCGCTTAAAGATTTATTTAAATAAAGTATAACCGAATTTTTCAGACTTCAATCATCCAATTTATTTTTGTGACAATTCGGAAACTCGAAATATTGACTTATTATTCTCCCCATATTTCGAATTGCTGGTGAAAATCATTGATGCAAGCCAGTCTTGCAAACTGAAAATCGAATTTAAAGATAATATATTAAATAAAGAAATTTAACAAAAATTCGAATATTTGCGTATAACCAAAAACCTTCAATCATTGTTTTATTTTGGTCCTTGTAAAAATCGTAAAAAGTATGCTTTTTCTTGTATATAAAATATTGGAAAACCACGAAGAGAATTCGATGATAAGGTATGATTTATTAGTCGTAACGTATTAAAATCAGCGATTCGGAAAATTGATTTGTTATTAGAATCAATCAGGAAAAATTTGTTGTAGTGATGATTTTACGCGGAGCGCAAAATCATCACTACAACAAAGAATCCACCTTATATTTCGAATTGTTAAATACATGAAAAGGATGATGGATAATGACTGTTTATGATGTAATCATTGTTGGAGCCGGAATGGGTGGTTTGTTTTCAGCATATGAACTCATTCAAAACAATCCTTCTCTGAAAATCAAGATTATTGAAAAAGGGAAAAAGCTGAATGAACGGAAATGCTTTGTTTCAAATACGCAGCAATGCATCCGCTGCAATCCGTGTTCGATTATGTCTGGTGAAGTAGGAGCAGGCGGATTCAGTGATTTTAAAACAATTCTGTCTCCTTCGTATGGAGGTTGGCTTCAGGATTATATCGGATGGGATCAAACACAGGTATTAATAAATCAATTCAATGAAATCCTTGAAAAATTTGGTGATCAGACGGAAATAAAATATCCGGATGATGAGCTTCAACAACGCTGTTTGCGGCACAATTTGCGATTAATATCATCACCTCTGAAGCATATTGGGACTGATCATGGCAGAATCATTATGAAAAACATGATTGATTTTTTGCTGGATAAGGGCGTCGAAATCGATACGGAGATGGATGTGAAATCGATTATTAATGTGCAGGAGAATTTATTCAAAGTTCAAACGAATAAAACAGATGAAGAATGCCGCAAGGTGATTTTCGCAGTTGGCAGAGTCGGCAATAAATTTATCGAGGATTACTGCAACAGAAACGGTATAAAAGTATATTCCAATCACGTCGATCTGGGAGTCAGAGTCGAATTACCTTCTGTAATCTGGAAGGAATTTGAAGATAAGATTTATGAACCGAAAATTCAATATCGGACGAAAACATATGAAGATACGACAAGAATGTTTTGCCATAATTCTCGCGGTTATGTGGTCACTGAAAACACAAATGGAATTCTGACAACGAATGGTCATGCTTATAAAGAAGAAAAACTTAAGACCAATAACAGTAATTTTGCGATTCTTTCTTCGATTCATTTTACGGAACCTTTCAATAATCCCATTGAATATGTCAGCAGTATTGCGAAGCTGTCGAATATTATTGGTAACGGAAATGTACTGATTCAGCGATTTGGCGATTTGATTCGAGGTCGCAGATCCACGGAATCCCGAATTGCAATGTCAACGACGATTCCGACTTTGAAAGCGACTCCGGGAGATTTATCACTTGTGCTGCCCAAAAGAATCCTGGATAACATAATCGAGACAATATATGCATTGAACCAGGTTGCGCCCGGAACCTCGAATGATGATTCCCTGTTATATGGCGTTGAAGCAAAATATTATTCAATACGTCCGCAAACCAATGATAACTTTGAGATTTCAAAAAATGTGTACTGTATTGGCGATGGCAGCGGTATTACGCGGAGTTTGTCACAGGCCGGAGCAATGGGTATTTACGTGGCTAAGAAAATATTAGGCAACGCTGAAAGATAATCAATACTCTTGCTTTCATTACTAATAAAAAATATTAAAACGATTCGAAATACAGAAGGAAAGACTGGTTCATCTTTCAGTTTATAGTGTTCAAAGTGGTCATTAATGATTGAACATCATGGAAAAGGTATGTAATTCAATATTCCGAAAGCCGGTAACTCCTTTTGGATAAAGAAAGAAAAATCGTTGTTGTGTTATTTTTAGGTTTTTCCCAAAAATAACACAACAACAAATGATTCTTCACATATTTCGAGTCGCGGAATGCAATTATGAAATTGTCGATTTAGCTTTCATAATGCTTTGTGTCTTTGAATGAAGTGATTGATATTTTTCCCGTCTATTAAAAAAAACCAATTGCAAATACGAGGATCTGGATTTCATCATCAGACCGCAAATTTTGCTTTCTGAATACTACTTTCATGATAATATTTATTCAATAAATCTTGTCTTTCTACATCTGAGACAGAATTTCACTATATGTGAGAATCATGATTGTTCATTTTATTTCGCGCGCAATGCAATGAAAATGAACAGTACGCTCATTTATGCATTTAGTAGTCTGGTCTGCATTTTGGATTACTGTTTCTGAAGTACTTGGATTTTTTTGTTTGCCAAAACGGGGGAGTCATGTTCGTAAACTATTTTAAAATGCTTCGAAACTATGCTAATTTTTCCGGAAAAACGACGCGTAAACAGTTTTGGTCAGCCATAACATTGCATATTATTATATTATTGTTATCCGATCTCGGAATTCTGATGACTTCACCACGTTATACTGCAGGAGAGTCAAACCTTTTCCTGGTACTTTTTTCTTTCAATATCTTTTATCGGTTCTTAACCTGGTTTCCGCTCTGGACGATAACTGTTCGTCGCCTGCATGATATTCAAAAAACCGGCTGGTGGATTCTCATTCAATTGATTCCCATTTTCGGACAGATCGTTTTAGTGGTGTTTCTTCTCATGAAAAGCAAAGAAACACGAATGGAAAAAATTTTGTTTGATGCGAATCCTCGTCTTCGAGCAATTCTGAATAAACCAAGAAACGGTGGATGGATATGGCTTCCGTTGATTCTTACAGCCGTATGCATAATATATTATATAAAAGATCAACAATTTCAAAATAAGTATTTATCAGCAGTTTCATTTTTTGCTGAAGAAATCCGTTTATCCGATCAAACCTATACTGATATTGGTGAGAAGACAACAGATTTGATTTCTAGTATTCAGAATCACCGTATATTCTCTGGAAAAACTGTCTCGGAAACAGCTGTGCCGATTAGATCACCTGAAATTACAAAGTCTCAAACTGAAGAAACAAGGGCTGTCCAAAATAAGTCAGCAGTAACACCTGAAGCTGTTGTGGAATACTCAACTGAAACCCCTATATCAAGTAAAGTAATTTTGGAAAGTAACTCTTTGAAAAGCAAATCAGATCAGGCAGTTATCGTTCGGATCCAAATGGATCCAAATAACAACAGCACAACAGATGAATCTGCTTTGCATGAATCGGATTTAAATAATGACTTCTGGATAGATCAATACGAAGTGACCAATCAACAATATCATCGGTGTGAAACATCCGGTTTTTGCACACCGCCAAACAACGTGCGCTCTGCAAAGACTGAGGACTATTACATAAATGATGCATATTCTGAATATCCAGTTATTCACGTAACCTATGAACAGGCTTCATCGTACTGTAATTGGGCTGGCAGGCGATTACCGACCGATTCAGAATGGCAATCTGCTGCGGAAAATGAATCGGAAGATCCATACCCATGGGGAAAAACTTTTTCAAAAGACAAAGTAAATGCCGCAGACAGTGGAAATCGGGATACAACCGCAGTGGGAACTTATCCAAGGGGTAAAACGAAAGATTCCATCTTTGATCTTGCTGGTAATGTATGGGAATGGGTCAATCAAGATAACGATTCAAAAACTGAAGCAAAATTTATCAGAGGCGGCGCTTGGAATAGCTATGCAATTTCAGTCCAGACAACAAGTAAATTATTGGTGTCTTCTGATTATTATGCAGACGACCTCGGCTTCCGATGTGGAATTTCTACCAGAGAGATAAATCCTGCCGATTACAATGAACATGAGATTATGAATGATGATCCGGCAGATACTGATTCACCGGATATAGGTTCGGAACGCGATCGTGAATCCGACGGGATGATCGAGGTATTCATTCCAGAAGGCAATTTTGTGATGGGTAATCCAAATGGAGCTGTCAATGAAAAACCTGCACATACAGTTTTCCTGAGTTCCTTTTGGATGGATAAGTTTGAAGTTAGCAATCAACAGTATGCTTCCTGTGTTAATGCTGGTGTTTGCACAGAACCAGGAGGAAGAAATTCTTTTAAAAGGAAGGATTATTATGGAAATCCCGAGTTTGAAAATTATCCTGTAATCCAGGTAACCTGGCAGCAAGCATCTGATTATTGCAAATGGATAGAAGGGAGACTCCCGACTGAAGCAGAATGGGAAAAAGCAGCAAAAGGACTTGATGGTACGCTCTATCCATGGGGAAATGAGTTTGTTCCCCAGAACTTGAATTTTTCCGGAAGCGGAATAAATGATACACAACCTGTTGATATGTACGAAAATGGGATGAGCGGCTATGGTATTTTGAACCTGTCCGGAAATGTAGCGGAGTGGGTTTCTGATCTATATGCGGAAAATTGGTATACCACAACAAATCAGCCGGAGAATCCAACCGGACCTGAAAATGGGGCTTATCGCATTTTACGCGGCGGCTCATGGCTGACTTCGCAGAATACGGCGCAGACTGTGAATCGATTTCAATCTTTGCCCACTGGTGCAGGATTCGATCGAGGTTTCCGTTGCGTTCGACAGGATTAATTATGAATTCTGCGGATATTTTTGCTGTGCCTGTCGGTCAAAAAGTATTAATTTATGCCCCGCTGCATGATGTGACCGCTATAATTAATCGAATAGCCTGGAAGAAATGGTCTGGATACCTTGAGGATAACAAGCAATGTCCGGAATCCGCTTTGGAATTGTTTTCACGATTTGAACAATCGCAGAAGGGAGAGCCGAGTTGCCGATCCGGTAACCTGACGGATCCGTTGTTGCTTGGATTGATACCGACACGTGCCTGCAATATGAGCTGCAGATATTGTGATTTTACTTCATCTAATCCTGCAATTATGTCCTTTGATACTGCAAAGAATGCCATTCGCGCTTATCTTGAATTACTCCATCAAAATGACAAAAAAAAAGGAGAAATCCATTTTTTTGGCGGAGAACCGATGATTGTTCCTGAATTGGTACAGTTTGCGGTTGAATATGCGCGATATGAAGCTGGAAAAAATAAAATCGAGATTCATTTTGAACTGATTACGAACGGTTTATATTCAACAACTCTCGCGCAATGGCTTTCTCAAAATTTTGACACTGTGATTCTTTCTGTAGATGGATTTGGCGAATTTCAAAATCGATTTCGTCCGATGAAAAATGGATCCCCGTCATTCGAAACTGTCTGTAACAACGCTCGTATTTTCTCGGATTCAGATTGTGAATTCGTGATCCGTTCATGTGTATTTCAAGATAATGCAGCACATCTGCCTCAGTGGGCTGAATGGATTGGAAACAACTTACTGCCATCGATGGTCTGTTTTGAGCCGATGACAAAATCTCAGGAATCGCAAAAAAATGAAATTTTTCCAGCAAAACCTGTTGATTTTGTGCAAAATTTTTGCACTGCATCTGATATTCTTAAAAATTTTGGAATTCCAGTAATTTTTTCGACTACCGATATTACAAAAAATACAAATTCAATTTGTCCGTTGGGACAGGATGCTTTGATAATCTCGCCCGAAGGATCCATTTCCAGTTGTTATCAGCTCGAAACAGAATGGAAAAGGCAAAAAATGGATTTGTCTTTTGGATGGATAGATTCAGAAGGTTTCCATTTTGATATGGAAAAAGTGAATCAATGTCGCGAATTTTCTGTTCATAACAAACGGTTTTGTGAAAACTGTTTTTGTAAATATCATTGTACAGGTGGATGCCATCTTTCTCACAACACCGATAAAGTATCTGGTTTGTATGATGATTTCTGCATTGAAACGCGAATGATCAGTGCGGCATTTTTATTGGATGAATTAAATCAATCTGCGCTGAAAGAAGAATGGCTGTCCGATGAAGACAGTATTCGGATCATGGCAGCACAATCTTCGGATCGCTGGTTGGATTATAGATCCATGGCGATAGCCGAACTCTGAAAATAAGATTGAACCGACCAGGCATATTTTTTTTCGGAATGATGACAATTTCTTTTTCGAGGATCGGGAAAACAAAGGTTGATTTTATGAATATCTGGAATTATTCATTTACCAATAATCTTTATTGGGTCAATGATAGGAATGGTGTGGTTGTGGTTGATGAGCAGCATCAGCAATCCTATTTACTGGGATCCTCCGAAAGTATTCTATGGCGTTTACTCATTATTCATATAGATTCTGATGCGATTATCAGACGATTTTCAGCCATTATTTCGGTTTCTGAAGATGAGGGCAAAGGAAAAATACTTTCTATTCTAAGCAAGTGGGAGAAAAACAACCTGGTGGAGCACAGGAATGACTAATTTGATCATATCCAACATCTGTAATGCAAATTGTGATTTTTGTTTTGCATCCTCATTCCTGCAAGAAAGAGAAAACCATTCAAAACAGAAATTTATGTCATTCGATGAGATCCGGTCATATGTTCATCTTTTCGATCAAGCCGACATCCATGATATTCGATTGTTAGGCGGAGAACCAACGCTCCATCCTGCTTTTGATGAAATCATCGCATTTGCCAAAGCGAATTCAAAACATATCACGATTTTTACCAACGGATGTTTATCTGAAATTGCTTTGGCAGCTTTGGAAAACCTCTCTCCCGATGAATGTGCCATTATCATGAATATGAATGCAAAGATTTCTCAGGAACAGATCAGGACTCGGGAAAAAACACTGATCCGGCTTGGAGACAAAGTGATTTCCGGATATACAATCACACAACCTGTTTTTTCATTAGATAGTCTGATTCAAACGATTCTGGATTACAACCTTCAACGAATCGTTCGATTAGGTTTATCACTGCCGATTTTTTCAAAAAAAAATAAGGCGCTTCATCCAAAGCAATTTCCCGTAGCAGGTCATTGCTTAGCCCAACAATCATTCACTGCCTTTCAGTACGGAATTCAAATTGAACCGGATTGCGGTTTCGTACGATGTATGTTTTCAGAAGATGATTTTCAAATTTTAAAGAAACACGACTTCCATTATGTTTCTTGCTGCAGTCCCGTCATAGACATCTGTTCGGAAGGACATTTCTTACATTGTTTTGCCTTGTCTGAAAAATTCTATGAAAAATACCATGAATCGATGGGAATCCACGAAATTCGTGAAAATTTGATCGAAAGGACGAATCCCTGGCGAATCAGCGGAATTTACCCGGAATGCGGAACATGTCTCTATAAAAGAAGCGGGGAATGTTGCGGTGGATGCCTTTCAATGATTCTAAATCGTTTTCATCCGATTGGAAACTCAGGGAATTAATGAAAAATCGAAAATCATACTTGTTCGACTGTGATCATATTTTACCTATTGAAAAATTAAGGGTAACGATACCGCGTCGGGCAGTCCTATCTTTTGCAAAAGAACAGATTCAAGCGAAAAAAATGCGTCAAATTGGCATTCCGACCTATCTGATTGACAATTTAACCGATTTGGAAACAAATGAATTTATGCAGATTAAACCGGTTGTTTGTAAAGGCGTAAAAATTCAGATTATCGAGCAAATCGTTTGCGGGACACCATGCTCCGGAAACGAACCGATACGATTATTCCCAATTCAATCGCTGACGCTCAATATATTCAATCAATTTAATGGACAGCAAACGATAGCTGAGATTGTTTCGATCATTCAAGAAGAAACAGGTTGGAGTTTGGATAAATCTGCAGCAGTTGTCAGAAATTTATTCTTACGATTATGTGAAGTCAGAATCTGTGAACCAGGGTAAATCATGGACGAGTCGGTGATGGAATCAGTCGCTATCTCAATACAGAAAGGATTTTTTTTCCAACAAATCCAGACTTGCGATTTACCGATTTTTATGCATGAATATAAAGGACATACGCTTTTTTACACACCTGGATTATTGATTGCTGCAAGTCCGGATCAGGCTTCACAACTGATTTTCGATTTGCATAATCCGAATCCCCGGTCCGTCTATGCAAGACAGATCAGACAAAAAGCTGAAATGGCTGTCAGTCAGTTTGATTTACAGCATCGAATTTCGACTTTTACACCTTATTGTTTGACGTTATATACTTCGACCGATTGTAATTTAGATTGTAGTTATTGTTACTCAGGAAGTAAGGAGCATAAAAGCAGTGTTAATTTAGATCTGATAGCAATCCGAAAAGGAGCCGGATTTGTTGCTGAAAAATGCAAAAACGCTTCGCTTCCGATGAGTGTTGTTTTTCATGGTGGTGGTGAACCGCTGATTGATCCACGCTTACCAAAAATCTGGAATTGTATCCATGAAATTGCCGATATCTACAATGTAAAAATTTCTTCTTATATTGCAACCAATGGAGTCGTATCAGAAAAAGCTGCCAAATGGGCAGCAGCACATATCGATCAGATTGGTTTATCCTGTGACGGATATCCGGACATTCAGAATCGGCAGCGGTCTGGAAGGAATGGAGATCAGACTTCACCCATGATCGAACGGACTGCTCGCATTCTGCATGATGAGAAAAAGAAGATAATTATCCGTGCAACGATCACAAAGGAATCGTGTTCGCAAATTCTGGATATCGTAAGATACTTTTGTGATACGCTGCATGCAGATGAAATTCATCTGGAACCGGTTTTTGACGGATTGGATTCGGAAAGAGTTAATGGCTTTTCAATTCGAGATGCAGAATATTTTTGTAGCCAATTTGTAAAAGGAAATGAACTGGCAGCAAAAAAAGGAGCAACCGTAGAATTCAGCGGAAGCAGACTGAATGAAATTCATGGAAGATATTGTCAAATTTTTCGTCATGTGCTCCAAATCGTTCCCGGCGGAGGCATTTCGACATGTTTTAAGACGATAGACCGAAATACTGCAAAAAATGGAGGAAGTTTGATGGGTGATATTCATGATAGTGATGTAAATTTGCTTCAGTTATCGGAGATAAGCAGAAAACTATCAATGGATGATCCCGCTTGCCATTATTGTTTTAACCGCTTTCATTGCTCACGCGGATGTCCTGACATATGTCCATTGGCTGGAAGTGAAGATTATGGGAGTTTTCGATGTCGGATCAATAAGATAATGACAGGATATTCCTTACTCAAATTTACTGATGATTTTTTGCTTCCGATGATTTCTGAACATCAGATCATCGGAATTGAAATCCATTAGGTTATTAAAAATGCGCCATAAAAACAGCAATTTGAATTTTAGAACGGATTATTTGTCGTTGTGTTTTCTGTATACATCGCGAAAAAATAACACTATAACAAGTTTTCGCTCTTTTCTTATATGTTTTTCCCAGATTTTTTGTTGCTGAAAAGAAAGGCTGGTTATGGACTTTTTCCGAATACCATTTGAAAATAAAGAGATATTGTACCGTCCGAAACTGCATTATGCAGTTTTGGCGAATCATTTTGCTGCAAATCTGGCCGAAGAAGTCTGCAATCATCCTGATCGAATGGATGTATTGATTCAGAATGAAGTTATTCATTATTTGAAAGAGGCTGGTTTTTTTCAGGAAGACCCGATTATCGAGAGTCAATCTTCTTTCAGCCTGGATTTTTCTCCGACAGCTGCCGCGTTATTGATGACCAATCGTTGTAATTTACGCTGCATTTATTGTTACGCAAATGGCGGTAGCGAAAATGATCTGGATATGACCTTTTCAACAGCGAAAAAAGCAATAGATCTGGTTTCAAACAACGCGATTAAAAAAAATCGATCTTTTTTTCATGTTACTTTTCACGGTGGGGGAGAGCCGACATTAAATTGGGACGTATTGGTTGAAGCAGCTACCTATGCCAAACAAAAAAGTATTCCGGTTAAGACCTGTCTGGTCAGCAATGGAATTTGGAGTCAAAAACAGTTTGAGTGGATCAGCCAACAAATTGATGAAATCACTATTTCAATGGATGGCGATCAACAGACACAAGATTATCAACGTCCCTTTTCAAACGGAAAAGGTTCTTTTGAACCTGTTATGGCAACTATCGCAAAATTAGATCAAATTTCTTTCCCATATCATATTCGCGCAACAGTAACGCCGGAAAGATTTTCTTGTATGAAAGAAGATATCTCCTTTTTATGTGATGCGACGAACTGTAAATCCATCCAGATTGAACCTGCATTTAACACAATCCGCGGCAGTCATCAAAAATCAAATACAGAGGATAATGAAAGATTTGCCGATGCATTTTTGGAAGCATGGGATGCTGCACATGAGAGAAACTGTAATCTGTATTACTCAGGGGCACGACCTTGGCTGGTGACTAATGCGTTTTGTGAAGCGCCCTTTGGACAGAGTCTGACAGTCAATGCAAAAGGAGAGGTGGTCGGTTGTTATGAAATGACTGGAAGAGACACAAATATTGACGATTCTTCTCTATTCGGTTCCGAGGATGCATTAGATTTTCGAATCGACAATGAAAAAAGAGCAGCATTAATGGAAAAGATCGGGCATCGAAAGGATCGTTGTGATCAATGCTTTTGCCGTTGGCATTGTGCAGGAGATTGTTACACCAGAGGTTTCCCAACCGAGAATGGGGAATGGCCATATTCGCGCTGTGATATTAATCGGAAAATTACTACGGGATTAATTGTACGAGGAATTGCAGAACAGAGTTCATTGTGAAAGTAATTTTTGCGATGAATCAGTTTTTATCGATCTTATTCAGAAAAAAATGGGAGTACCTATGAATGATTTTGAAAACAAAAATCTTGATGATGAAAATGAAATTCCTGAAATCTACTCCTTGAAAAAAGGCAAAAATGGCTGGCAAATCAGTCGCAGGGATTTCTTGAAAGCAGCTGGCGCTGCTTCGGCTTTAGCTGCGGCAGGAATCGGAAATCGCAGCAGATTAATTCCAGTCTCAGCTGCTGAAATGAATGATCTTTGTAAAGTAAGTAAAGCGCATAACGAGGAGATCACAGCAATCGCGATCAATTCGTCCAGTACCCGTTTCGTTTCTGGCGATGAAAGCGGAGAGATCAAGGTGTGGACTTTGCCTGACTTTGGATTGGAAAATTCGTTGATGATCGGAAATGGAACGATTCGATCTTGCATTTTTAACATCGACAGCACTATTTTATATGTCGGGACTGATCTCGGAAGTGTTTTTCGAATTCTGTTGGAAACGATGGAGATACAGGAAACGATCTTAACTGATACTTCCTCACCAATTTCATGTATGGCGATCAGTAAAAATGGAAATATGATCGCTTTGAGTAATGATGAAGGAAAGCTTTTCCTTTATGATAATGAAGCTGGCAAAATAACCGCCCAACTCGACACCACTGATCACAGTTTTGTGAAAATGAATTTTTCGGCTGATGCCAAGACGCTGTATACCTGCAGTTTTACTGGAAATATTCGTACCTATTCTGTGCCCGAACTAAAGTTGCTTGATACCAACCTGGAACTGGATCGGACCATCACTGCAGCAGGATTCATTCCTGGAGATATCCATTTGATTTATTCTCTGCATGAGGGGGGGTTCGTTTTTTACTCTTTACCGGAAGACAGGGAAATCTGGGCGGCAGATAATCCTGGCGATACTGTTTTTGCTTTGGAAATCAGTCCGGACGGTTCTCTTTTTATAACTAGCGGTACACAAAACACATTGAAAATGTGGAGTACTAGCAACGGGGAATTAATTTCCGAGATTTTTTCATTCTCTCAAAAACTTCCTCTTCTTTCCATCACACCGGATGGCACCTTATTGATTTCAACCACCGGAAAATCGATCCTGGTTTGGTCTCTTCCAGATGGTAAATTAATTCAATGCCCTGTTGACTTGAGCATTATGCCAGAAAATGAAAAAGCTATTACGATTGAAAAGGTCGATGAAGTGACCGGAAAAACGATCACTTTTACGCTACCTTGTGGATCACCACTTCCTGCTGGAGCCGTATGTGTCTGCAATTGTGTGGGAGGATCTTTGTGCAGTTGTGATGCTTACACAACCTGTAGCTGCGACAGTCATTCAACATGCAGCTGTGTCGGGCATACCGTGACGTATTCCTATCATTACTGGCACCCTAATTAATCATGAATGTTTGGGATGAAGTGCCACAAGAATATATAGCCATCATCAAAGATCAGTTAGGTGCGCTTGAAGATAAAACGGAGCGGCACAATAATCTTGAGCAGATCGTTGGACGTCGCTGGATGCCGAAGCCGTTATGGGCTGTGCGAAACTATGATCATGATGGAATTGAAGCCTGGGAGAAATTATCCGGGATTCCTTCTTCGTATAGCCGAAAAACCCCATATTGTATTTATATTCACGTTCCGTTTTGCCGAGCGCGATGTGGTTATTGCGATTGTTATGCCTTCCCATTATCAAAGAATGAACAACGGCATATTCAGCAGTATACCGATGCTCTGGTTCAGGAAATTGAGATGTGGGGGTCTCTGGAACTACTCAAAGAACGGATTGTCTCTA
>Ga0116193_1001083_pt1 | contig 23638 bp, 20 predicted proteins | sample AD_UKC115_MetaG_FD_89892 | JGI IMG/M metagenome (GOLD analysis project Ga0116193, IMG submission 89892) | Active sludge microbial communities of municipal wastewater-treating anaerobic digesters from Hong Kong - AD_UKC115_MetaG | ecosystem: Engineered > Bioreactor > Anaerobic > Digestate... | reverse complement strand
TTCACCTAACATCGCGCAATACTTTGTGATTGCTGCGGTTAATGTCGTTTTACCATGATCAATGTGCCCCATGGTTCCCACGTTTACGTGAGGTTTTGATCGGTCAAAATGTTGTTTTGCCATAAAACAAATTCTCCTTAAGAAAACTTATTATACATTTAATATTTTTTGTGCAGTCGCATCGGCAACTGCTGAATAATGGTCAAATTCCATTGAAAAAACACCACGTCCCTGGGTAGCTGACCGTAAGGTCGTTGCATATCCAAACATTTCACCCAATGGGACCATGGCATGGATGACCTGAGTTTTTCCGGTATGAATATCAGTTCCCTGGATTTCTCCTCTGCGAGAGCTGAGCTGACCCAGAACATCTCCTAAGTATTCCTCAGGGATAGTTACTTCGACCTTCATGATCGGCTCCAGCAGAACCGGATCTGCTTGTTCAACACCTTCTTTAAAAGCAAGACTGCCTGCCAGTTTGAAAGCCATTTCACTGGAATCAACTTCGTGAAATGAACCGTCGATCAGGGTAACTTTAACATCTGTCATCGGGAATCCGCCAAGTACGCCTGACTCCGATGCTTCCATGACGCCTTTTTCCACAGCAGGAATGTATTCTTTCGGGATTGCACCGCCAATAATCTTATTTTCAAACAATATTCCCTTGCCGGAATCATTCGGTTCTAATGTAAACACGACATGGGCATATTGTCCATGGCCGCCTGTTTGTTTTGAATATTTATAATTCAATTTTGGAACCGTTTTTCGAATCGTTTCTTTATATGCGACACGTTCTTTACCGACATTGGCTTTGACTCGGAATTCACGCATCATGCGATCTACAATAATCGAAAGATGCAATTCACCCATTCCAGAAATAATTGTCTGACCCGTATTTTCATCCGATCGAACGCGGAAAGTTGGATCTTCTTCAGATAATTTTTGTAATGCGATTCCGATTTTTTCCTGATCTGCTAGTGTTTTGGGCTCAACAGCCACGGAAATCACCGGCTCCGGAAAACTGATTGATTCCAGCACAAAAGGTTTATGCTGTTCACATAAAGTATCCCCGGTGAAAGTGTCCTTTAATCCAAGTACTGCTGCGATATCGCCAGCGTAGACTTCATTGACATCATCGCGGCGGTCAGCGTACATGCGGATTAAACGGCCGATTCGTTCTTTCTTCCCTTTAACAGGATTCAGCAACATTTGACCTTGTTTGACTGTTCCAGAATAAACACGGAAATATGCTAATCGGCCTACGTATGGATCCGTAACAATTTTAAAAACTAAAGCGCCGACTGGCTCGTTATCATCTGCGTGTAACAAAATCTCTTTCGATTCATCATCGATCTGATGAGCTTTTGTCGCCGAAATATCCAAAGGAGAAGGCAACAAATCAACAACTGCATCGAGCAAAGGTTGTACACCTTTATTTTTAAGAGAAGTTCCCGCATAACACGGATTGCACTTACCGGCAATGACTGCCTTTCGAAGCCCATGAATCAGGTCTTCATTGGACAATTCTTCGCCTTCAAGAAAACGAACTGTCAGCTCATCGTCTAATCCCGCAATTTCTTCTACGAGTAAATCCCGTTGGGATATGGCTTCAGCACGAAGCTCCTCAGGAACTTCTTTTTCGACCATATCGATTCCTAATTCATCTTCCCAATAATAGGCTTTTTGTTTCAAAATGTCGACGACACCTTTGAAATCACTTTCACTACCAATTGGAATCTGCATAGCAATCGGATTCGCTCCCAAGCGATTGCGGATCGATTCGATGGAATTTGTATAGGAAGCACCGGTCCTATCCATCTTATTGATAAAACAAATTCGCGGAACATTATATTTATCGGCCTGTCTCCATACTGTTTCACTTTGAGGTTCAACACCTTGACAAGCATCAAACACAACAACGCCTCCGTCAAGGACACGAAGTGAACGTTGAACTTCTGCCGTGAAGTCAATATGTCCAGGGGTATCGATTAAATTAATACGATAGTCCTTCCATTCAGCGGTAACTGCTGCCGATACAATCGTAATGCCCCGTTCACGTTCCTGCACCATCCAGTCCGTTACAGTTGTACCTTCATCAACAGAACCGATACGATAAGTTTTACCGGTATAAAAAAGAATACGTTCGGTCGTTGTGGTCTTACCCGCATCAATATGCGCAATAATCCCAATATTTCGATATTTCTCTAACGGAAATTCACGAGCCATTGATTAATAAACTTCCCTTCAAATTAAACTCGATAGTGAGAGAATGCACGGTTGGCTTCAGCCATCTTATGGGTCTCTTCACGTTTACGGATAGCGCTGCCGGTATTATTAAAAGCATCCATTAATTCTCCGGCTAAACATTCAGAAAAACTCTTTCCAGTCCGGGAACGGGATGCATCAATAATCCAGCGCATAGCTAATGTCTGGCGGCGATTTACGGGAACTTCCATTGGGACCTGATAAGTCGCACCACCGACACGGCGAGGACGAACTTCCATTACTGGACCAACATTGCGCAATGCAGTTTCGAGAACTTCAAGACCATCTTTTCCAGTCTTTTGGCTAAGATTACCCAGAGCTTCATAAACCATCCGGGTTGCTGTACTGCGTTTTCCGTTACGCATAATACGGTTAATTAAATTTGTTACAACAGCGCTGTTATAACGAACATCGGGGATAATATCCCTTTTTTCAGGTTTGGTACGTCGCATTCATACTCTCCGTAACTGATTATTTCTTGGCGCGTTTGACACCATACTTGGAACGACCCTGGTTGCGTTTCGCAACACCGGTGGTATCAAGAGTTCCACGAACGATATGATAACGAACGCCAGGAAGATCTTTTACACGGCCTCCGCGAACAAGCACAACGCTATGCTCCTGCAAAGAGTGACCTTCTCCAGGAATATATGCTGTCACTTCAATACCGTTGGACAGACGCACACGGGCAATTTTCCGCAATGCCGAATTCGGCTTTTTAGGGGTTGTTGCACGGACGTTTGTACAAACACCACGTTTTTGCGGAGCGCCCTCAGACACATGAGTTCGACGCTGGTTACTGGAATTATACGTATACTGTAACGCTGGCGACTTACTCTTCGTTGATCTGGTCTTTCGGCCTTTTCTGATCAATTGATTAATAGTTGGCACTTCTAATAGCCTCCAAAATAATTTCTTAACGATTTCTCGTATCCGCACAATCAAAACAAAAAATCGGCAACTCTTCAGCGTTTTTTTGTAATGATTACCAACTCACAACACAATACGAACCTGATTCTCGCAGGTTAGCCTGAAAATTATAACACAATCAATCTGATCAGGGCAATACTCGCTCTGAACATGACAAAAAAGCACATTTATGACAGATTAACCTGCCAAGAATTGCATTTGCAATTTTAAATCCAAAATGATTTATTTTTTCAACAGTCCGAAATATGAGGAGGATTTTTTGTTGAAGCAATACTTTTGCGCAGCGTACAAAAGTTATGCTTCAACAAATTTTCTCTTTTTTTCTAAAAGTTTTTATCATATTTCGAATTACTGTTTCTTTATACCAAAGTAAATAAATAACCCCACAATATGTTTTACCCCTCACTTAATTTCTGATTTCAAAATTATTAATATCGTAGTTCGATAATAATAATTCTGATAAAGATCTGGAAGAAAAACGCTTGTCTTTTTGTAACAAGATTCATGACTTCCCCTTGACAGGCTTTTTGACACTCGATAACATTCATAATCAATTCATTCGCCAGACAAAGAAAGTCCGAGAATGAAAATGCCAAAAGCATCCTTATTAGAAAATTGAAACAAGATATATAAACTGCATGATGATCGTTTTTTTCGGACGCTGTATTTTTGGTTCATCCTGAAAATACAACTTTTGTTTACATTAAAATTTAGGAGTAAATCATGAAGAAATCGTTGTTGTTCGTTGTTTTAGCGATGCTGCTTTCAGCTTTTTCAACTGCATTCGCTGCTGACATGACCCGCTGTGACGTTGATGGCGGATGTGCTGTCATTAAACCGGGAGAGACCATTAAAATCGGTATGGCAGGTCCTCTTACCGGAGAGTATGCAATGTACGGCGTCGATATTTCCGACAGCGAGAAAATTTCAATTTCTGAACTCGAACCATTGGAAGGTTTTAATTGGGAACTTCTTGCTGAAGATTCCGTAGGTTCTGCTGAATCCGCCGTCGCAATTGCCAATAAATGGATTACTGATCCAACCTTTGTTGCAGTTGCAGGAAATGTCCTTACCGGAGAATCTGCAGCAGTTATTCCGATTATGGAAAAATCTTTCATCCCGATGCTTTCTCCTTCAGCAACCGGCGCCAATCTGACAGAGGACAATTCAGTTTTCAATCGTATTGTATTCCAGGATGCTACGCAAGGTAAATTTGCGGCGGAATTTATTGTCAATACGCTCGGACTGAAGAAAATTGCCGTTTTACATGATGGTCTGGATTATGGAAAAGGTATTGCCGACACCGTTAAAGCCACTTTAGAAGAAATGGGAATTGAACCGGTTGCTTATGAAGCGCTGACACCAGGCGAAGCCGATTATTCAGCCGTTCTGACTGCAATTGCCTCAAAAGGTCCCGAAATCATCTATTATGGCGGTTATACTGCTGAACTTTCTGTCGTCATCAATCAGATGGGCCAGGTCGGCTTAAAAGGTGTACCGGTCTTCAGTGATGACGGTGCATTCGGCACAGAAATCATCGAAAAATCCGGCGCCAATGCAGAAGGCTGCTATGGTACGACCTCTGTTCCTGCTGATTCACCGGAAAAACTCGCCTTTGATAAAAAATATGAAGAAACCCTTGGCCGTAAAGCTGGTTCAAAGACTCCGTTCCCATGGTTCTCATATGATGTAGTCCAGGCGCTTGCTTCTGTCATCAGAAACGTCGCTTTCCTTGGAGATGATGGCAACCTGTATATTCCACGTGCTGAATTAGTCACTGCAGTCCGCACACTTTCCGGCTATCAAGGTCTGACCGGCGAAATCACCTGTGATGAAGTTGGCGAGTGCAACGCGTCCGGACCTACATTCTACATTGTAAAAAATGGTGCATGGGAGCTTGCTTCCAAATAATAACCTAATTGTATTTCTTTCAGTGAATACCTCTTTCAAGCTATCCTGAAAGAATGTGAAATTGTATCCTCATCTTCGACAACGAAGTCGAAGATGAGGATATTCAAAATAAGATTTTTCGCCTATCACTGCAGTCCCTCTGCCAATTGTTATTCCACCTTAGAAACAATTAAATAATCGTCCACTGACAATCAATTCTTAATGAAGCAATTGATTGTTTTCACAATTTTTCCTTCGTAATTTACTTTTGAAAGGAGTAAATCATGAAAAAACCTTTATCAATTTTAATGGTTCTCTTTATTATTTCCCTGTTATCGGGAATCTGGACGAGTGTTTTTGCAGCAGCACCGATTGAATGCAAAGAACCTGGGAGCTGTGCAATCATCAAGCCTGGTGAAACCATCAAGCTGGGAGTAGCAGGACCGATGACAGGCGAATACGCAATGTATGGCACTGACAATGCCGAAAGTTCAAAAATTGCGGTTGACGCGCTGGAACCTTTTAATGGTTTCTCGTTCGAACTTTTAGCAGAGGATACGCAGGGAGCACCCGAATCAGCAGTTGCTGTTGCCAGTAAGTGGGCAATGGATCCAACCTTTGTGGCTGTAATCGGACACACACTCAGCGGTGAAACCGCAGCAGCAATTCCGATATATGAAAAGGCAAAAATCCCGATGCTATCTCCATCAGCCACAGGGGCACAATTAACCAGTGGAAATTCCGTATTCAATCGTGTGGTTTTCACGGATAAAATTCAGGGACAATCCTCAGCACTTTACATTCTCGATCATCTGAAAATGACCAAAGTAGCAATTCTTCATGATGGTATGGATTATGGGAAAGGAATAGCGGATATTGTTCGTGATACACTGCTTAGTAAGGGCGTTGAACCAGTCTCTTATGAATCGCTGACACCAGGTGAGGCAGATTATTCAGCAGTTTTGACCTCCATTGCATCTAAGAAGCCGGAAATCATCTACTATGGAGGTTATACTGCTGAATTGGCAGTAATTGCCAATCAATTAAGTCAGGTAGGTATGGAAGGTATCCCCATTTTCAGTGATGACGGTGCATTCGGTGTGGAATTTATTGAAAAAGCAGGCAAAAATGCCGAAGGTGTATATGGCACTTCATCCATTCCACCGACTTCAGCAGAGAAAGATGCATTTGACGCAAAATATCTGGAAACTTATGGACGGGCAGCCGGATCCAAAGCTGGATATTGCTGGTTTGCATTTGATTCAGCCAATGTGCTCGCATCGGTCATTCGAAATACAGCCATTCTCGGCGATGACGGAAATCTGTATATTCCACGGGAAGCCATGGTAAAAGGTGTTCGCAGCGTTTCAGGGTACAAAGGCATCACCGGCGAAATCACTTGTGATGAAAATGGCGAGTGCAATGCATCAGGTCCTACCTTCTATATTGTGAAGGACGGTAAATGGACGCTGCCTGAATAAGAAATTTATTTTATATCAGCAATAATATGCCTTTTGTCGGGCTCCATTTTTGACGTATTAATCTAAATAATACGATAAATGCCCCGACAGAGGCTTTTTTTTATTAATTCTTCTCCTTCAGTAATTAAATACCGATCTCATTTTGAGTCATTTAAACTGTGGTTAAAATATGCATTTTCTTTATTGAGATCGTCACAATTCTTATCCTTTTCTGTATGTTTGTAAACTGAGAATGATAGAATTGAATCCTAAAGTTATCACGAAGAGATAAAAACAATACAATTCTTAACCGCAGTCAGTTTCAAATTGAACTGATTGGAATGTTGAAAATAGCACATGCAAGCGTTTATCTATAAAAACATATCTTCATACAAGATATTTCAAATAAATTCTTCAGAAGGAGCGAACATATTTATATGGATGCAGAAAAACCTCACCATGAACCTTCCGCAAAACAAACTGTAAAAAGGATCAACTGGCTCCGTTGGATCGTCGGCGTGATTGCTGGTGCTTATGTTCTTTATCGTATAATTATTCAAATAATTCAGCCTGAATATGGTCCCGTATATTGGCTTGGCTTTTTAAATACAGGATTGATCGTCGGAGGTATGTATTCTCTGATTGCAATTGGCTACACGCTCGTATACGGCGTCATGCTTCTTATCAATTTTGCCCACGGCGATATTATGATGTTAGGCTGTTTCGCGGGTTATTTCACTTTTGAATTTTTTAATTTTCTGAAAGTGGGAGAATCAAATTTTTTAAATGCATACCCTGTTCCAGCAATTATCCTTGCTTTTCTGATAGGCGCTTCCGTTTCTGCAGTCAGTGGTTTTTATCTGGAAAAAATCGCCTATCGTCCGCTGCGAAACTCCCATGTACGCCTGGCTCCATTAATTAGTGCAGTCGGAGCTTCAATTTTTCTCGAGACTGCAGCCCAGATCATGTTTGGAGCTAATAAGAAAACCTATAAGAATCCCCTGTTGTTAGAAAGAGGAACCGGCTGGAATATCAAAATGGGTGATGGCATGATTATCATTACCAAAACCGGCGTTTTCAGTTTGATAATGGCTGTAGTATTAATGATCGCACTCTATTTCTTTGTCCAAAAAACAAAACTCGGTAAATCGATTCGTGCAGTCTCCCAGGATAAGAATACAGCTCAATTAATGGGAATCAATCTTGACCGAGTGACAAGCCAAACTTTCATCATCAGCGGTATTCTTGCCGGATCTGCCGGAGTAATGTGGGGGCTTCATAACGGCCTTTTCAATCATTTTGTCGGTTTCCTGCCTGGAATCAAAGCTTTTACTGCAGCAGTTCTCGGAGGAATCGGAAATATTCCCGGCGCAATGGCAGGTGGAATGATTCTGGGAATTGTTGAATCAGTCGGCCCGGCTTTTCTCGGAATCGATTTTCAATTGAAGGATGTCATCGCATTTACCATTCTGATCCTGGTTCTGATCTTGAAACCTTCCGGACTCTTTGGAAAATCATCCTCAAGCGTGGAGAAAGTATGATGAAAACGATACTATCTAAATCGAGCAAATTTGGGATTGTCGCAGGTATTATTCTTATTTTTTGTGAGATGATAAATCTTACCTCTACATTGGCAGAAATCCTCGAAAAGTTATTCACCGGAGGAACTGCAGCGAAGAACGCAATTACGCCATTTTATATGGGACTTGTTGTAGGGTTGATTGTATTCTTCACTACGATTAACTTTTTAAGAACCCGAAACTCTCAGAAAAAATATTCATTCGGTCAGGGATTTTTTGCTGCTATCACAATCAGTATTGTTTCTGGTTTACTTATTTCTCTTTTAAATATCATTCTTGGAAGTTATCTGGTAAACGGTAAAGATGTTCGTGTTTATCTTGAAGCGTTAGCGCCAGATGTTATTCGGGCATTTCTTTTTCAGACTGACATCCGACAAGCAGTTACATATTATTTCATGTCAACGATTCTTGGCAGTATGGCAGCGCTGATCCTATTTTGGATTTCACAAAAAACAAATCAGCCTGCAAAATCAGTCCGCGCGTTTACTCATTTGAAGGAGAAAATCCAAATCGGACGTGCGTTCGAAAGATATCCTGCTATAAAAACTGTTTTAATCCTTCTCCTGATAATCGCATTTCTTTTGCTGCCGCTGGTCATCAATGCCTATACCATTTCTGTGCTTGGAATTGTCTTGATTTACGCAATCATGGGATTGGGGTTGAATTTGATCGTCGGTTTATCCGGGCAGTTGGTCTTCGGTTATGTAGCATTTTTCGCTTTGGGAGCTTATACTTTCGGTCTGTTGACTGCTCCCAAACCGTTTGGTATCGAAATGAATTTTTGGCTGGCTTTGTTGGTTTCACTGATCGTGGCAGGAATCGGAGGTTTTTTAGTCGGTCTTCCAATTATGAATCTTCGAGGAGATTATCTCGCCATTGTCACACTCGGCTTTGCAGAAATTGTCCGGATCTTAATTAATAGCAACCTGATGGCTGATTATACCGGCGGACCGCAGGGAATTAAAAATATCGGGCAGCCAATACAACCATCTATTTTTGAAAAATATTTCGGAGAACCGTTGGAAGACAATGTCTGGTTTTTGTATCTGATTATTTTTGTATTTCTTATCGTCCTCTATGCAGCGTTTAGACTCCAATACTCAAGAACAGGCCGTTCCTGGGAAGCGATGAGAGAAGATGAAACAGTAGCACAAGCCTGTGGTGTAACCACAAGCTCCTACAAAGTATTAGCAATTGTCATCGGAGCCGCCATAGCAGGCGCTGCTGGAGCTTTGTACGCTTCTCGTAACACGTATACTGGCCCAAGTGAATATGCATTTATGGTTTCCGTCAACGCTTTAGCAGTTGTTGTTGTCGGCGGAATGGGTTCCATCCCGGGAACATTGCTGGGGGCATTCATTATTAAAGGGCTGCCGGAATTGCTGCGCGATCTGGAGAATTATCGTATGGTTGTGTTTGGGGCTTTGTTAATCGTTATGATGATTATCCGTCCAGAAGGAATATGGCCAGTGAAACGGCGGAAACTTTCTGTCGCACCTGAGTCAATCGAAATATTAAAGGAGGACTTAAAACCATGACAAAAAAGCCTTCCTACGTATTAGAAGCAGAAAATATTACAATCAATTTCGGCGGTTTGACTGCTGTCAATGATGTCAGTCTTCAGGTCCCGTTTGAATCCATCATCAGCATCATCGGACCCAATGGCGCAGGAAAAACGACTTTCTTTAACTGTATTTCAGGATTCTATGCCTGTGACAATGGAACCGTTTTCTTTCAAGAGCGCCCAATTAATGGAATTCCCACCGATGAAATTGCGAATCTGGGAATTTCACGTACGTACCAGAATATACGGCTATTTACAAATATGTCAGTTATTGAAAATGTGCTGATTGGACAGCAGCCCAGACTTCGCTCAACTTGCATTGATACGCTTTTTCAAACCTTCCGCAATCGCAGAGAAGAGAAACAATCGATTCAAAAAGCCTGTAACCTGCTTGATTTTGTTGGTTTGGGAGCCTATGCAGATGATGTAGCCAATAACCTGCCTTATGGTGCACAACGCAGATTGGAAATTGCACGCGCTCTTGGAAACAATCCGCATTTATTGCTGTTGGATGAACCTTGCGCCGGCATGAATCCCCATGAGACTTCTGCCATGATTGAGCTCATTAATACATTGCGCTCACAATTAAAAATCACCATCGTTCTTATTGAACACGATATGAAAGTTGTGATGAATATTTCCGATTCAATCCTTGTTCTGGATCATGGAGAGAAAATTGCCCAGGGAACACCGGATGAGATTCAATCCAACCAAAAAGTAATTGAAGCCTACCTGGGATCAGGTACAGAAAACCTTGTCGAAAAGTATTCCAGGCGCAAAGCTGACAAAGGGAAGTTGGACTAATTATGTACTTCGAAATTAAAGATTTACAAGTTTATTATCGTGCGATTCATGCGTTAAAAGGGATCTCTTTAACAGTAAATAAAGGGGAAATTGTCGCCCTCATCGGCGGAAATGGCGCAGGAAAAAGTTCAACCCTGAATTCAATTTCAGGACTGGTTCAAGGCCAATCCGGAGTAATTACTTATAAGGATGAAGTAATTACCGGTTTACCTACAGATATGATTGTCAAAAAAGGTATTATCCAGGTTCCGGAAGGACGACATATCTTCCCGAAATTAACAGTTCAGGAAAATCTGGAGATGGGCGCATTTTTAAATGACAATAAAGCTCAGGTTGAAGAAGATATGGAACATGTTTATCAGCTATTTCCAAGGATGAGAGAACGCAGAACGCAACCTGGAGGGACATTGTCCGGCGGAGAGCAACAAATGCTTGCGATCGGACGCGGCTTGATGGGGCATCCAGATTTAATGCTTCTTGATGAACCCTCTATGGGGCTGGCGCCGATTCTGGTGGAGCAAATATTTGATATTATTTTTGACATCAATCAGACTGGAACCAGTATCCTTCTGGTTGAGCAGAATGCTCAAATGGCTTTAGCAATCGCTGACCGTGGATATGTCCTTGAAACTGGGGAAATTGTTGTGAGCGGCACAGGACAAGAGCTTCTCAACGATCCGAAAGTCCAGGCAGCTTATCTGGGTGGAGAGTCCGAACAGGAAAAACTGCAAAAAGGCGATTATTACTTCTAAGTAACCAACGAAAAAGCCTCGGTAAGAGGTTTTTTTGTTGACAATATAACGTTGCAAGAGAGTATCTCCTGCGGTTCGACAGAATATCAAATCGTTGGAGTTTTTCTTTCAGATATAGCAATTCAAAATATAGAGAGGATTCTTTGTTGTTGTGATGTTTTTGAGTTCTGCATAAAAACATCACAACAACAAGTTTCTATCTCAGTATTCGAATAGCAAGTCTATTTTTCGAATTACTATTTCAGATCTCAGTGTAAAATTACAGAAAGAATTTTCACAAAAGGATGGTTGACATGCCAGATTTTTCCTGCAGATTATCCGATCAAATCCACCTCAAAACACCCATAATTCTTGCATCAGGAATTTCAGGGAACAGCGATTCTTTGTTAGTTCGCGCAGCAAAAAGCGGTGCCGCCGCAGTTACAACAAAAAGCTGTACATTAAAATACCGGCCTGGGACTGATAATCCGGCTTCATCCGATTGGGGCTGTGGCCTCATCACAAATCTTGGACTGACCAATCCGGGAGTTGATTCAATGGTTTATTTAATCAATGCATACCGACAAAAAGCCGCTGAATCGGTGGTACCGGTCATTGCAAATATCTATGCGGATAATCCTGATGAATTTGCTGAATTGACAACAAAAATCAAGCTTGCACAACCCGATATAATCGAGTTCGTTCTACCGGAATATGATCCAGGATTAGTCGCGGAGATTACCGCTGCAGTGCGAGTTAATGCCGGATTGATCCCAATATCAGTGAAATTGTCTGCGATTTGTTCGCATATTGGGAAAGTTGCCCGAAAAGCGCAGGATGCCGGAGCCGATTTTATCACCGCGGTAAATCCGGTTCCAGGAATGGTAATTGACGCCTATGCTGCAAAACCATTTCTAAGCCAGGGCAGCGGATGGATTTCCGGACCATCTTTAAAACCGATCGCTTTGAAGTGTATTTCTGATATTTATAAGGAAGTCAGTATCCCAATTATCGGGATGGGAGGAGTTTCTTCAGGCCTTGACATGGCAGAAATGATACTTGCGGGGGCAAGCGCTGTCGGAATTGGATCTGCATTGTATTATCGAGGATATGAAGCATTTACGAAAATACTCGTTGAGTTTGAAGAATTCATGAATTCAGAAGGATATAATAATCTGTCTGAAATTTGCGGAAAGATTTGGCGGTAAATTATGGAAAAACCATTTTCGATGGAAGAAAAAAAATCGAGAGTCTTTACTGTAGACAAAGTTAGAATTGAAAATGACACAACACACAGCCTGATCATGAAAGAACCCATGGCGAGTGAGCCGGGACAGTTTATTCTTATCTGGATTCCTGGTTTGGGAGAAAAGCCATTTAGTGTTGCTGGAAGCAATCCATTAATGATCACGATTGCTGACGTTGGAAAAGTATCCGGTCAGATCGATCGATATCAACCCGGAGACCGATTATGGATTCGAGGACCGTTTGGTCAAGGATACCAATCTTATGGGAAAGATGCATTGCTGGTTGGAGGAGGCTATGGTGCATCACCACTCCTTTATTTGGCAGAAACGCTTATCAAAAAAGGTATCAATGTGCATGTGTTTCTGGGCGCCAGATCTGCAAATCTGCTTATCCTCGTTGATGAATTCGAAAAAATGCCAGTGAAACTACATATCACTACCAATGATGGAACTCGCGGAATTCAGGGATTTGTAACCGTCCCGTTAGAGGAGACAATCCAACAATTATCAGATGTTCAAGAAGCGTGTGTGTATGCATGCGGACCTAAAAAAATGCTCTACGGAATTGATGCCCTTTGTGAGCGATACGGCATACCTCGCCAGTTATCCTGGGAAGCAATCATGCGCTGCGGGATGGGTTTGTGTGGCAACTGTAAGATCGAAATGCCGGACACCTGGGAAGAACCTGTCAATAAACCGGGTAGTAAAAAAGCCTGGTTGGTTTGCAAAGACGGTCCGACTTCTTTCACAAAATAAACTGGAAAATAAATTGTGCCAGATCGAACAGTAATTCGCTGCAATTCGAAATATGAAAAGGAATCATTGTTGTTGTGTTGTTGTTCCGCTTCGAGTAATAACAACATAACAACAAATTCCCTCTTTTTTCTCAAAAGGCTTTTCCATATTTTCAAATTTCTGAGTAATTCGAAAACTTTGGCTTGCTTTTCGAATAAATCGAGGTAATTTGGTTTTCTTTTATTAATTTCGATTAAAGGTCATAGATGCAAACCAATTCATCAAAGGAATTCTATTTATGAGTGCAATTCTTGCCATCCCGGTTCTTCTACTCAATATTGCAGGTTTTCTGATTTTTCCGGCCGTAAAATACCGTATTCAGGTTCAAAAATCTCCCTTAATCGGATTCTCCTCCCTTTTCCTTGTGATGTATTTTTTTGTTATTTTTGAAATTGGCAAAATTGGAATATATTTTACGATTTTTGTGAACGCAATTCTTTTAATCTATTCTCTTTTTCTGATCATCAGGAAGAACACGAGACCAAATTTTTTCAACACACTATTACCATTACTAATTATTTTTGTGACCTTTTTCTTAGTGGGAATTTTTGTTAGAAATCGCTTTTATTACGGCTGGGATGAGTTAGCTTTCTGGGATGCTTTTGTTCGTTCGTTATTCGTTACAGGAGAACGATCGACAAAAATCGTACATGCGGATTATCCTCTGGGAATTTCATTAATCCAGTATTACTTTGTAAGCATAACAAAATACAGCCAGGGCATCATCATATTTGGTATTCTCAGCGTTCTTTTCTCAGCCGTTCTCGCTTGCTGCCCCAATATTACAAAGAAAAATCTATGGACGATTTCCATAATCATCATATTTTCCATCTTGACACTATATCTATGTAATTTTGAGGCAATAGCGATCCGTGTTGATGGTCTGATGGGAATTTTCTTTGCAGCTTTGGTTTTTCTGATTATCACTGAAGAAAAATTTGACAGGCTTTTTTCAATTCAATTATCCATATTATTATTTTTCTTTATTTCTCTGAAAACACCTTGTCTGATTTTTGTGGCAATTTTAATTTTCTTATTGTTTTCAAGAATGGATCTGTTCTCTGAATTAAGGAAATCTCGCACTTCTGAAAGTCCACTGAAAGGGCTTTTTTCAAGTTCCTCAATCAGAAACCTCCTGATAATCATCGCCGGTCCTGCAATTGCATTCATTTCCTGGGAGGTCCGTAACCAGATTGTTCAACCGATGAAGATATTTTCAACCACGAGATTCACGCTCCAGAATATTCAACTTCTTTTCTCACCGGAAATTGCAGATCGTGAAAGACAAATCTGTTTAGACGGTTTGGAACACATTTTCGAGATAAATTTTTTTAATGCAAAAATTCCGGTGTATTTAATCGCTGCAGGTCTTTTCTTTCTTACATTGTTCATTGATCTATTGCTAAAAACAACCAATTCCAGAAAATTTCTGATCACAAACGCCATCCTTCTCATTGGATTCATTGGCTATACATTTTTTCAATTCCTTTTTGCCTTATTCATCCAGGAACCGGATTTAGGAGAGGAACTAAACAGTTTTGATCGTTATATCGGGACATATATCGTAGCCTGGCTGCTTTCATTTTTCTCAATCCTGCTATGGATGATTCGGAAATCAACTTCCATTATTTCGAAGCAGATTTTATCCATTATCAGTATGGTTGTTTTCTTCTATGTACTTTCTGTAACCCCTATGAAACAAATCTTCTCCCCTCCGCTGCAGGAAAAAACTATGTGGGTTCAGCAAAAGAAAGTGTACAAGCAATTTGTAAACACGATTCCCAAAGGAAGCATAGTCCAGACGATTGATTTAGAATCTTCAGGACTATCCTGTCTTATTCTGAATAACCTTTTCGTCGGACACAGTTATTTTATTTGGGATCCTTGCAGTAATCCGAAAGATTTTGAAATCAGCAAAGAAGAATTTGCTGACTATATCGATCAATCTGAAGCTGATTACATCTTGATCGAACATGGCAATGAGCATTTCTGGAATGAATTCAGCGAAATGTTTGACTTTCCATGGCACGGTCAAATTTTCAAAGTGGTTGGGCGGGGAGATTACCGGCGAGTGCTGCCGGATGAATAAAAACATCAATAAATTTTTTGTGTAACTAGAAGCATTTGAAATTTTTGACAAACGAAGTCGATGATAATGGTCTCAAACTATTGAGAACAAATTTTTGAAATCGTTTAAGGATTATTAATACAATTAATTCAGAATTTCGAAAAATTGACCTACCAAACGAATAAAGAGAGAAAAACATGTAGTTGTGATATTGTTGCGCAAAGCACAACAATATCACAACTACAAAGAATTCTATCTATATTCTGAATGGTTCAAAAAGAAGACAAATCTCCGAATATGATATAATCTTATAGACAAAAATATTCAAAATTGAAATTTTTCGGAGATGCATATGAAACTTTCAACGCGTACAATAGTCGCAATCGGTATTGGTGCCGCGGTTTTCCTTGTTCTAAACCGGTTTGTCTCAATTCCAAGCGGAATTCCTAATACAACGATCAATACTGCCTATGCATTTTTAGCTTTTATGGCAGTAATTTTTGGACCAATCGCAGGAGCTTTGATTGGTTTAATCGGACATGTATTAACGGATGCTACAGCTTATGGATCGGTTTGGTGGAGCTGGGTCATCGTTTCAGTCTTTGTTGGCGCCGTGATCGGACTTTCCTGGAAGAGAATTAATATCGAAAATGGCATTTTTGGGAAGAAGGAAATTATTACCTTCAATCTTTACCAAATTGCGGCAAATCTCGTGGGATGGGGCTTACTTGCTCCTGTTCTCGATATCATCATCTATGCAGAACCTTCGGATAAAGTCTTTATGCAGGGTCTGGTTGCAGGTCTTGCCAACTTAGTGACCATCGCCATACTTGGAACTGCATTTCTCGCTATCTATGCTCGAACCCGTACAAAGACGGGCAGTCTCAATATAGAAAAATAAGGATTTCGCACTCAGGTCTGATATTTCGAAAATGAATATTTGACCTTTTATCTTAAAGATGTTTTGAGATGAATTCCGTATCTCAAAACATCTTTAATCATTAAAATGGAACCATGCAAAACCCGATCATAGATTTTTCAAATTTCAGTTTCCAATATCGAGCACAATCAAATCCAACGTTAATTGACATTAATTTAAAAATCAATTCGGGGGAAAAAATTATCATCGCCGGACCTTCTGGCAGCGGTAAAAGTACGCTTGGTTATTGTATTAACGGTCTAATTCCGCATTTTTACAAAGGAAATATCAGCGGAAACCTTTGGATTGAAGGACAAAATGCAGCAAATTTGAAAATCTTTGATATTTCAAAATTTGTTGGCACAGTATTACAGGATTCTGATGGACAATTCGTTGCTCAAACAGTCGGAGATGATATCGCTTTCGCTCTCGAGAATGATGCCATCGATCAAAAAGAGATGATTTCCAGAGTTGAAAAAACAAGCCGATTGGTAGATATCCACACCCATCTGGGATCAACACCCAAAGAGCTGTCCGGGGGACAAAAGCAAAGAGTCTCATTAGCTGGAGTGTTAATCGATCAGGTCAATATTTTACTGTTTGATGAACCGTTAGCAAATCTGGATCCGGCAACCGGAAGATATGCAATGGAATTAATTGATGACCTGGCAAAAAATACCGGAGCTACTGTGATCATTATCGAGCATCGGCTTGAAGATGTTTTATGGCGTCCGATGGATCGGATCGTTTTAATGGGAGAGGGAAGAATTGTTGCAGACACTACACCAGATAAGATCCTCACATCCGGGTTGCTTGGAAAATTTGGGATTCGTGAACCACTGTATGTGACCGCATTAAAATATGCCGGGATTAAAATAACAGAGGAAATGCATCCAAGCGATGTCAGCCTGATGAATATGGACACTATCACAAAACCGCTTCAGCACTGGTACGAACAGACTGTAGAAAATGAAAGCAATCTCTCATCGAATTCAGTATTATCATTTTCTGACGTTTGTTTTTCATATTCCGCAGAGAGAGTTGTCCTCGATAACATCAGCTTTAAAATTTGCGAAGGTGAAATGACAGCGATTGTCGGGAAAAATGGAGCCGGCAAAAGCACTTTATGCAAACTGATATGCGGATTTGAGAAACCTGACAAAGGTACAATTGCGCTTTTCGGAAAGGATATGTCTCATGTCTCAATCAGAGAGCGCGCTGACTGTGTAGGTCTGGTCATGCAAAACCCGAATCAGATGATTTCCCAGGTGATGATTCGCGATGAAGTCGGACTCGGATTAAAACTTCGTGATATTCCACAAAAAGAAATTTCCGAACGTGTTGAGGATACACTCCGAATCTGTGGGTTATATCCATACCGTAACTGGCCAATTTCTGCATTATCCTACGGGCAGAAGAAACGAGTCACGATTGCGTCTATATTAGTCATGGAACCCCAAATCATTCTTCTGGACGAGCCAACAGCAGGCCAAGATTTACGACACTATACAGAAATTATGGAATTCCTGCAAATGTTACAGAAACGCGGAAAAACAATTCTGCTGATAACGCATGATATGCATCTGATCCTGGAGTATACACAGCGGGCAATCGTACTTGCAGATGGAAAATTGATCTGCGACAACCACCCTGCAAAAGTGTTGACGGATGATCGTGTCATCAAGTTAGCAAATCTAAAGGAAACCAGTCTTTTTTCACTGGCGAAAAATGCCGCCATTTCAGATCCGTTTGAATTTGTTAAGAAGTTTATCAGCTTTGACAGGGAGGCACGACAGACATGTCAACAGTAAAGATGTTATCATACATCAAAAGGGATTCACCTGTCCATCGTTTGAATGGCGTCACAAAACTGATAACATTTTTAGCCTGGACTGTTGTCTGTATGCTGAGTTATGATACTCGTGTTCTGCTGACAGCGATGGTTTTCAGTTTAATAATTTTCAAATTGGCAAAAATCCATCTTAATGAAGTCGGTTTTATCCTTATCTTTATTTGTTTTTTTCTTCTATTAAATGATGCAGCTATTTATATTTTTTCTCCCGAAGAAGGAGTAAAAATCTATGGCGCCCGCCATTTGATTTTTCAAATTTCAGATCGTTACACCGTCACACAGGAACAGCTTTTTTATCTGTTTAATGTAACGCTCAAATATTTGACAGTTGTCCCGATAGCGCTGTTGTTTCTCCTGACAACGGATCCGAGCGAATTCGCAGCTTCTCTGACAGGCATCCGAGTTCCCTACAAGATTTCATACGCTGTCTCAATTACATTGCGGTATATCGCTGATATTCAAACTGACTTTCACAACATCTCTCAGGCACAGCAAGCTCGCGGTGTCGACCTTTCGAAGAAAACAAGCCTAAAAAAAAGAATATCCGGCATCGCCATCATCGCGGTTCCATTAATTTTTTCGAGTCTTGACCGAATTGATTTGATCAGCAACGCCATGGATTTACGAGGATTTGGAAAGAAAGAAAAAAGAACGTGGTACAGCGCACGTCCTTTTCAGAAGGCAGATTATTGTGTGATTACTGCCGTTGTGATTTTATCCATCATCGGACTATTGATTACTTTTTTAGATGGACAACGATTTTTCAATCCCTTTATCAGCTAAGGATTGTTTTTTTAATAAATTGAGCTAATCAAGAGTATTCCAAACCGAACGAATTTTTACGAATTAATTTTTCAGATCATTCAAGTACACCCAAAAGAGTTATTTCTCCTGATCAGATAATTCGATCAAATTCATTCAATTGCCTTTTAATGATTTAAATCAGAAATTGAAGCATTTCCATAAATGGATGACCAATCACTGCGGAAGTCATCCACCGCTCTTTGAATATCCGGAAGCGATAAAGCGGCATGAAGCACAGACGGCAGAACTGTCACAGCGTGCGCTCCTGATTCAAATGCTTTAATGACCTGACCAATGTTCTTAAAACTCGCACCCAAAATTTTTGTTGCATAGTTATAAGATTGAATCATTTTCGCAGTTGTGGAAATAACATCGCAAGGATCAATATCCATGTTTTCCATTCTGTTATAGTATAGAGCTACATAGTCTGCTCCTGATTCCAGGGCAGTCAGCGCCTGGACTTTGGTATAAATTGCCGTGCCGGTGACATTTATTTTTTTTTGTTTTAATATACGAATCGCTTTCAACCCTTGTTCAGTGACGGGAATTTTTATGTAAACTTGATCATCAATTTGCTCAAGGATCGTCTCGGCATCTTTTAAAATACCGTCTGTATCTTGGGATACAACTTGAATATGCATCGTTCGTTTCAATCCAATCAGATCACGGATTTCACGAAAGTGAGTGAAAAAATCAATTTTTCCATGTTGAAATATTATCGATGGGTTGCTGGTTATGCCGGTAATCGGATAAATATCCATATATTTTCGGATATCAGAAATATTTACAGTATCAAAAAGATATTCCATAGGTAGGTCTCCGCTACAATTTTACTCCTGTATGATAATAAATAACCATTCGAATCATAGATCAACAATTCGAAATGTGGGAAAAATTCTCTCTTGTCGGGAAGTTTTTGCGTTTCGTAAAAAAACTCCACAACGACAAGTTTATCCGCTTTTTTCGAATAACAATTCCATATTTCGAATTACTGATCAGTAATTCGAAATATGGAAGAGAATAAGCATGATAGTAATTTTTACGCTTTACACAAAATTACTATTGCCTTCAGAAATATAAAAAGAAAAAGAATACTCTTTATGCTTGCTGTTCCAGTCTGGATTCAAGAATAATGAGAATTCTCTTTCATGCTCTCAATAAGAGAACTATGTTTATCGAAAATAGCCTCCGGAAAGTGTTATTTTGATGTAAACAACACTTTTATTCCATAGATAAAGATGAATGCCGGAAGCAGCATCGTTTTCGTATCAATAATCGATAAGACTGGAATTACCACTCCGATATTTTTCACCAGATCAATTCCGCCTAAAACGATCATTGCGATGCCGATCAACCAATTGACAGAAGGGTTAATGATGAGTTCACATAGACCGATAATCATAAAAACAACGGGGAACCATGCATCCAACGAGAAACCGGCTACGGAGACTGTGATTCCAAAAAACGGCAGAAGTTTGATTGCACTGAACAGTATTAATATCAACCCCAGTAAAATTGCTATTCCTTTGCGCATAATGTGCTCCTTGATGACTCCGTCGATCAACGGCTAAAATATCTTCCTATCAATGAAATGATGCAAGAAATATACCGATTTCATTGAATCAAATCCGTTGATGATTCAATCCGATGAACGAGATCGGCTTATATTTCTTCAACAGATTCAATTTTGGGGAAGAATTGACGTAATGTGCCTTCAACCCATCCATGAACGGTGGAAGAGGACATCGGACAATCCGCACAGGCTCCTCCCAGTCGAATTTTGACAACTTTCCCATCATATGAAACAAAAGATACTGATCCGCCATGATAATGATTAATATAATCATCCAATTCAGCAATCAGTCCCTTAATCTGCTCAATTTCAGAATACTTCTCTACCATAATCACCTCATCAAACTCCAATCGAACCACCAGTCATTGGATTTTCTAAAAAGTCTTTTCCGATTTCAAATCGCTGTCTTACTGTTTGATAGAAATAATATCAATGTAATTTTATTTTAATTGTACTCCGTCTGTATAGACCAAACCATTTTTAAGCATAATAACAGCATCTCGAAATATGGAGGAGTTTTCTTTCCTGTTGTGATGAATATACGCGAGGCGCAAAACCATAACAACAACATATTTTCGCTATCTATTTAAAAAGTTTGTCCCTATTTCGAATTGTTGGCTTCTCATAGAATCAATGATGTTTTTTTCTGAGCGATTATAATATAGCCATACTTCATTTAAAATAATTATGTATTTTTGAGGCAGCCATATGAAAATTATTGAAATTACTGAGATGTCGCAGCAGGTTTATGATGCATTTTCAGTACTAATTCCCCAATTATCTACTTCCGCTGTTATTCCATCATGGGAAGCATTAGAAGACATGATTCATTCGAAGGCTTCCATCGTTCTTGCAGCCGTGGATTCAGAAAATAACCAGAAAATCCTTGGATCGTTGACACTCGTTGTATTTCGGATTCCAACCGGAATTCGAGCTTGGATTGAAGACGTTATCGTTGATGAAAAAGCAAGAGGTATGGGTATAGGGGAACAATTAGTCAGAGCTGCTTTAGAACGAGCAAAAGCTGAAGGAGCCAAAACAGTTGATTTAACATCCAGGCCCTCACGAGAAGCGGCGAATCGGTTATATCAACGTTGTGGTTTCCAGGCACGCGAGACGAATATATATCGTTATAAAATTGATTAATTTTTACCGGTTTTTTCGATACAAGAATTAACTTGCAGGCATTCTCATTCTTTTGGTATGATGAAACCAGGAGATCATTTCGATTGTCTGTCTTTATAAATATTGGATTGATCAAATAACACATACCAAGCCGGCAAGATAATCCGAAAATACAAATGATAGGATAAGACAGGAAGGAAGAATTCGGTGAAGGAAGAACGATTTCAATTTAAAAAGATTGACGCTTTTGCCACAGAAAAATCCGAAGGTAATCCTGCCGGAATGATTATGCTTCATCCATCCGAAGAAATCACGGATGAAAAGATGCAGCAAATTGCCAAAGAATTAAAAGGATTCGTCAGTGAGACCGGATTTGTTTTTCCAGAATCAGATGAGAAATTTCGGTTGAAATATTATTCCTCCGAAAAAGAAGTTAATTTTTGCGGACATGCGACGATTGCCATCCTGTACGAGCTTTTTTCGAGTATTGATTCATTAAAAACAAAAAAGCAGATCAAAATCCAGACCAATGATGGCGAATTAACGGTTGAAAACAGGATTGATGAAGAAAAATCAGTCTTCATTATGTCACCTTCACCAAAATATCATTCCATTTCCCCGTCAGCCAAAGATATTGCTTTAGCATTAAACATTGAAACTGAAGAAATCAATACTGAGTATCCGATCGAAATCATCGATGCGGGTCTGATTACGCTATTGGTCCCCATCCGATCATTAAAAACGGTTCTTCAAATGAATCCTGATTTTTTTGCGCTTAGAGAGTTTTCACAAAAACATCAGATCCATATCATTGAAGTATTTTCGGATGAAACCAGTGTTCCGGAAAATGATTTTCGAGTCCGAGTTTTTGCTGCAACTTTTGGCTATCTGGAAGATCCTGCAACCGGATCCGGAAATTCAGCATTAGGATACTATCTGCTGCAGCATCAGTTGTGGAAACGGCCTGTCATTCGTATTGAACAAAATCAATATCGCGATCGATTTAATATTGTTCAACTTCGAAAAATGACGGATATGAACGGAAATATCAGAGTCTCTTTTGGAGGCGGTGCAATAAAGAAAATTGAAGGAGAATATATCCTTTATAGCAATTCTTAACTTGCTTATTCATCAGAAACAGAACTGTTTTATAGCGAATGGAACTGAAAAAAGAACCAATTCGAAATTCGGAAAAACATATTAAAAAAGAGAAAATATTTTTTATTGTTTTGTTTCAAAAAAGAGCACAAACATAACATAGCTGTATGTTATCCTTTCCAACAACCGATTGTTTGAAGAAAAGGGATACAAGACTCTTTTTTAAGGTTTTATCATGATTATGGTCTCCAAATTGAGATACTTTATAAAATTTTTGAGGATCAGATAAGAAAATTTAATTCCTAAGGATTATTTATGAGTGCAAACAGCAATACCAGTATTTTTGAAGAACTGAAATGGCGTGGATTGATCTATGACGTAATGGATGGCGTTGAAGAATTACTGGCAAAACAAAAGATTACACTGTATAACGGTTTTGACCCGACTGCAGACAGTCTGCATGTCGGTCATATGGTTCCAATGATTGCCCTGGCACGTTTCCAGCGGTTCGGTCACCATGTTATCGCACTGGCAGGAGAAGGAACTGGAATGATCGGGGATCCCAGCGGAAGATCTGCAGAAAGAAACTTGCTATCAGCAGAAGAAGCGCATCACAATGTCGAAGAAATTAAGAAACAGCTAGCTCATTTTTTGGATTTTGAAGTCGCAACGAATCCTGCACGAATTGTAAATAACGGCGATTGGTTGCTGAATTATAAGCTGGTCGATTTCTTACGCGATATAGGGAAACACTTTACCATTAATACCATGTTAACCAAAGATTCTGTTAAGAATCGAATGAATCGGGACAGCGGTCTCTCTTATACAGAGTTCAGCTACAGCTTACTGCAATCGTATGATTTTTTGCATCTGTTCGAGACAGAAAATTGTGTCATGCAGATAGGTGGCAGTGATCAATGGGGGAATATTACA
>Ga0116193_1001080_pt1 | contig 23706 bp, 21 predicted proteins | sample AD_UKC115_MetaG_FD_89892 | JGI IMG/M metagenome (GOLD analysis project Ga0116193, IMG submission 89892) | Active sludge microbial communities of municipal wastewater-treating anaerobic digesters from Hong Kong - AD_UKC115_MetaG | ecosystem: Engineered > Bioreactor > Anaerobic > Digestate... | reverse complement strand
TTCGGATCTTTGATCGATCTTTTGATTAATAAGAGTTATCTTATTGTTGATTTATTTTTGTGCTACGCTCAAAAATAAATCAACAATAAAAAATCCCCATCATAGTTCGAATTGCTGCTTTTTCCTTGACTATGGAAATTTGAAACGCAGACTTGCTATCGCTGATTTCTGAGTATATCGGAAAATACACGGTAAAATTTATGTAAAAAAGGAAAATATCAGGATTTCGTTTGGAAAAAAAGGAGAGAACAAACATGATTACCGAACCGATGCATGTATCTGATGAAACCTATGAAAAAGCAGTACTTCAATCAACCCTGCCGGTGATTGTTGATTTTTGGGCACCCTGGTGCGGACCCTGTAAGATGGTTGGACCATTGCTGGATGACATAGCAAAGGATTACGCAGGAAAATTGGTCGTTGCTAAAGTGAATACCGATGAAAATTCGGAACGTGCAGTCTCTTATAATGTGCAGACTATCCCCACATTACTTTTTATTAAAAATGGAGAAATTCTGAAACGACATTCAGGTTCGCTTTCTTATGCTGCATTGCGTGAAATGGTTGATAGTTTCCTGGCAATTTGATGGTGCTAACCTCTTCAGACGTTTTTTCCGAAAAGAGATCTGAAACTGAATTTGGTTTCAGATCTCTTGTTTTTCATCAGGCAGTCTCTCGATTTGCCGGTCTTTTGAAATTTAGAAAATCCTCTTAAGAAAAAGAAGCATATTTGATGTTTTGATAATCTTTTATGCGCAATAAAAAAAACAACAAATATTCTTTTCCATATTTCGAATTACTGTTTGGAGCTTTTGTTCTTTGATGTTCGTTAATGTTATAGAATAAAACAAAGAAGGATTTTTTTCATTTTTTATTCAATTGGAAAAAGGCATAAAAGAGTCAGTGGATCACAATGTTCTTAATGTTGAAGAGGGTTTATTTCTGGTTCTTTTACAAAAAAAAACAAAATGACGACTTCATTCGATAGAATGTAAAGCAGCATTAATTTCTCATCCAGACAAACGAAAAGAGGGAATCATGAAGAAAATATTTGGAGTAATTTTATTGATTTTCAATATCATAGTATTTGCTTCCTATGATCAGGTTTCGGCTTCAAATTTGCCAAAGAACCAGATCACGCAAGAGAATTGTATGGATTCATATTTGAAGATTGGCGATTGTGTTTACAAATCCTATGAGAATGGAAAATTACGTGTGCGTAGTTCTCCTGACATTTCCTCAAATGAAAACATCATCGAGAATGCCGAGGAAGGCAGCAGGATGGTCATTGTCGGAGGTCCTGTTTGTACTTCCGGATATCGCTTTTGGCAGGTTAAAACAGAACATGGTACAGTCGGATATGCTGCGGAAGGCAGCAAATATCAGCGCTGGATGCTTTTAACTGATCCTGTCAATTGTTCGAATATTACGAGCGGACCAGTATCGATTGAAACGCCTTCACCGAAATACTGTCCTATAAAAGATTGTGCTTGCTCGTACCTGAAAGTAGGTGATCATATCACTGTATCAGATCGCGGATCGATCAGCGTCCGAAGTGATCCGGATCTGCATCCAAGTGATAATATCATTTATCGCGCTCCGGTCGGCAGCGGCATGCAGATTATTGACGGTCCATTTTGCAGTTGGGGTTGGCTGGTTTGGAGAGTCAGGACTGATAACGGCGTTTTCGGTTACGCTCCGGAAAGCAATGGAACCTCCTGGTGGATGACCCCGGATGAGGAGCAACCCTATGTCAATCCTTGGACTCCGCCATATAATCCGTGGAATCCTCCTTATAACCCGTGGAAACCGACTAACACTCCGACAGCAGTGCCGCAGGTTTCTGGCAACTGTTCACTTTTATACAGCGTTCCTTCATATCCAGCGAAATTTTTTCCAAATCAGGAGACTGATTTCACTTGGGCTGTTCGCAACGATTCCGGAGAGGCTTGGACCACTGACAGTTTTGATATAGCTTTTATTCGCGGGACGAATATGCTCAAACGGAAAGAAACGACTCGATACGATCTTCCCTATGATATCTATCCGGGCAGTTCGTTTTCACTGACTGTGGATGCAATTGTTCCTTCCTCACCAGGGAGATATACTATGACGTTTGGAGTTGTTGAAAACAACATGATTGTCTGCAGTATGGATGTCATGGTCGATGTAGCCTGGTAGACACTGTTTATGGAATACTGATTTTATGATCTGACAAAAGGATCCGTTCATTCATTTTTATCAAGATGATGGCTGGCGGATCCTTTTATTGTTTAATAAAAATTGGAATAATATCCTGTATTGGTTAATGTCAATCGCTGTTCCCTAAGTGGATATCAATAGAATTTAATCGATTTATCAGTACTTCGAAAAATAAATTCTTTTCATATTTGGAATGATAACGATTTATCACTTTACTTGACTAAATTAGCAAAGCAATGTATCATAATGAATATTTCTCATAAGAGGATTTGGCTGACCTTGGAAAAAATATTAGAGACTCTCCGTAAAAGTGAACAAATTGCTTACCAGTTACGCTCGATTTTTGAACATTACGGATATCAAAAATTCCGGATGGCTAAGTTTGAAGCATACGATTTTTATACGCATTATAAGGATTTTCTTGCGGATAGTCCGATCCTGACATTTACTGATTTTTCCGGAAAGCTGATGGCATTAAAACCTGATGTGACGATGAGCATTGTGAAGAATACTCGCGCGACTGAAAAATGTCCGGAAAAGCTTTACTATATGGAAAGTGTCTATCGCTTGTCAAGGGAAGTTCGAGAGTTTAAAGAAATTTTTCAAATTGGATTGGAATATATAGGAAAGGTATCTGCTTATACTCAGGTTGAAGTAATCAATCTCGCCCTCAAGTGCCTTGCCTGTATTGATGAGAACTATGTTCTGGGTGTTTCCCACATGGGATTTTTATCCGGCTTTTTTGATGCCATCCCGGTGGATCAGACAGAGAAAAGAACACTGCTTGATTGCCTGGAAAGCAAGAATTTGCACGAGTTGAATCGTCTGATTGGTCAATATCATTTGGATGATCAACTGGGAAAACAATTAAAAGTACTCGCCGGTATCGGCGGATCAATGGAAACAGAGCTTCAAAAAATCAACGGTCTGATTTTGAATGAAAAAATGCAAATTGCGTATGAAGACTTGCAGTCACTTTACGATGTTTTAAAACGAAATCAGCTTTCAAGGTCGATGCGCATGGATTTTTCTTTGACAACTGATGAAAAGTATTATAACGGCCTTGTATTCCGAGGGTATGTGATGAGTGTTCCGAAAGCGATACTTTCCGGAGGGCAATATGATAACCTGCTGATCCGAATGCATAAACCTGATTTGCAGGCAATTGGTTTTGCGATTTATTTTGATGAAATGGAACGTGTTCTTAAACAGCCAGAAAATAACAGCTACGATATGGTCATTCTTTATGATGATAACTCTGATCTCAGTGTGCTTTACGAGGAGGTTGAAGACTTAATCTGCAATGGCAAGCGGGTTTATGTAGGAGAAACCATACCGCAAAAAATCATAGGTACTGTGTATTGCAAGATGGAAAGAAATCGGAGAGTGGAGATTCAGATATGATCAATATTGCTATGCCAAAAGGACGTCTGGGTGATCAGGTCTATAAATTATTCTCTTCCATTGGATATCACTGCAGTTCTATGAGCAGTGACAGCCGAAAACTCGTTTTTGAAGATCCATCGTCCGGTGTGCGGTATTTCTTGATCAAGCCGTTTGATGTAGGAATATATGTTGAACGGGGTGTGGCTGATGTCGGTGTCATTGGAAAAGATGTACTGATGGAAACGAAACCGAAAGTTTATGAGCTGTTGGATCTTGGATTCGGTTGTTGTGAGCTTACTGTCTCTGCGCTGAATGACTATCAGGATGATTTTGAATCTGTTTTGCGGGTGGCTACAAAATATCCCAACATTACAAGACAATATTATCAAGACCAAAATCGGGAGATTGAAATTATCCGATTAAATGGATCGATTGAACTGGCTCCGATCCTTGGGCTATCCGATGTAATCGTGGATATTGTAGAGACTGGATCGACTCTGCGGGAAAATCATCTTAAGATTTGTGAACACATCGCTACCAGCAGTGCAAGGCTGATCGCTAACATGAAAAGTTTCCAGTTTAACCAATCCGAAATCCATAATATGACGGAATCCATCATAGAAATGATGCAACAATGAGCAGATATTTATCCCATAGATTTGGGGGGCTGGAGCCATATGTTCCCGGGGAACAGCCGCATAATCGAAATTATCTTAAATTAAATACCAACGAAAGCCCTTTTCCGCCTGCTCCTGGTGTTATTGCATCCATCAGTCGAGCGGAAATTTACCGATTAAATCTTTATCCGGATCCGGATACACGTGCTGTATCCGAATCGGTTGCAGCTCATTTTCATTTGGATCCAAACAATGTTCTGCTCGGGAATGGGTCTGATGAGTTGCTTTCATTTTGTTTCCAAGCATTTTGTGATGCTGAACATCCTGCCTGTTTCCCGGATATTTCTTATGGCTTTTATCCGGTTTTTGCTCAAATTTTTTGTGTACCAGTACATATTTTTCCGCTCAATGCGGACTTTCATATTCATGCAGCTGATTATTGTCCGGCAGGTGGAACAATTTTCATTGCGAATCCCAATGCTCCGACAGGTTTGACATTATCTCTTCAAGAGATAGAAATAATTCTGAAAGCCAATCCGGATCATGTGGTGGTTGTCGATGAAGCTTATGTTGATTTTGGCGCAGAGAGCGCTAGCATGCTGATCCGCAAGTTTAAAAATTTGGTGGTTATTCAGACGATGTCAAAATCTCGAAACCTTGCTGGAGCACGAATCGGGTTCGCTTTGGCAGATAATGAATTGATAACGGATCTGAGAACGATGAAGTATTCGTTTAATCCTTATAACCTGAATCGACTCTCTCTGGCAGCAGCCGCGGCAGCATTGCGGGATGACGAATATTTCCAGGGCTGTATTCAAAAAATTATCGAGGCTCGTGTGTTTATTACTGCGGAATTAGAAAAACGTGAATTTCAAGTTCTGCCCTCTTTGGCTAATTTCATCTTAGCAAAGCCAGTTATACCAGGTGAAATTTATTATCTTGGTTTAAAAGAAAAGGGTATTCTGGTTCGTCATTTTCAGCAAAACAGAATAAAGGATTATGTTCGCATCACTGTTGGAACGATCGACCAAATGCAGATACTTCTGGATGCAACCGATCAATTGCTCAAGGAGGCAGGATGAGAAAGGCAACACTGGAACGGAAAACAACTGAAACGAATATTTCGCTAATGCTGGTTGTCGATGGTATTGGTAAAACCGAGATTACGACTGGGAGCGGATTTCTGGATCATATGCTCACACTTTTTGGCCGGCATGGGGGATTTGATCTTATTCTGAACTGTCAGGGCGATTCTGATGTGGATTTCCATCATATAACAGAAGATATCGGAATTTGTCTGGGAAAGGCTTTTTCTCAGGCACTTGGAGACTGCTGCGGGATTACACGATATGGAAATTTCCTTTTACCGATGGATGAAACGCTGATAATGATCGCGTTAGATATCTGCGGCAGAGCTTTCCTTGGCTATCATGTTTTGATCCCTGCATCAAAAGTTGGCGATTTTGATACAGAGCTGGTTCAGGAATTTTTAATGGGTTTCTGTCGCAGTTTGGGATTGACACTGCATGTCCGTCAGTTGGCTGGGACGAATTCACACCACTTAATCGAAGCCATTTTTAAAGGTCTGGCAAGGGCGATGAAACAGGCTGTATCGATCGATTGCGTTTTTCCCAATGAAATTCCATCTACCAAAGGTGTACTATTCTGATTGGCTACATCCAGTGATAATAAAAGTTTTTAAGAAACCTGAAAAAATGAATTTCATGATGGTAAAAACATCTATCTTTGAGATAGCGTGGAGCAGCAGTAATTCGAAATTGGAGTCAACCTTTCGAATCAAGCGCGTTATATGATATTGGAGAAGGGATCGATACATGCTCGCAATCATCGATTATGGCGTTGGGAATTTATTTTCACTTTCCAGTGCTTTAGATTATTTGGGCGTTTTACATACAGTTACCGACCAACCGGACGAAATCGATCAGGCTGATCGAATTATTTTGCCGGGAGTTGGAGCTTTTGGAGATGCCATGACGCATCTTTCTGAACGAGACTTGATTCGTGTGTTAGTGAATCAGGTTGTGAGGGGTAAACCCCTGCTTGGAATTTGTCTTGGTATGCAGATGTTATTTGAGCGCAGTTTTGAATTTGGTGAACATGTAGGATTGTGTTTTCTGACAGGAAGCGTAGTTCCGCTTCGTGAATCGATACCGGATCATTTCAAAGTCCCTCACATTGGCTGGAATCGTCTGAAATTTATTCGACAGGATGATCCATTTTTGCAATTCACACAAGAAGGGGATTATGTCTATTATGTACATTCTTATTATGTCCGTGATTGTGCTGACAGCATGACAGCAGGATCCGATTACGGGACATTCATTCCGGGAGTAGTACATAAAGACAACCTTTTTGGAACTCAGTTTCATCCGGAAAAAAGCGGTACAGTCGGTTTGAGAATCTTACAAGCATTTTGCAGCTTTCCTATATAAGAAGAGAGGTCAGTTTAAAATGGAAATTTTCCCTGCAATTGATCTCAGTTATGGACAAGTTGTCCGATTGAAACAAGGTGATTATCACCAGAAGCAAATCTATAGCAGTAATCCTCTGGAAACTGCGCTGAATTTCCAAAAACATGGTGCGCGGAATCTGCATGTAGTGGATTTGGATGGCGCAAAAGAAGGAGCTGCTATATGTGCAGATTTAATACATGCTTTTTGTAGTATTAATGGATTATTTGTCGAAATCGGCGGTGGAATCCGTGAAGAAAAACAGATTGTTAAATATCTGGAATGGGGCGCAGACAGAATTATTCTGGGAACTGCCGCGATAAATAATCCAAGTTTTACAAAAGAAATGATCCGAAATTTTGGATCGAGCATCGCAATCGGCGTTGATGCCAGAGACGGTTATGTCGCTATCCAGGGATGGACAAAAGCAACCGATGTAAAGGCAGTATCTTTTTGTCTGGCACTTCAGGATGCAGGCGTGAAGACGATTATTTATACGGATATCTCTAAAGATGGTTTATTGCAAGGAACGAATCTTGATGCTTATCGGGATCTCCGGCAACGCTTGCCTGAAGTGAATATCATTGCCTCTGGTGGAATTTGCTCGATAAAAGATCTTATTGCTTTGCGAGATATGGGTATCCATGGCGCCATCATAGGAAAAGCGATTTACGAGAACCGACTTTCATTAATGGATGCCATAGCAATCACTGCAGTGGAGAGGTAGTACGATGATTTCAAAACGAATCATTCCTTGTCTGGATATTTGCGATGGATGTGTTGTCAAAGGAATTAATTTTTCGAACCTGCAGATCATTGATGATCCAGTATCCCTTGCACACTTTTATAATGAAAACGGTGCGGATGAACTGGTGTTTTACGATATCACTGCCAGCTTTGAGCAACGCACTTTATTTTATGAAGTTCTGATCCGTACTGCTCAGGAAATTTTTATTCCTCTGACGGTTGGGGGAAATATTCGCACACTGGAAGATTTTGATCATGTTTTGAAATTCGGAGCGGACAAAGTCAGTATTAATACCGGAGCTATATATAATCCGGATTTCATTGAGTCTGCAGCAAGAAAATATGGCAGTCAATGTGTTGTTTTATCAATGGATGTAAAAAGAGTAGATGGCCATTTTCGTGTCTTCCAAAAAGGGGGACGGGAAGATACTGGATTGGATGCATTGGATTGGGCAGCTTATGGCGCTGAGCATGGGGCAGGTGAGCTGGTGGTCAATAGTATTGATACAGATGGAGTTAGAAATGGATTTGATCTGGAGCTTCTGTCAAAAGTTTGCAATCGAGTAGATATTCCAGTCATTGCTAGTGGTGGAGCGGGCAATATGGAACATTTTGCACAGCTCTTTCAAAAAATTCCGGGTGTGGATGCTGGTCTGGCAGCATCAATTTTTCATCGCAGAGAGGTCGATATACCATTATTAAAAGTATTTTTGCGGGATAGAGGTATTGAAATGAGGATCGATAATGGAACTGCTGCATCAGCTTGTATTCGATGATCAAGGATTAATTCCTGCTATTGTCCAGGACTATTTTAGTGGTGAAGTGCTGACATTAGCGTTTATGAATGAGGAAAGCCTCCGCATCAGCATTGAGGAACAACGCACTTGCTTTTATTCTCGTTCTCGAAAAACACTTTGGCGGAAAGGTGAATCCAGCGGGAATGTACAGCATATAGTTCGCATTCTAACGGACTGCGATTTCGATTCTCTGGTTATACAGGTAATCAAAGATGGTCCAGCTTGTCATGAAGGATTGGAAAGTTGTTTTCATCATTTATTCTTTGAGGGAATCCTTCCGGAAAAGTTCTCTCTGGATGATTTGTACCACTTGATTCAGAAACGAAAAGAAACGATGCCGGCAGGTTCTTATACAACGTATCTCTTTGAAAAAGGTCGAGAAAAAATACTGAAAAAAGTTGGAGAAGAATGTTCTGAAGTCATTATCAGCGCGATGAAGAACAATCGGCAGGAAACGATTTACGAGAGTGCGGATCTGGCGTATCATCTGCTTGTATTGTTGAGTGAAATGAATATTTTGCCGGAAGAAATTCGGAATGAATTGTCAAAACGGCATATCATAGACAAAAAAACAAAACAAGAAATTCCTCAATAAGTTTTCTCAATTGATTCGAAAGCTATGTTAGGATTTTGAATTGCTGAAAAAGCATTTCAGATCAGTAATTTGAAATGGGAAAAGAATTTTTTGTTGTTTTTTATTTGAAAAGTCAATCGACATATTGAATAGCTGATTTCAGTTCTTCTTTCGAAATCTGAAAAATATTATAAAATTCTCTGTACATATGACAGGGAGTGATGATGATACAGCAAGCCAGTTGGAAGAAAAACACAATTTTATTCTTGTCCAGCCAGACCTTTTCTCTGTTTGGATCCATGCTGGTGCAATATGCCATAACCTGGTATATCACGCTGGAAACCCAATCCGGTGTGATGATGACCTTCTCAATCTTATGCGGATTCCTGCCCACTTTGTTGATTTCCCCCTTTGCAGGAGTCTGGGCTGACCGGTTTGATCGAAAACTTTTAATCATTCTGTCTGATGCGCTGATTGCTGTGTCGACGTTAATTCTTGCAATTCTTTTTTTGACGGGCATTGATGGTATCTGGCTGCTCTTTGTAGCATCCATTCTCCGCTCGTTTGGCGGCGGCATTCAATCTCCAGCCGTGAGCGCTTTTATCCCGGAACTGGTTCCTGAGGAACATTTAACCCGAGTGAATGGCATCAGCAGCAGTTTGCAGTCATTGGTAATGCTGATTTCTCCGATCCTAAGCGGAACACTGCTCAGCTTCTCCTCCATCGTTCTGGTTTTTTTTATTGATGTCGTCACAGCTGCTATCGCTGTGATCATCATGCTATCATTGAATACATCGAAACGCATCATTGCCTCGGTTCGGGAAAAAATCAATTATTTTCAGGATATGCGCGATGGTATCCAATATATTCATGACCATGCATTTATTCGGATACTATTTATTTACTGTGCGATTTATTTTGTCCTGGTCTCGCCATTGGCTTTTTTGACTCCCTTGCAAGTTGCTCGGACGTATGGAAATGATGTGTGGCGTCTGACTACGATTGAAGTCGCATATTCTCTTGGAATGGTCGCGGGTGGTATTCTGATCGCTGCCTGGGGCGGATTCCGCAACAGATTGCATACCATTGTTTTATCCTATCTGGTCGTGGCAGTATGCGGTTTTTTGCTTGGTGTAATATTCAACTTTTGGGTTTATTCCATACTGATGGGAATCATCGGTTTAGTGATTCCCATGTTCAATACGCCGTTTATTGTGATGCTTCAGGAGAGAGTCCCTGAAAACTTTTTAGGTCGCGTATTCAGTGTGCTCAGCATGATTTCAAGCTTTGTCATGCCGTTTGCTATGCTAATTTATGGACCGCTCGCAGATATGTTCCGAATTGAATGGATGCTGATCATCACTGGATTGTTCATGTTCCAACAAGGAATCATGATGCTGCGGAATCCAAAGTTGATCGAAGCAGGCCGTCCAGATATGCAAACAACGTTGGATTCAGAGAAATCTGTGGAAGAGCTCCGGTAGTTCGAAAATGAAATCCGTACCGGTAAAGACAATTCTCTCTGCATATTCCGAAAAAGAAGATTGGTTCGGGACAAACTACAATATGAATCTCTATCGCGGTTGTTGCCATGGGTGTATATATTGCGACAGCCGCAGCGATTGTTACGGTATCGATAATTATGATGAAGTCAGGATTAAAGAAAATGCAATAGTGATTCTGGAGCGTGAACTCAGGTCGAAAAGAAAAAAAGGGATTGTGGCAACCGGAGCAATGAGCGATCCCTATAATCCTTTTGAGAAAACTTTGCAGCTCACACGCAGCGCGATGGCGTTGATTGATCGTTTTCACTTTGGTTTCAGCGCTGCAACGAAAAGCGACCTGATCTTACGAGATATTGATTTGTTATCAAAAATCTCCAGGCATTCTCCCGTATTAATACAATTAACGATCACGACGTCCGATGATGAATTGTGCCGAAAAATCGAGCCGCATGCTTCCGTTTCATCGGAACGATTTCGCGCAATTCAGATGTTATCAAATTCCGGCATTTTCACTGGTATTTTGTTAATGCCTATACTGCCTTTTCTTGAAGACTCAGAAGAAAATATTCGTCAAATCGTTGTGATGGCGGGAGATTATGGAGCCCGATTTATTTATCCGGCGTTCGGTGTCACACTTCGCCAAAACCAACGGGAATGGTATCTCAACAAAATCGGTGAATTATTTCCTGAGGTAAAGGAGAAAACCATCAAAACTTTTGGAAATAGTTACTATTGTCAGTCTCCTAACGCGAAAAAGTTAAGGCGCATCTTTCAGGAAGCATGTCAGCAGCGAGGAATACTCTATGAAATGGCGGATATTATCCATGCGTATAAAAAGGGATATTGGGAAGATCAGCTTTCTCTTTTCTGATCAAAAAGCGACAAAACTGCGTATTAACGAATAGAATTCGATACAATCAGTGAAGAAATGAGAACTTATGAATGAACTATTATCGATTCCTGGAGTTGGGAGAAAAACGGTAGAGGATTTTGAACTTCTGGGTATTCACAGTTTGGATGATTTGAGGCGGCAGGATCCGGAAATACTATATCAAAAAATCTGTGAGGAAAAAGGATATAGACTCGATCCATGCGTGTTGTATGTGTTTCGGTGCGCAGTTTATTTTGCGGTTGAAAAATGCCACGATCCTGAAAAATTGAAATGGTGGAGTTGGAAGGATCGCGCCTATCAAAATCCGCTCTTAAAAAATCCTGTTTTTTCTCTTGAATATTGGGATGAAAAATTTATTGAAGATCTCGCTCATTTTGCGAATAATCAAAAGATTGCAGCTTTTTTACGGGATGGTTTCCCTTATCCATATACTTTAGAAAACGCCAGGTTTTATGTTGCCGCTTGTATTCAAAAAGAAGCTGATCATCAGGTAACCCGTGCGATTGTCATAAATAACAGGGCAGCAGGAAGTATTGGCGTGTTTCAGAAATCGGATGTCTATCGAAAAAGTGCGGAGCTTGGTTATTGGTTGGGTGAAGAATTTTGGGGACAAGGTATCATGACGGAAGCCGTGAAGCAGATTTGCAGTCTGGCATTTTCTTCACTGGATATTGTCCGCATTTCGGCAGAACCATTCGCATCCAATCTGGCTTCAAGGAAAGTTCTGGAAAAAGCCGGTTTTTCACTGGAAGGAATTCTCCAGAAGAGTGTTTTCAAGAATGGCAAACTGCTTGATTCCTGTATCTATGCAAAAATTCTGAGGGATGCCTGACTGAGGAGTTTTCGAAACAGGGAGCGATATTGCCCTTGGTCAGCAATTCATCATATGGAGAAAATTCATTGTTATTGTGATGTTTTTGCGCGTAATACAAAAACATCACAATAACAAGTTTTTCCCGGTTGATTCAAACCACAAGTCAATATTTCAATTATTGGCCTTTGGCTATTAAAATTACCAACGAATTGAATTCATGTTGATTATGATAATTCCTAAAAAGAAAAATTTTTGATCGGAACAGCGATGCTATTCTTCTTGTTTCTGTGAGCGTTTTTCTCGAAGAAGCAAGCGAATTACAGCTGCCGCTCCTTTGTAGGCTGGATTTTCAAAACGTTTTTTTACATTCAGCAATTCTGCGCGGATTGGAATTTGCTGCGGACATTTTTTCTCACATCGCCCACATTGAACGCAAAGCGAAGCATTGCTTCTTTTGATTTTAAACGTTGTCGAAAGCAGATAATCTTTCAAACCACGAAAATAACTGTCCGAATAGCTTGCATTGTAACAGCGAAAAGATCCTGGAATATCCACTCCATGCGGGCAGGGCATGCAGTAAGAACATCCGGTGCACATCACTTTGATTTTTTCATTAATGGCAACCTTAACCTGATCGATAATCTCTTGATCATGATGGGTGAACTCGCGTTGTTCAGACGCCGTAGCTATGTTCTCATCCACCATGGACATCGCGTTCATACCGGACAGGACGCAAGTCACTTCTTTTTGAGCCCAAAGCCAGCGCAATCCCCAACTTGCAGGAGATTCTCCTGTCTTTCCAAAAATATTTTTTGCCTCGACAGGCAGCCCATTGGTCAGCGTCCCGCCTCGCAACGGTTCCATGATAACAACTGGAATATTCTTTTGATAAGCTGCGAGTAAACCGGCGCGTCCGGCTTGGCTGTTTTCATCCATGTAATTGTACTGAATCTGGCAGAAATCCCAGGGATAAGCGGATAACAGCTCCAGAAATGCGTTGGTGCTTCCGTGAAAAGAAAAACCGACTTTTCGAATCTGCCCGGATGCTTTTTTCTCGGCAAGCCATTCTTCAATACCCAATTCTCTCAGATGATTCCAGACTTTCAGATCCGGGAGCATGTGCATGAGATAATTATCTACATAATCAGTCTGCAGCCTTTTCAGTTCCGTATCAAATATATTGACAACATTGTCATGATTGCGAATCAGATAAGACGGCAGCTTTGTCGCGATCATCACCCGATCTCTGCAGCGGTTATTGGCCAATATTTTTCCCAGTACGGCTTCTTTCCCGAAGTAGATATACGCTGTGTCAAAATAATTAATTCCTCCTTCAATTCCGCGAAGAATCAATTTTTCACAGGCGGCATAATCCATTGGGAGCCGCATACAACCGAATCCGAGTATTGAATAGCCATTTCGATACAGCATTTGCCGTTCCTCTTTTTTTCTTATTGTATTTACAATTCGATATATGGGCAGATCCTTTGAAGTCATGATGTCTTTGTGTTTCGCGTAAAGACATCATGACTTCAAATTTTTCCCGGTTGATTCAAATAGCACGCCGATATTTCGAATTACTGTTATTGAATTGTTTCTGAAGATTATAGCCGAATTTTTTTTGAATCGTTGATCAACAGCAATTCGAAATTTGAAAAACCCTTTAAAAAAAGAGAATCTTATTGATGAGTTATTTTTACGCAAAACGTAAAAATATCACATCAACACAACAATAATTGTTCTTTCCTATTATTCGAATTACCAATTCCTTGTTGAATCCGAAAATCCAGATAACAATAGTAGAATTGTCATATTTGGGGCGCGATCCCGGAAATGAAACTGGAGTTACCGAAAGCGATTCTTTATGACACGATGCAGGAATTCGGAAGAAATTCAACAAAAAATTCAGGCAGTGATTGACGGACTGGGAACCGACAGCGATCGATTTGCAGACGTGCTTCGCGAGGAAGCAATTCCACACTTAAGTTACAGCCAGATTTCCACAGTTGAGTTTTGTCAGCATCGATACTGGCTTCAATACATCTGCATGCAACCGCTGGAACCGGTACCGGAGTATTTCACGAAAGGCAGGTTGTTTCACCAATGTCTTGCCTCTTTCTATAGAGCGGGAGCCGATCCAAAAAATGGTTCAAAAACTGCAGCACTGCAGATGATTGCCGATTCTTATGATGGCGATCATCAACTGCAGCTTCGAAATGCATTCCATATGCATCTTGAAAATTGCTGGCAGGATTGCGAAGTCGTAGCTGTAGAAAAAGCTTTCTCCATGATAATTGATTCCGCATTGCCTCCGATTGTCGGGGTAATTGACTTGATTGTCCGACAAGGAAGTAAGTTCATTCTGGTTGATCATAAAACCGGAAGAAATTTTGTTCCACAGGATGAACTACAGATGATGATTTATGTCGAATATATTCGCCGGGAATACGGGAATGTGGATTGTGAGTTTTATTATGATCATTACCGCTGGGTGAATCATCTCGAACGGATCCGAAAACCAGCATTTCAGCGGGAATGTGTGCATCTGAATTCGAAGGATTGGACCATGGGGTTATCACGGATTCAGCGAGGGTATGAGCAAATTGAGCTGATTCGGAAAAACAATCGGGCGCCTCGTGCGGGTAAGTGTTTTTGCTGCCCATATCATGGGTGCTGCTGATACGGATCCATTTTCGACTGATTATTACGAAAGATATTTAATATTTTTGCCTTACTCAGTGATTCAAAATCAGGGAAGAATGACTTGTTGCGGAATTGTTTTTGCGTAAAGCTCAAAAACAATTCCGCAATATTTTTTTTCTTTCTTGAAAGGTTATTCAAAATTTCGAATTACAGATCATGCAGATCGTTCAATTCGGGCGCCGAGAGCGCGGAGCTTTTCGTCAACCCGTTCATAACCGCGTTCGATCTGGCGGATATTACGGATGATCGATTGCCCCGGAGCAGCCAGTGTTGCTAACAGCAGCGCCATACCAGCCCGGATATCCGGTGATTCGAGTTTTTCGGGAAAGAGGCGTGTCGGTCCTTGAACGATGCAGCGGTGCGGATCACAGAGGACAATTTGTGCGCCCATACCGACCAGTTTGTCAGTAAAGTACATGCGGCTTGGGTACATCCAGTCATGGAACAGAACGCTGCCTTGAGCTTGTGTGGCAATCACGATGGCAATACTCATTAAATCCGAAGGGAATGCAGGCCAGGGCATGACGCTGATCTCTGGAATGGCGCCTCCAATATCCGGATCGATCACCAGACGCTGATTTTCCGGTACCAGAATATCACTACCGATGACATTCCAGTTGATTCCCAAACGATTAAAAACCAGTTTTACCATGTCCAGGTATTGAATTCCCGCATTGCGGATCAGAATTTCTCCGTGTGTGACAACAGCTGCTCCGATAAAACTACCTACTTCCAGATAGTCTGGTCCAATGGTGAATTCAGCCCCATGCAGTTTATCAACACCTTCAATCGTCAATACGTTAGAACCAATATTGGTGATTTTTGCGCCCATCAGATTGAGCAGATGACAAAGTTCCTGCACATGCGGTTCCGAAGCCGCGTTACGCAGGATGGATGTTCCTTCCGCAAGGACACAAGCCATAATCGCATTTTCGGTTGCGGTCACGCTGGCTTCATCCATTAAAATCTCCGTGCCCTTCAAACGGCCTGTAACTTCAAAGTGATATTGCCGATCGTAATACGCATTGGCTCCGAGCTTCAGCAGTGCGAGAATATGTGTATCCACACGGCGCCGTCCGATGACATCACCGCCGGGGGGCGGCAGGAGTAATCCTCCGCAGCGATTGCACATCGGCCCTGCCAGGAGGATGGACGCACGCACATTTCGGCATAAATCCGGGTCTAAATCTGACGGACGGACTTCTTTGGCATGAATTTTCCACGTGTGAGGGGTTAGTTCTTCAAATGTAACACCCAGGCTTTCAATCAGTTTTCGCATAGCGATGATATCCCGGATTTCCGGCATGTTATGCAGGATAACCGGTTCATCGGTTAACAACGGCGCGCACATCAGCGGCAGCGCCGCATTTTTGTTGCCTGAAGGTGTGACTTCTCCACGAAGCGGAATTCCGCCTTCTATTGTAAATGAATCCAGCATAGCTATTCCTCAACATCTCTTGATATTGCGTTTTATTATAGTCTATACCGGATTGGACAGTAATCAGCAATTCGAAATATGGGGAGGTTATTAGTTATTAAGAAAATTTTACACAGTGTGTAAAAATATTCCAATAACTATTTTTTCCCTTTTTATTCAAAAAATCTATCCATATTGTGAATTGCTGCGAATCGCCCGATTCTGATTTTTCTCTTATTATTTCAGTGTAAAATAAAACAGGATATAGACTGTTAATTACTATCGAAAGAGCTTTTTATAACAGACGATCGAACAGGACAGTATTTCGAAATCATAGAGAAAAAGCCGTTTGTTTTCTGAATGGAGAATGACGGATCATTGGTTTCGGTGACTGAGATTAGGAAGGATGAATTGATACTTATTATTGCGCAATTTATTTTAGCTTTTGGTGTGATGGTTTTTCTGCACGAACTCGGACATTTTTTGGCGGGGAAACTTTTTAAAGTAGAAATCGAAGAATTTGGGATTGGTTTACCTCCTCGAATGATCAAACTCTTTACTTGGGGAGGAACCTTATTTTCTTTAAATTGGCTACCATTCGGCGCATTTGTAAAACCGAAAGGTGAATTTGAGAATGATGCATCCAGCGGAGGATTTAAATCAGCAAAACCCTGGCAGCAATTGTTAATTTTTGTTTCCGGACCGTTGATGAATCTGCTGACAGCATTTGTGATTTACATTGTTTGTTTTCTGCAGATTGGATATCCTGATCAAACCACTGTCTTGATTGACCGTGTAGAGCCATCATCTCCGGCTGAAAGCGCCGGTTTGAGAATTGGCGATCAAATAACGAAAATCGGTGGCCAGAAGGTGGACGCATTTTCGGTTGTGACGGATTATGTGGATCGAAATCTGGATAAAGAGATTACGATCGAAGTAAACCGAAACGGGGTATTGATGGAGCTTTCATTAACCCCTGACAGCAGCCATGCAGAGGATCGCGGGCCAATGGGAATAGTCATCACCTATCCGATGGAGGACTACACAATCGGCGAAGGGATTATCATTGCCGCCTCGGAAACAATGACGATGATTCGTCAGTACATTACTGGTATCGGTCAATTGATAACGGGGAAAGTTCAGATGGGCATTGAATCGATTGTTGGTCCAGTGGGAATGTTCTCGTTTTACCAGGATGCTGCCAAGATGGATGAACAAATAGAGGTAGAACAAGAACAACGAAAGGCAGAACGGATGGAAGAAGGAACGACATCGCAGCGCCGGACAGCCAGCGAAGCTGCGTCGCCATGGTTGAACCGCTTGAGCTTTTTTGCGATTATTTCCATTGCGCTGGGTGTAACCAATTTGTTCCCGATTCCTGCTTTGGACGGAGGAAGGATCCTATTTCTTATCCCGGAGCTGATTTTTCGGAAAAAACTGCCGGAAAAATTCGAATACTATTTCAATTCAATCGGGATGATCTGTTTGCTGATCCTGATGGCTGTGATTATGTTTAAAGATATTTTTATGTTGTCGAACGGATAAAACTGAATGAAGACGAACCAGCGAAACAAGAAAAAAGAAAGACCGGTTGCTGAAATTATTGCAGCGCTTCCAAACGGTATTCAAGCGCTTCAAAAGGAAGACCTCTACAGTTTTTCAGATTTAAGTGATGATCATCTGAACAATCTGAAAGCAATCTGGCCTGGGGTATCCAATGAAACAAAAAATTCTCTCTATGAAGGATTGTATCTTTTATACAATGAGGATATGTTGGTTGATTTTTCCGTGATGGGCGAATTTGGACTGAATGATACAGATGCGATTGTGCGCCGATATTCATTGGGATTGATGGTCGAATGCCGCAGATCGTCATTTGTAAAGAAGGTGCTCGACCTCGCACGTAATGATCCGGACACGGATGTCCGACAATCTGCAATTGAGATTCTGGGTCAGTTTATCATCGATATAGAGACGAAGAGTATTTCTGGAAAAGAGGGCAAAAATATTCTCGCTGAATTGGAAGCCTTGAATCAGGATCCGGATGAGAAAATCCGCCTGCATGCGATGGAATCTTTAGCTTATATGGATCATCCGCTGGTAGCCGATCTGATCAAATCTGCCCTGTTAAGCACAAAAGAGGAGAATGTCATTGCAGGTTTAAGAGCAGTGCAGCATTCCCTTAATAGAAAATGGGCTGACAGAATCGTTGATTTAATTGACCATCCTGATCCGGATATCCAAGCGGAAGCGATAAAAGCAGCAGGATTAATTCAATCCCGCAAAACGATCAAACCGATTCTGAACTTGCTGACAAATTTTGACGGACTTGACAGCGATGTATTGGACGCGGCAATCTTAGCGATATCTCAAATCGGCGGCACGCATGTTCGCGAAATCATCGAAGAGCTGGAAGAAGTGTTTGCGGATGAAACTGACATGGCAGACCTCTTTGATGAGGCTAAAGACAATCTTGATCTGAATGATTTTATTCAAAAAAAATCCGAAGATCCAGAATTTAAAGCTTTTATGGAACCCAAAGATATTGAAACCGATTCTGAGGAAAATGATGAATTAAGTGAGGAAGACTACTTACAATTAATCCGTCAGCATATTGAAAACCTGCCGCTTCCCACGGAATCTGAGGAAGAAGAAGATTTCGCACCTAAGATACATCTGCATGATGAAAATGACCACGATCTGGATTGGTCGCGTTTTCGAATTATCGAAGACTTGTCAAAGGAATCCGAACAGATCGACGAGGAAGAGGATTGGGAGGATGATGAATCGGATGAGGAATCCCAGGATTTCTGAAAACTCGGTTTATTCTGATTACAACTCAATTTCACCTGCCAGGAGTTTTGCTCGCTTCCAGGGGGTCGCATTGGACAAATCCGCCAGCAATCCTCTCAATTCATAAACCTGATCACGTAACTGAGCCGCCTTCTCAAATTCGAGATTTTTGGCGGCTTCTTTCATTTCTCTTTCCATTTCCGCAAGCGTATGTTTCAATTCATTTTTCGGCAGGCTTTTTCGTACCGATTGATAATCGGCTTTGTCCTCAGCGATTGCGCTGGACATCGTCAATCGGGCTGAAATATCATAAATTCCTTTGATGATACTCATCGGTTGAATCTGATGTTTTTCATTATACGCCTGCTGTTTTTTCCGTCTGCGATTTGTTTCATCGATTGCAAAGCGCATCGAATCGGTCATCTTATCAGCGTACATGATGACTTTTCCATCGACATTCCTTGCGGCGCGTCCGATGGTTTGAATCAGTGACACACCTGAACGCAAAAATCCCTCTTTATCTGCATCCAGAATGGCGACCAGCGAGACTTCCGGCAGATCGAGCCCTTCTCGCAGCAAGTTGATACCGACAATTACATCGTAAACTCCCGTTCGCATATCCCGAAGAATAGCGATTCTTTCTAATGTATCCACTTCGGAGTGCAGGTAGTGCACTTTTATCTCATTATCCTTCAGATATTCCGAAAGATCTTCTGCCATTCGTTTGGTCAGTGTCGTGACGAGAACACGCTGGTTTACCGCAACACGTTTGCGAATCTCTGCTATCAGATCGTCTATCTGCCCTTGTATCGGACGGACTTCCACTTCCGGATCCAGTAAACCGGTCGGGCGGATGATCTGTTCCGCAGTGTGCTGCGAATGTTCCAATTCATAAGGTCCCGGTGTCGCGCTGGTAAAGATGGTATACCCCATCACTTTCTCAAACTCTTCAAAGGTCAGCGGACGATTATCCAGAGCCGACGGCAGTCGAAAACCATATTCGGAAAGAATGCTTTTTCGACTCTGATCCCCGCGGTACATCCCTCTAATTTGCGGGATGGTCATATGCGATTCATCGATAAACAAGAGATAATTGGAGGGCAGATAATCCATCAATGTCCAAGGGTGGCTGCCTGCCGGACGTTGATCCATATGACGGGAATAATTCTCGATTCCGGAACAATATCCTGTCTCTTTGATCATTTCAATGTCGAATCTTGTGCGTTGATCAATCCGCTGTGCTTCCACAAACCGTTCGTTCTCTTTAAAGAACCGAATTCTCTCTTCTAATTCCGATTCGATATCCAGAATTGCCTGTTTCAATCGGGTTTCTTCCGCAATATAATGTTTTGCCGGGAAAATTGCAACTTCGTCCAATACCGAGACCAATTCTCCTGTCAACGGATTGATTTCCGTGATCTTTTCGATTTCATCATCCCAGAAAGATATCCGATAGGCAACATGATCCTCATAGGCAGGGAAAATTTCCAGCGTGTCTCCTCGGACTCGAAAGGTTCCGGAATGAAAGTCCATTTCACTGCGCTGATATTGACTTTCAATCAGCTTGCGTAGCAGAGCGTTTCTGCGAAAGATCGTTCCTCGTGTCAGGTTAATGACCGTTTTACTGTAGGTTTCCGGGTCACCGAGACCGTAAATGCAAGAAACGGAAGCGACAATGATCACATCCGGACGAGAGGATAATGCTGCAGTTGCTGCCAGCCGTAAACGGTCAATTTCTTCATTCGTATCGGTTTCTTTTTCGATGTAGAGATCATGTCTCGGAACGTATGCTTCAGGTTGATAATAATCATAGTAGGAGACAAAATACTCCACAGCATTATTGGGAAAGAATTCTTTGAATTCGGCATAAAGCTGGGCAGCCAGCGTTTTATTATGTGCCATGACCACAGCAGGCATCTGGAGTTGTTGAATTATGTTTGCCATGGTGAAAGTTTTCCCGGTACCGGTTGCACCTAACAAAACCTGATGGCGCAATCCTTTTTGAACTCCTTCCACCAGTTCAGCAATAGCTTCCGGCTGGTCACCCATCGGATGATACGGTGCAACTAATTCGAATTTTTTGGATATCATTTTGCATCTCCCGGACTGTCAATTATAACGCACAGGATTTTCCTAACGATTTTTATGCAGAAATTTCAGCGATTCGAAATTTGGAAAAGCCTTTTGATAAAAAAGAGAAGACTTGTTGTTGTGTTGTTTTTGCGCTCTGCGCAAAAACAACACAACAACAAATAATCCCTCTCATAATTCGAATCGCTGAGTAATTTCTGCAATTCAAAATTTGGATTGACTTTTCGAATAAAGAAAGAGAGTATGTTGTTCTTATGGTTTTGCGCTTCGCGCAAAACCATAAGAACAACAAAGAATTCTTTTCATATTTCGAATTACTGCGTAATTTCAGCTATTCGAAACATGGATCGATCTGTCATTGCGAGAAGGGCGTCAGCCCGACGTGGCAATCTTTTTCTCATGTGGCAGGAGAATGACCCTACAAGGATTCCTTCTCTAGATCAATCCCGCGTTTGAGGCTTTTTTTTCCGTATTTATTCCGGATCTGATCGATTGCCTGCAGCAACCGATCCTCTTTTTCAGAGGAAGGATGAAAAAAAGATAATTGTTCTGCTTCGTCCTCGATTCCAGATACTGCCAGACCGATCAGACGAACCGGCCGCGGATCATGAGTCCAGATCTCTGAAAACAATTTTTGAGCCAGTTCATTGATCACTGAATCCTGACAAACTTTTTGCCCTACCTTAACCTGGCGCGAAATCGTCACAAAATTCTCCCATCGAACCTTCAAGCGAACCGTATCTCCGCGCAGATTCATTTGCCGCAGCCGGAATCCGACCTGTTCGGATTGCTGTAAAATCTTTTTTCGCAGCGCTGCCTCATCCGTCATGTCATGAAAAAAGGTAGTCTCCTGACTGACCGATTTTGCCGGAGCAGGATCCGGACTCACCGGGCTGGTATCTATTCCATTCGCTCGTTCATGGATTTCAACGGAATTTTTGCCAAAGATTTTTTTCAGCTGATCCACAGGCCAGTCAGCCAATTGTCCAATGCGGTAAATGCCGCGGTTCTGCAGCAATTGTTCCGTTTTGTCTCCGATTCCCCACAATTCTCCAACCGGCAACGGTGACAGAAATTCAGCTTCTTTGCCATTTTCAATGCAATGGATGGAATTCGGATACGTTCCTTTTTTTGCCTGCTTTTTCCCCACTGTGTTGGCAACTTTGGCAACCAGTTTGTTCGAAGCAGCGCCAAAGGAGCAGGGCAGCGATGTTTTCGCATGGATCTCCGATTGAATCGCCAGCGCGATCAGCCGACTTTCGTCAGGAATGTCAGATACATCTAAAAATGCCTCATCAACGGAAACTTGTTCCATGAGGGGAGTCCAATTGCGCAGAACAGCCATGACTGCTTCTGATTTCTCCTGATAGAAGTGAAACCCGCTGTGAACAATCACCAGACTGGGGCAGATACGGATTGCCTGGGTCATCGGCATGGCAGAATGAATCCCCAATTTTCGTGCCGGATAGGAACAGGAAGAGACAACGCTGCGATGGCCTGGTTCGCCGCCTACAGCAAAAGCTTTTCCTTTTAATTCCGGATTCAGTTGTTCCTCCACGGCACAAAAGAAAGCATCCAAATCAACATGCAAAATTTTTCGCGGAAGTCCCATATGTTCTATTATAACAAAAATTAGAACATTATCACAGCTTCCCCGGCAATTTGAAATAAGGACTTTTTATTCAAATCACTCAAAAAAAACTTGTTGTCCCGTCATTATTGCGCTCTGTACAAAAACAACGGGACAACTATGAATCCTTTTTTTATTTTGAATTGCTGATCATGCAATAGTTCAGACCGCCTGGAGAACCTGCATCACTTCTCCCACATACATGCGATGATAATCTTCTTCGGGATAACTCAACGCAATTTTATCGTCCAGGAAAAGGGATTTGTCGAAATCCTGATAATAGAGTTTCCTGCAGATCATGACGAGCCTGGCTTCCTGAATATACGGGGTTTCCATATCTCCAAAACTGACCGAAAGCCCGCAGGCTTGCAGTTTATCCATGTCCCGGCCGCTTTTTGTCCCGCAGAGCGCTTTTTGTTCTTTCCATTCATCTCCCAGCACCGATACGGAAAATGAATTATGCCGATCCATGAATGCTTTGGTATAGCGGGAAGGGCGGACATAGACGGTACAAACCGGCCATCGCCAGAGGTACCCCAATCCGCCCCATCCGATGGTCATCGTATTGTATGCGCTGCGGTTGCCCGCAGTCAGCAACGGGGTCTCTTTGGAAAAAATTTGAAAAACCTCCAAAGACACATGCTTGATATCTGACGGTTGCAGAACCATTTTTTTCAGCTCCTCTCGATATTTTTGATGAATATATTTTTCAGAATTTTCTTTTTCCGTTCAGCTAATCTTAATCTTAATCGAAAAACGTCAGACAGAATACAGTCATCCAGTAATTCGAAATATAGAATTGTTATTCGAATCAATCGGGAAAAAATTATTGTAGTGATATTTTTGCGCGAAGCGCAAAAATATCACTACAACAAAACCTCCCTATATTTCGAACTGCTGAAAGTCATCATCAAGTAATTCGAATTGCTGGTTATCTTCCCAAATGATTATCCATTTGAAAAGTTGACATAATATGGATTAAAAAAATTGCAAAGTATGTTTTAAATACTCAATAATAAATATTATATCAATGCACATGTTAATAAAGTTAATCGATTTCTTATAAT
>Ga0116193_1001079_pt1 | contig 23723 bp, 23 predicted proteins | sample AD_UKC115_MetaG_FD_89892 | JGI IMG/M metagenome (GOLD analysis project Ga0116193, IMG submission 89892) | Active sludge microbial communities of municipal wastewater-treating anaerobic digesters from Hong Kong - AD_UKC115_MetaG | ecosystem: Engineered > Bioreactor > Anaerobic > Digestate... | reverse complement strand
TGGAATTTCAATACTATAATCCGACATATTCTTTACACTACTGTCGCCTTCGGTTACGATAGAGAAAATCTTTCCTTTTCTGGCAATAACTTCCTGGATATTACTTACCACTTTTTCATAGGTTTCTTGTTCTGTAGCCAAAACAACTACCGGCATCTCTTCATCAATCAGGGCTATTGGTCCGTGTTTCATTTCCGCAGCAGGATACCCTTCCGCATGAATGTATGAAATTTCTTTTAGCTTCAATGCTCCTTCAAGAGCTACCGGGAAGTTAACGCCACGTCCGAGATAGATTGCATTATTCTTATCTATAAAATATTTAGCAATCTCTTTTATTTTTTCATTTTGGTTTAAAATCAGATCTATTTTATTTGGAATAGACTCTAAATCATATATTAATTGATGATATTTTGAAAGAGATATTTGTCCTTTTTTTCTCGCTAAGCTCAGTGCCATAAGAGTTAAGACCGTCACTTGAGCCGTAAATGCTTTGGTGGAAGCTACTCCTATTTCCGGCCCTGCATGAGTATAAGACCCTGCATGAGTTGCCCGTGCCATAGAAGAGCCCACAACATTACAAATCCCGATGACTGTGGCTCCTTTTCGTTTTGCTAATTCAACGGCTGCCAGAGTATCTGCCGTTTCTCCGGATTGTGAAATAGCTATAACTACATCGTCCTCATATATAATGGGATTACGGTATCTGAATTCTGAAGCATATTCAACTTCAACGGGTATCCTGACCAAATTTTCAAAAAGGTGTTCTCCGACCAAACCGGCATGCCAAGAGGTTCCACAAGCCACTATAATAAATCTTCTGGCATTAAGCATTTTTGATTCATATTCAATGATGCCGCCTAAGGAAACCACATCTTTTTTCATATTCACACGGCCTCGCATACTATCTCGAATTGCCTTCGGCTGCTCAAAAATCTCCTTAAGCATATAATGCTCAAAATTCCCCTTCTCCAACTCTTCCAAGTTCATCTCCAATTTTTGAATATATGGGCGTTTTTTCTCATTTTCAATGCTCTTAATAACCAATTTTTTATTAGGATTAATTACCGCAACTTCGCCGTCTTCCAAATAAACAACTTTTTTGGTATATTCTATAATTGGGGCACCGTCAGAACCGACAAAATATTCATTTTCTCCGATTCCTATCAACAACGGACTTCCCTTTTTAGCAACAATTAGTTCATCAGGATTTTCTGAAGACAAAATTGCTAAAGCATAAGTACCGACAACATTAGACAACGCCAACCTTACTGCTTCTGCAAGGTCTACTTTTTCCTTCTGATATATATCTCGGATAAGATGTACCAATACTTCCGTATCGGTATCACTTTCAAAAACGTATCCGCGATTCATTAACTCTTTTTTGAGAATAACATAATTTTCTACAATCCCATTATGAATTAAAGCCAATTTTCCATCTTCAGATAAATGCGGGTGTGCATTTTGATCGTTGGGTTCTCCGTGTGTAGCCCATCGTGTATGGGCAATTCCCATTGTTGATCGAATGTCTCTGTTCATGCAAAACTGCTCCAGATCTGCGACCTTCCCTCTGCACTTGTACAAAGATATTTTGTTATCTTGCATTAAGGCTATTCCGGCACTATCATAACCTCTGTATTCAAGTCTTTTTAATCCGTTCATTAATATCGGATACGCTTCTTTAGGGCCTATATATGCTACTATTCCACACATGGTTTTTAATTAAAATTAATGTTGATTCTTATTTTGAGAAAAATTAATAGGTTGTATAAGAAAGTTCAAGTCGTAGTCTTTTATCTCGCAACAATTCATCCGGATTCGGCCCACAGAAAACAAGTCTATTTCCACGAATTCCGGAACCATTTACAACCAGATTAATCCCATTATCGATAGTCTGTTGTAGTACTAATTGTTGTATGTATTTGGTAATTCTGAACCGATATTCTTTTTTAGCAGCATCGTAACTTCCTCCAAAGTAACTTGAGTTTGTATAGATTGCATCATCCGGAAGATAAGAAATCGAATTATTACTTTTCACCCATTGAAGTCCCAAATTAGAGGGATTGAAAAAATGTGCTTCGTCTTCGGATATGTTACAAATGACCAATTCTGCCTTATTAAAAACTACATTTTTATCTTTATAAGTCTCTTTAATGTAAGGAAACTCTATACGTGTTTTCACGCCTGCCGTAGCTTGTGCATACAATGTTTTTTGTCCCAAAACAGTATTCCCGTTTAATATTTGCCCACGTAAATCACTGTTTGCTTGTGTATAATTAAAATGATTGAAGTAGGTATAATATTTACAATTGGCATTGCTTATCGAAAAGGTGTATTTTTTCTTGACCCCATTTTCTTTATAATAAAGAGTAAGACCGGATAGTGAAGAGATGAGGCTGGCATATACCAAATTTCCCGTTCCGTTGGTACTTTCGGCAATGACGTATAATCCCTTAAAATTATTTTGGAAAGAGGCATTGTCTGTCAAGGCCGGATTATTTAATATCCGCTGAATCCCAAAATTGTCACTTAATCTGATTCGAATCTGGGCATTCTGCATAACTGTATCTACACGTACTTTGGTATTTGGCTTAGGATAAAGAGTATAATTGGGATTTGCCGTAAGATTTTGATTATCTGTTCGAGTAGTTTGATGACTATAATAAACAACACTTGATTCTAAATCATCTGTGATTTCATAGACTTTTATCGAAAGGGGTGATAAAGTATCGCCAAAATAACCAGTATATTGGAGTGAAAGCACCAGCGAATCAAATTCAGGACTGTTTCCAAAAGAAACATTTGTTCCACTTAAATCAAATTGGGTATAAAAACCTGCTTGGGTACGCCCAAAAACAGGATCATTCACATAACCGATTATGGCATTACTCAAATTTCCCGTAACAATAGAATCTTCAATTATTGAATAAGCTATCAAAGTAGTTGTATCCGTATAAGTATTTCCGAGACGGTCTTCTTCGTTTTGTAATTCAATTCCGATAGAATCAAATTCTTTCTTGCATGAATACAATAGAATTGAGACGGCAAATACGACAATTAATGCACGTAAATATTTCATTTTTTTATAAATTAAAAATAAGATTATTTTATAATCGAATCATAAAAAGCCTCATAATGGTCAATGTAGTCCTCACTTTCAGGATGATGAAGCAACGGGCGGTCGTACTCTTTCAGATATTCAAGAATCGAACTTTTCACATCGGGTTGTCCAATCACAACACCATCAGAAAAATCGATTCCGGAACGAATGATAGACTCATAGGAAGGGGCTTTAAAATGAGCCAGACAATTGTTGGGAATTCCGGTAATGCTCAACTTTTTACCAAATGCAGGTTTAAATTTCTCTTTAAATTGATCATTATAAACAGAAAGAACAATTTTGGAATCTTGGAAAAATGGATTATCCTTATAACATGTTCTCAAAAAGATAGGTAATAAAGAAGTAATCCAACCATGGCAATGAATAATATCAGGATTCCATCCTAACTTGCACACTGTTTCAATAACTCCTTTTGCAAAAAATATTGCTCTGGAATCATTATCTTGAAAAAACTCCCCATTTTCATCTCTCATCAATTGCTTCCGATTAAAAAAATCTTCACTACCGATAAAATAGATTTGCATTCTGACTGCTTGCAATGAAGCTACTTTGATAATTAAGGGGTGGTCACTCTCTTCAATAATAATATTTTGTCCTGAAAGACGAATAACTTCGTGAAGTAAATTTTTACGTTCATTGATACATCCGTATTTGGGCATAAATGTTCTGATTTCATTTTCTCTTTCTTGGATTCCTTGTGGTAAATAACGACAAATTTTCGATATATAACTCTCTTCAAGATAAGGATAAATCTCGGAAGTAACGTAAAGTATTTTTTTCTTGACCATAAATCTATTTTTTCTTTTGCAAAAATATAAAAAAAAATCTATATTTTTGCCCTTTTCTTCTCACTTTGGGCAAAGTTTTTCGTGACAAACTCATTATCAGAATGATACCAATACTTGTTGTTATTTTACAAAATATTTAGTACATGTTTTTAGATAAATTTGATACTTTCTTACCGAAAAAACTTTCAGAAACTGAATTTGCTCGTTTTAAAACGCAATTTTATAAACGACTCGCATGGAAGGCTCATCATTTCTATGGAGGGAAACTTCAGATTTTACCCAAAGTTCCGATTCCGGATTTTGAATCGTTGAATGTATGGTACACTCCAGGCGTTTCTGCAATTTCTACGGCTATCAGAGATACCCCTGAGATCTCCTATCAATTAACTTTTCGTAAGAATCTTGTAGCGGTGGTGAGTGATGGCACGAGAGTGTTGGGAGACGGCGATTGTACTCCGGCCGGAGCTATGGGCGTTATGGAAGGGAAAGCCCTTTTAATGAAGTTTTTAGGGGGCATTGATGCAATCCCGCTTTGCATCAATAGTCGAGATGATGCAGGAGCGCCTTCGGCTGAAAAAATCATTCAATTCGTAAAGATGATTCAACCTTCTTTCGGAGCCATTAACCTTGAAGACATTTCTCAACCGAACTGCTTTAAAGTACTGGATATTCTTCAAAAAGAGTGTGAAATTCCTGTATGGCACGACGATGCACAAGGAACGGCATGCGTAGTTTTAGCCGGTTTGCTTAATGCATTAAAAATTGTTAATAAACCTATTGAAACATGCAAATTTGTTCTTTTTGGTGCCGGTGCAGGAAATACCGGCGTAGCTAATTTACTCATTCTCTTCGGTGCAAATCCTCATAAGATTATTCTTATGGATAGTAAAGGATCTCTTCATATTCAACGTAAAGATTATCAACAAAATCCTGCTTTTTATCGCCAATGGTATTTATGCCAAAGAACAAACGCCCAACAATTTATATCGCATGAAGAGATTTTTACCGATGCGGATGTTCTGATAGCACTTTCTAAACCGGGACCTGATATTATAAAGAAAGAGTGGATTCAAATGATGGCACCAAGTGCGATTGTCTTTGCATGTGCCAATCCAAATCCTGAGATTTTTCCTTCTGAAGCAATAGAAGCCGGAGCCGCGATTGTGGCAACCGGTCGCGGAGACTTCCCCAACCAAATTAATAATTCAATTTGCTTTCCCGGTATGCTTAAAGGGACTCTTGCCTGCGGCGCTAAGCAGATATCTGATTCTATGATGTGTCGCGCTGCACAATCCATTGCTAATTTTGTGCCCGAGAGTAAATTATCCGCTCATAAAATTATTCCGGATATGTTTACCCAAGGTCTCTATTCAAAAATCGCAACAGATGTGGCAATGCAAGCAATTGAAGACGGAAATTCCCGCTTTGAAAAGGATATAGCTGCAATTGAAAACGAAATTGCCCACGACATTCGACAAGCTCAGTTCATTTTAAAATTATTGGAAGATAATTCTTTCATACAGCAAATTCCGGAAAAAATGATTTTGGAAACGATAAACGAATGTTTGAAAAATTTCTAAGGAATTATTTATAAATATCTCATTTTTAATAATATATAAATAATCAAGTATTCATATTATATTCTTGATTTTTCTTAAAAAATGATGTACCTTTGCACGTTTATAAAAAATAATGAAATTAAACGCATATAACTTCTTATTATCATTTTTTTTAATTTTGACAATAATTTCGTGTCAAAAAGAAATTGAGGTTGCGTTGCCGGACTACGACAAAAAATTGGTTGTTGAAGGATATATCGAAAATGGCAAATTCGCAAATGTCACGCTGACCCGGAGTATTTCCTATTTTTCTCCGCTCACAATTGATACATTTCTTCAAAAAATTTTGATTCGTGATGCCTCAGTATGCGTCAGATCCAATAAAGGAGAAATAGAATATCTTACTTTTCAATATTCGCCTGATTCTCCCATGGGATTCGCTTATGTGGGAGATTCAATCATGGGAGAATTGGGAACATCCTACTCTTTGGAAATAAAATGGAATGGTAATACCTATACTTCTCAAACCTCTATTTTAGAACCTTTTGAAATTGATTCTGTTTGGTTCGCTCCACAAAATGAAGGAGTGGATAGTGCTGCTACCATAAGAATTCTTATAACTGACAACGGAAGTTTAAAAAATTACTACCAATTTTTTGTCAAAGTAAGAGGAAAAAAATTGCAAGACCGTTTTTGGGTAACTTCCCTCCCTGTTGCTTTAGATGATGTCTCTTTCAATGGACAAACTTTTAATTTTGAAATTTTCCGTGCCAATCCTTCAAACTTACTGATGAGTTCAATGACTGAAGAAGAACGAAGAGAATACTATCGTATGACATTCAGACCCGGAGATACGGTTTTTTTTAAATATGCATCAATTGACCATCCAAGTTTTCAGTTTTGGTCATCCGCTGCATCCGATATTGCTTTCGGGCAAAATCCGTTTATGAGTCCTACCCCTGTTATTTCAAACATTAAAGGAAAAAACGTCTTAGGTGTTTGGTGTGGATATGCTGCGACGGTCGACACGCTGTTTTATTAATATAACATAATGAATAACTGAATTTTATGAGAATTATTAGTGGAAAAAATAAAGGACGAAAAATTACTGCCCCAACCAATCTTCCTGTGCGTCCTACTACAGATTTGGGAAAAGAGAGTCTGTTTAATATCTTAAATAACTACTTCTTTTTTGATCGTGTTACTGTATTAGACCTCTTTGCCGGAACGGGAAACATTACATACGAATTTGCCTCCCGCGGTGCTCTTTCCGTTATGGCTGTGGACAACCATCAAGCTTGTGTGGATTTTATCAAAAAAACTGCGGCACAACTGAATTATAGCTCCATTAATGTATTGAAAGCGGATGCTTTTGATTTTACCAAAAATTGTCGCCAACAATTTGATATTATTTTTGCAGATCCGCCATACGATCTTGAAGGGATTGAACAAATTGCCACCTCTGTATTTGAAAATAAATTATTAAAAAATGATGGGTGGCTCATATTTGAACACTCTAAAAATCACGACTTTTCAAATCATCCAAATTTTTACGAACATCGTAAATACGGAAAATTAAATTTTTCAATATTGGTGAATTTCAGTGAAACTGAATCTGAAAAAGAGTAATATTTTAAACCTATATATTCCGATGTACTTATGACAAAAATTTATACCAAAACAGGTGATCACGGCAAAACTTCCTTAACCGGAGGCTCCCGAATTCCCAAAGATGCCCCCGAAGTAAACGCTTATGGTACTTTAGACGAATTGAATGCAACCATAGGTCTTTCCATTGCCGAAATGGAGTTGTATCCGGAAAGAAACTATCCGCATATCCGGTTGCTTTGCGACCTACAGGAAGAACTTTTTGTTATTGAGGGCATAGTTGCTACGGAGCCGGAAAATTGGGACATCCCAAAAATGAAAAAAATCTCCGAACAATATATTCTTCGCCTAGAAAAAGAGATTGATAATATTCAACAAAAACTTCCAGCGGGTTTTTCTTTTATTATGCCAAGGGGCTCTCGTCTTATTGCCCTGCTTCATCTCAATCGGACTGTTTGCCGCCGTGCAGAACGAATCGTTGCGGAATTAATACCTAAAAATGAACATTATCTGAACATTCTTCAATACTTAAACAGATTGGCTGATTTTTTCTTTATTTTAAGTCGTTTTATTCATCAATACGATCAAATTCCTGAAAGCAATTGGAAATCAATTGAATAATTTTTCAGAATAACGATCATTTTATATTAAAAATTATTATACTTTTGCAACCCATTTTACAACCATATTTTAATAATCGAGTATTATGTATTGGACTTTAGAATTAGCTTCAAAATTAGAAGATGCTCCGTGGCCTGCAACCAAAGATGAACTTATTGATTATGCGCTCCGCTCCGGTGCTCCGATGGAAGTAACTGAAAATTTGCGTGAAATTGAAGACGAAGGCGAAATATACGACAGTATTGAAGATTTGTGGCCTGATTATCCTACGAAAGAAGACTTTTTCTTCCACGAAGATGAATACTAACCTTTCGTCATAATTGCTTTTTGGTTTACTAAATTACAACTATCTTTTTATTTAAATCTTTGAATTCCATGAATTTTTATTGGTTGTTTTTGCTTTTTCCTGATTTTTCTTCATGTGATTTCGCATAGTTTGTAAAGACGCAACGTTTTTGCCACCCGAAGTGAGGATGTATGTGGATTTGGAGCCGGGTGCCGACGGCCAACGGCCGACACGCCCTCATATCTAAATTAATAACGATCATCAAACAAAAGCTTAAAATATTACAGCTATCTTTATTGATTTGACGAACAATGAAAAAAAACTTCTTTTTTTCAATAAATAATGATTTGTAATAAAAATAATGTATCTTTGCACTGATTTTCACGAAAATGGAAATTTGCATCAAGAATCACAAGTAATTGTGTACCAACCGAGTTTCGGTTCTTAGAGCAAGATAAGAAATCACGGTGGTAAGTACTGAAAGGTACAGATGCGAGCAATATGTTGCTAAAAATGACATCGCTCACAGTGCAAATTTCCTTGTTGGGTTAAGATAAACCAATAAGGATTTTTTATTGCCACAAAGTCTGTTGTTTTTAGCAAGTTAACGAACTGAAAACGAATGTTATAACGCTAAAAACAATAGAAAAATGAATACAATCACCACTTACGTAAAACAGGATTTATCCTATAGTTCCCTCCTATTTTCAAGGAAGGCGCTAAAGGGATAATCTTAATATATTAATAATCATCAATTTAAATTACAAAATCATGGAAAAAGAAAACAACAAAGAACAGAGCAAAAAGGGAATTCATTACCCGGGAGAGTATCAAGTATCTCATAATGGGAATGTGTGCAGAGTTATCCCACTCAATTGGGAAGCCCCCGATCACCCGGAAGGCAAAATTCAATTATTGGATGGTTCAATTATTGATGCCTATCCTAAAAGAGTAAAAAAGACTCCGAAACCGGCCGAACTCCTAACGGAAGAATCAAAAGAAAAAGAAAAACCAAAGGTTAGAAAAAGGTGGCACATACAAACAAAAAGAGCGAAAATAAGAGCACATATTGAAGCGCATAGAATCCGCACAAAAGATTTTTATGAGAACGCCTTCTTTTTTTTAGAAAACAGCGAACGCATATTATCGGATAGTCGTATGTTTTTGGCGCCGGTTCCCTTGAGAAGCAATCTGGCTTATTTCGGTCATGCCCCATTTGAGTCTCCTACCTTAGGAATTTATATTGAGTTTTGGAAAAATAGCGAATATGCAGTATTTAATGACAAAGACAATATTCAAAGAGTGGTAGGTTCAATGGCGGGGAGTACATTAAGTGGGAACAATTTTACCGTCTGCGGGGATAAATTCGGAAGAATAAAAGAGATGCATATTACGAAATTCTCTTCTACAGCACGTGATTTTATGTTTATAAACAAGCGATATAAAGAGGTGAAAGAGAAATATGATGCTTATACATTATCGGAAGTAATTGAAATTTTCCGTGCCGAAAACAGAATACCGGAAGTTTTGCCGCAACCTGTTATTCCCAAAATGTCATTGGGGCAAAAGATAAAGAAGTTTCTATATTTTGAGTAATGGTAAAACAAATTTAGTCATCTTGGCCATTTCTCATAGCTTCTCTGCGATTATCCTTTTCTTTTATACTCTCTCGTTTGTCGTACTTTTTCTTCCCTTTAGCGATTGCGATATCCAATTTCGCATATCCATTATCATTAATCCAAAGCAACGTGGGAATTACGGTAATTCCCACGTCATTTAATTTGGACATAATTTTTCGAAGTTCTTTACGATTAAGGAGCAATTTACGATCTCGTTTCGGTTCATGGTTGTTATAACTCCCATGAGAATATTGACTAATGTGAAGATTATGCACCCATAATTCGTTGTTTTCAAAAGAGCAATAAGCATCATTTAGATTGGCTTTACCGGCACGAATCGACTTAATTTCAGTTCCGGAAAGAACAATTCCGGCGGAATAGGTTGACAATAAAAAATATTCAAACTCCGCCTTTTTATTTCTGATTTTAATAGTTGTTTCTTTCCGTTTCCCCATCTTATTTATTAGATTTCTCCATCATCCGAATCTTATATTCGAGATCTTTTACCTCTTTTTTTGCATTTTCAATCTTTTTGGTAAATTCTTCTTTCAGCAAATCTGCATTTTTAGAATGGGCAAAAAAGCCGAGATTATTTTCCAAGAGATTAATTTCATCCTTTAATTGATTCATTTTATTAATCAAAGTACGTTTTTCTTTATCTAATAATCTGTTGGCATTAGGATCATTTAAGATGTTGTCAATTTTATTTTTAAAGCGATCTCGTCTGACATCTTCCATAGACATTTTAAGATCTCCGAATCTTTTATTCAGGGCTTCTCTATAGTCATTATAAACTCGGTCAATTTCTTTTTTAGGCACATGACCTATTTCAGTCCATTGACGCTGATAGTTTTGCATTGCCTGCATATTTTCTTCTTTATCGGCAGTAAATTCATGAGCAAGAATTTTCTGAACTAAATCTTCTTTCTTTTTTAAATTTTCTGCTTCTATATCCTGAATATTGTCAAAATAGTGAGATTTAGCAGCAAAAAACTTATCACAAGCGGCTCTGAATCTTTTCCAGATAATCTCTTTTTGTTTTCGTGGTACAGCGCCGATATTTTTCCATTCTTTTTGTAATTGCAAAATTTCTTCTGTCGCTTGTCTCCAATCGGTCCGTTCTGAAATTCCCTCAGCCCGAATAGCCAAATTAAGTTTCAAATTATAATTTTGCATTTGTTCCTCTTTCAGTTGTCTGAAATATTCTTTCTTTTTACTGAAATAGATATCAATTGATTCTTTAAAACGGGTCCAGATCTCATCATTTAATTTCGAAGGAGCAGGCCCTAAGGTTTTCCAAACTTTCATAAAATCAGTAAGTCTATCGCTGATTTCATTGTGTTCTTTGATTGATTGGGGATTTTGAGCAATGAGTTCTTCTACTTGTTCACAGAGAACAACTTTTGCATTATAGTTATTTTGTTGGTCTCCATAAAGTTTATCATAATATTCCCTTCTGCGTTGATTAATCTGGTCGGAAGCATTTTTAAAGCGTTCCCATATTTCCTCTTTTTTATCTTCCGGCACCGGTCCCAACTCTTTCCATTCATCATGAAGTTGTTGCAACATTTTGAATGACTTATTGATAGAGTTCTCTAACAATAGAGACTCGGCTCTTTCACACAACTCAATTTTTTGTTCTAAATTTTTCTTTAAATCAAGACTTCTAAATTCTTTATTGATACGAAGCAAATCGAAGAATTTTTCCACATAAAAATGGAAATTTTGCCACAAATTATTGGACTCATTTTGTGGAACCGGTCCAATAGCTTTCCATTTATCCTGATACTCTTTAAATTTATCATTTTTTTCTTTAAGAGAGGTATCTGCATCGATTAAAGTTTTCAATCCTTCAAGGATCTCCAGTTTTGCTTGCAGATTACGTTCTTTTTCTTTTTCCAGTTCTTCAATATAATGGGCTTTATTATTTTTAAAAACCGATAAAGCTTGATAAAACTTATTTTCCCATTCAGGAGCCGTTTGTTCGTAATCTTCTTTGGTTCCGCCACCCTGAATATGAGCATCCAATTGTTCTTTATAATATAATTTTAATTGAGACAGAATTTTAGCTTTAAGAATACCGACTCTTTTTTTCGTTTTATTATAATCCGGCTCAGCGGCTATTCTCTCCAATTCTTCAACGGCGGCTTCCGGAGCAAGTTCACTATACTCTTTTTCTATATCTTCAATAGATTCAACAGCGTTTTCTACTTCATCTTCTTCATTTTCTTCTTCTGTTTCATTTTCTTTTTGCGTACTTTCGATATCAGACATCATTCCATTCACAGAATCAAGCTCATCCGAGGAGGGTAAGGTTTCCATAGCAACGGATTGTTCCACAGTGTCCACATTGAGGGGTTCTTTTTCTGTTTCAACAGGTTGAATAAATTCCGAAGTTTCTTCTACAAGAGGCGTCTCATTAGCTTGCTCTTCAATGGGTAAAATCTGACTTTCCATGTCTGAACCAGATTTGTTTTCGGATTCATTTTCAATAATTGTTGATTCATTCGATTCAACAAGAGATTGGTCTTCATTCGAAGAACCGGCATTCACCTCAAAATTTTGATTTTCATCATTATCCGGGCGGAGAAGATCTTTTGATTCCATAAATAGTAATCTTTAAAAATTTATAATTAGTGTGGTTTTCAAAAAGTTTGCAAATTTACATGTTTTTTTCAAGAAAAGAAACAACATATTGAGAATTTTTAAGGAATACGTACAACTTAGAAATATTCTATTTCCAAGTATGTAGAATTTTATATATCGGGCCATCGTGAGTTAAAATACTTTGGTACAAACTCCATTCCGGAATTTTTATTTTTTGACTAAACGAGGGTTGCAGATTTGCGATTCGATCATTAAATCTTTTTTTATTATCAATTTTCTTAATTCGTCCTAAGGTTAAGTGAGGAACAAAATTTCCATGATTGGGTTGGAATCCTGCCTCAATCAGAGCTTCTTCAACTTCAGAAAACAAGCTTTTTAAAAGTATATTATCCTCAAATCCTAGCCAAATCACGGTAGGTTTATATCGGCTACCAAATATGCCAATTTTATAAAGTTCCAAATCAATATTCCCATAATTTTTGAATATAGAGTTCAGGGAATTTATTATATTTTCTATTTGATAATCAGTAGTTTTACCCAAAAATCGCAATGTGAGGTGTAAATTTTGTGGTTCCGAAAAAGAAATTTCATCAAACTTACTTTGTGATTTAAGTTGTTCATATAAAGAAATAAAATTTGAATCTAAATCAATTTTAGAAGCGATAAAAAGACGTTTCATAAAATGAAGAAAGAGTTATTCTTTGGATTGTCTGTTTCTTACAATATCAATTGCCCAATAAATTGCATTTCTCAGGGATTGTTCATTGGCAATATTTTTTTCACAGATATCGTATGCGGTTCCATGTGCAGGAGATGTTCTGACAATAGGAAGTCCTGCGGTAAAATTCACACCACCTTCACAAGAAAGAAGTTTAAAGGGAATCATACCTTGATCATGATACATTGCTAATACTGCATCAAATTTCTGATATTGACCTGATGCAAAAAATCCATCTGAAGGGAATGGCCCAAACGCATTTATATTCAGTTCAAAAGCTTTTTTAATCGCAGGCATAATAATCTGCTCATCTTCTTTACCTATAACTCCATGATCTCCGGCATGAGGGTTCAACGCCAAGACGGCAATTTTAGGATTTGTCAGCAAAAAATCAGACTTTAATGAACGCTCTAAAATTTTTATTTTTTTTAAAATCAGTTCTTCATTGATTGCTTTAGGAACTTCTTCTATCGGTAAATGATGGGTAACAAAACCCATTTTCAAAGAATCGGAAATCATCAGCATCATTGCATCGGGAGTAGAAAAGTGATGTGCAAAAAATTCGGTATGTCCTTTAAAAGGAAATGTCTCTTGCGGCATGTTGCTTTTGTTAATTGGTGCCGTAACTACAGCATCTATCTTATTACTTTTCAAATCCAAGCAAGCCATTTCGAGAGCTAAGGCAGCCATTTTCCCTGCTTCCGGAGAAGAAATACCCGGCGTTGCGGCAATCTTATTGTCAAAAATATTTATCAGACTCACTTTTTTCCCACCTGCTTGGTCTGCATTTTTAATGGCTTGAAATGAAAAATCAGGAAAATTAAGGCGTTTTCTGTAAAATAGAGCTGCTTTTGAAATTCCATAAATAATTGGCGTGCATATTTCAGATAATTTATTATCTGCCAAGGCTTTCATGATTATTTCATAGGAAATTCCATTAAAATCTCCGTGGGTAATTCCAATTTTGTATAATGAATTCTCTGTCATTGATATAAATTTTAATTAGTAATGAAAGTTACTACCTCCAACAAATTCTCTCAGGATTGACGTACTGGGAATATCTTTTTCGGGTATTGTTTTAAAGTAAGATAAAAATTTCAACAATCTGGTTGCTTCCGCAAATTCGGGTTCTGTTTCGGGAACATCTTTTAAAATTTGTACCGCAAAAGGCTTAAGCACACCCAATTCACAAACCAATGAAGAGTTAAACATAGCATCCGCATTTTCTTGAAACGGAAAGATATGTTTTTCCTCACCTTCCCGCACGCTTTGCCACCGCCGCAATGTATCTAATGCTGAGTAATTTCGATATTTATAGTCTCTAATTAATCTTCTAATTAGTCGATTATCGGTGGTCGGTATCGGATTTTGATTATCAATAGAAATAGAAGTAAGCGCAGAGACAAACAACTTGTATTTAGCAGATTCTTCGATATTTGAAGTAAGTTTTGGATTAAGACAATGAATTCCTTCCAAAAGCAGTATTGAATTTGATTCCAGTTTTATTTTATCCCCTTTCCACTCTTTCTTTCCAAGTCCGAAATTAAATGTAGGCATTGCAACCTCTTCGCCTTGTAAGAGACGCGCCATCGTATCATGAAAGAGAGCGAGATCAAGCGCTTCAAAAGCTTCAAAATCGAATTCTCCATTTTCATCACGAGGGGTTTGTTCGCGTTCCACAAAGAAATTGTCAAGCGAAATTTGAACGGGGTGATAACCTAAAATACTGAGCTGGATAGAAAGTTTTCTACAAGTAGTTGTCTTTCCCGAACTCGAAGGGCCACTGAGGAGGATTACTTTTACGGTTTGACGCTGATAAATCTCGTCTGCCAATTTCGCTAAAATTTTTTCGTGAAGCGCTTCTGAGATCTTAATTAAATCACCGATTTCACCTTTCACAATTTTATCATTAATATTATAGACATGAGGAACTTTCATTAAAGTAACCCATCTTTTATATTCGCGATAAACCGAAAATAATTTCGGAAATTTTCTAACAGGTGTCAAATAAGTCGGATGTTTCCGCGAAGGAACTTTCAGTAACATTCCATTTTCGTATAAATCAACCGTGAACAATTTAATATACCCCGTAGAAGGAAGCAGAAATCCGTAATAGTAATTAATTTTATCATCAAGTTTATAAACGGAAGTAAAAATTCTGTTACGATATTTAAAAATCTCCGATTTATCGGTTAGTCCATGCTTTGTATATTCTGCAATTGCATCTTCGGTTAACATTTCCATTCTTTCAAAAGGAATATCTTGCTCAATAAGTTCCTTCATTCTTTTAGTAATTTTATCGGGGATATCCTGTGTCAGGGGTTCATTCAGATTTTCCAATTCGCAGTATTTCCCTCCGGAGATTGAATGTTGGATATAGAGTTTAACACCCGGTAAAATATCACTAACCGCTTTGTAGAACAAAAAATAGGCAGAGCGTTTATACATGGCATGCCCATAAGGAGACGTAATGTCAAAAAAAGAGATTATAGACGGTTTGTATATCTTATGATTCATATCACGGACTTTATTATTAACAAGAGCTCCCAATACAGGAAATTGTAATTTTATCTCTTCCGCTTCTGCAATTTCTCTCAACGTAAAACCATCTCGAATTATTTTTTTGGAATTGTTGTTTTGGCAAAAAATAGTAATCATAATTGTGTGTTCTTATGGAGTGAATAAATAATAAAACAGTCAATATTAAGAACGATTTCCCAATAGATTAATGGAGACCCAATCTGCAAAGATGGAAATAAAATCTCGTTTATAATACTTTTTAAAAGAGTATAAATCTGCTTTATGATCTCTTTTTATATCGTTAGGATGTACTATGGGCAAAATAGGCATTGTTTTTTTCAATAATTTTCTAATTCGTCTTTTTTTATTAATTCTAAATGACAAATTGGCAATCAGATTCACATTTGGCGTAATACACAAGCCATTGCGATACCATACATGAAAATTATATTGATATTCGAGGAGATCTAATTTTTTCTTTTTAAACCATTTAGTCCAATATTTTTTTACTTTTTTATGACGGAAATAATCCTCTAACATTTTGGGCACATCCGCATCTTGAAGTTCTGTCATTTTAAGATCAAAATTCTGCCATCTATTTTTCCAAGTTGCAAATCCCCAAAAGGTTGCGTACGCCGAAAAGTAATATGAAGCAGGACGTTTTGCATAATTCTTTTGAATACTGCCACCTCCGATATGCACAATTTCAGGGATTTCACGATATTTATTCAACAATTCTTCACAATAGAGAAAAAAATCGGGATGCGGGAGGGTATCCTCAAAAAGTACAATTCCCTCTTCTTCTTGTTCAAAAAACCAATTAATAGCTGAAATTGTAATTCCCGCCTTTCCAAAATGTTCTTCTTTATAAAGGGTCTTTAAATCGCAATTCCAATTGGGCATAATCACACTTCTGGTGCGCAAACAATTTGTATAATCAACTTTCTCATCAGGTTGTGCTCCGTCGGCAGCAACATATAATTTGGTCGGTTGAATCCGTTTTAAAACCTGAAAAACATTGTGGGTGGGTTCTACCCTATTATAAATAATCAATAAAACAGGAACATTAAACATAGTTCAATATTATTTTTTGCAAAGTTACAACATATTTAAATAACTGAATTCAATCCATTAATATTTTCCTATAAACAATTTTACAATCGAAGTTAAAGAAAAAGATATTTCGTGTAATTTCGCACTTTATATAAAACAAAATTCAACTTAATATATCGTACACTATGAAAGCACTTTACACCATTGGGCTGTTAATCATTTCAAATATATTCATGACTTTTGCATGGTACGGCCATCTTAAATTCAAAGAATTCAGTTGGTTCAGTCAATTAACTTTACCTGCCATTATCATCATCAGTTGGAGTATTGCTCTTTTCGAATATTCTTTTCAGGTTCCTGCCAATAAAATCGGCTATATCGGAAACGGAGGTCCTTTTAACTTATGGCAACTCAAAGTGTTACAAGAAGTAATTACACTCACTGTTTTTAGTATATTTACACTGCTATTTTTTAAAACCGAAACTTTCAGAATGAATCATCTTATTGGATTTGTATTGCTGGTATTATCTGTTTACTTTATTTTCAAAAAATAAAGCCTACTATTCTCAATATCCTCAAAAGCTTCATTCAACATTTTTTTATATCTTTGCATTTAAATGTAAATTGAGATTAAATTTCGTAACAACTTATATTAGAAGTATTTAAAATGGATGAATTCACTCACAATGAAAATGAAGAACTGGTTGAGAAATTCAAACGAATGATCAATGAGGGAGATTCTTACTTTTTTGATTCAGAGGAGATCGAAATCATCATTGAGGAATTGATGCAACAATTTGATTTTACCATTGCTAATGAAGCTATTGAATACGGCATTAGAACATTTCCCACTGATTATTATTTCAGAATATTAAAGGTGAAAAAATTAATATTGGAATTTGAATTGGAAGATGCAGAAAAAGAACTTCAAATAATTGAAGACAGTTTTCCGCCATCCAGTGAGTTTTACCTCGAAAAAGTAATGTTGGCAAGGATGATCGGAAAAGAAGAAAATGCATTGGATTTATTGCAAAAAGCATTGGTTTTAGATCCGGATGATCCGGAAATACATTTCTCAATGGCCTACGAACTCATAAAGAAAAAGGATATAAATGCAGCTATTGAGCATGTTAAATTAGCGATGAGTGAAGATGAATTCTTCGATGAACAATTATTTACCTTTTCATTCTTATTTGAAGAAAATCAACAGTATGAAGATTCATTAACTTTTTTCTCTGCCCTTACAGAATTATTCCCGTTGAGTAAAGGTACTTGGTTTGGTTTAGCATTGGCATACAGCTCTTTAAATGATTTTGAGAAATCTATTGAAGCGAATGAATATGTTTTGAGCATTGACGAAGATACCCCCACTGCTTATTATAATATCGGCAATTGTTATTTTGAGCTAAAAGACTACGAAAAAGCCCGCGATTACTATCTGCACGCTAATATGCTGGATGAAGATGATTACATGTCCCTGACCGGTGTTGGGGATTGTTGTTCAGCCCAAGGGAAGTACGAAGAAGCGATGGATTATTACCATAGAGTTTTAGAACTCAATCCTAACCATTTAAATGCCATTATGGGTATTTTATCTATTCTCAAAACCTTGGGGAAATTGGATGAAGGTTATCTTTTTATTGAAAAAGCTTTTTCTCTTAATCCGCAAAGTTTTGAACTCTTATTTTCCGTATTGCCTTTTTATGGAAATGAAGAACAGATTATTCAATTAAAATCACTTTTTCATTCTACGTTAAATCAAATCACCAATAAGGAAGATTTCTTTCACTATTTTACGCTCTATTGTGCTTCTAACGGATTATATGATCTTGGGATTGAAGTTCTTTCAGAATACATTGACGATGATGAATTAACGAACATTCTCCCCTACTATATGGCTGCACTCTATTACTTAAATAATCAGATTGATGAAGGAAATCGTCACTTAGAACTTTCTTTACTAATCAATTATGAGGGACATAAAGAATTTTTAATGATAGACCCGTTATTAGAATCTTTTTCGGAAATCAAAGAGCTTATTGCATTATATAAACCGATTTGAAAATTAAGAGATGTTTAATTATCTCCAGAAAAAAAAAATCATTCAATCCTTAATTATTTTAGGATTAATTATATATACGGCAATTAATCTCTACGCCTCTCCTATTACGTATATTTTGGAAGAGAATTCTTCTTACGCATACAGACAGTTTGTCCATTTTATTATGCTTCACGATGCCTGGTTTTATTTGGTTTTTAGCGTGAATCTTCTACTTCAACTCATCCTACTTCATTCTTTTTTTCAAAGAAACAATTTCACGGAAGAAAAATCATGGATGTCGGTAATTTGGTATCTTTTTTTCTTAAATTTTGCGGTTGATCTCAATCAAATAACCCCTGCATTTTTTACAAACACGCTTATTATTGTTCTTCTGCATCTAAACGTCAATAATTCTCCTGTACACTTAAAAAATAAAGTCACCCTGTCGGGAATACTTATTGCCTTAAATTCATTATTGGACGTCACTTCCGGATTATTGCTTCTTTTTCTAATCAGTTCTCTATTAATCAGTCGTTTCAGTAAATTTAAAGATATTCTTATTGCAATAATCGGTTTTTTAATTCCCTATTTATATCTTTTTTCAATCTATTTTTTGCAAGACAGACTTCTTTCCTTTTTGGAAACTTATCAAACTATTCAGCTTTTTTCCTTATTCACTTCCGGCAATTTCTCAATTCTTCCTATTTTAATTGCTTCTTTTGCTTTATTTTTGATGATCTTCTTATCCCTCATTGTTAAAATTAATTATGACAACAAGTTAATTATCCTTCGAAAGCGGGTTATATCTTTGGCTTTACTATTACTTACGACCGTTATCATGATTTTAGTTACTGATATTCCTATCAAAAGTTCTCTTAATTATCTTTTTGTCCCCATAGCACTTTACTTTTCCATAATACATTCCATTACAAAGCATGCAATAGTCAACGATATTATTGTCATACTTATTTGTGCTTCACTTATTTTGCTCCCAATCTTATGAATAAATCTCTAAAAAAAGGATTGCTTAGCCATTATTCTGAAGATAAACTTATTGAGTGTGGATGTGATGAGGCCGGAAGAGGAGCTTTAGCCGGACCGGTGTTTGCTGCTGCAGTTATTTTACCCTATGACTATTTGAATGAAGATATCAATGATTCAAAACAATTAGATTCTCGAAAAAGAGAATTGCTTCGTCAGGAGATTGAAAAAAATGCATTGGCCTATTCCGTTGTAGCAATTTCCGAGAAAAAAATAGATGAAATAAATATTTTAAATACCTCTATATTAGGAATGAATGAAGCGGCACTTCAATTAAAGATTAAACCGGAATTATTACTAATTGATGGCAATCGGTTTATTAATAAAACTACTATTCCATATCAATGTATCATTAAAGGCGATGGAATATATTACTCTATTGCAGCTGCTTCAATTTTAGCCAAGACATATAGAGATGAATACATGGAATCTATTGCAAAAGAATTTCCTGAATATGATTGGGAGCACAATAAGGGGTATCCGACGAGCAAACATCAACAAGCCATCTTAAAATATGGTCTGTGCAAATATCACCGAAGAAGTTTTCAATTAAAAAACCAGTTGAAAATAGAATTCTGAAATACGACTTTGTTTATTTCTCTTCGTTTCCGTTATTTTCAATTTCGGCCATGATTTCAGGGGCTGTTTTTCCAATATTCTCCAATGAGAATTGTACGGTAGTAGCAAGAGAATCATTTGGAAATTTATGAAGAAATTCGCGGTATTCATTTTCTGCACTGGGATACATTTTAAGTATCTCATTATAAATAATTCCTTTCCACCAATAACAATATTTAACGCTTTTGTGGTCAGGATAGACTTTCACAACACGATCAAATAAATCAATAGCTTTTTTCGCATATTCTGCCCTTTTAATCTTATTGGTATCTTCCTGGGCGAGGCGCATTCCGACAATTCCTGCCTGAACAAGCAAGTCAGGAGCGGATTCATCTTCGGGATAAACATTGGCAAAATCGCCAGCATCTTCCATAAACTGGAGCAATGCAGCAGTATCTGAAACCCCAACCTGATAGAGTGAATCAATCGTATGAAAATTTCGAATTAAAGTCGCATGTTCTTTGGCCTTAACCTCCAATTCATTCTTTTCATCATTTCCATTATTACAAGACCATAATAAAAGAGCCATTAAACCAATAATACTGATCTTTTTCATAGTTAATTTTTTATTTTATAATCGGGTTTTACCTTCCCTGATGCTATATCGACTAATTTTCTTTTAAGGATCATTTTTTTAAGGGGGGAAACTCTATCTGTAAAGACTTTTCCTTCTAAATGATCATATTCATGTTGGATAATTCTGGCCACAATTCCCGAAAAAATTTCGCTTTGATGTTTGAGCCCATTCTCATCCCAATAAGTAATTTTGATTGATGATTTACGTAAGACTTCTTCATGGATTTCCGGCAGAGAGAGACATCCCTCGCTAAATAGAAAATCGTTTCCGAATTCTTCATCAATCGTAGGATTAATAAAGGCAGATTTTTTAATTTGCACTTCGGGGTACATTTCTTTAAACGGTTCCGAATCGATTACAAAAATACGTATAGCTTTACCGATTTGTGGGGCTGCAAGTCCGACGCCATGAGCATGATACATGGTTTCAAACATATCTTTTATCAATTGTGGCAAAGATGGATCTTTCAGGTTAATTTCCTCTGCAGTTTTTCTTAGAATAGGATTTCCGTAAACATAAACAGGCAGTAACATAATTAATCGTTTATAAGAGTTATATTTCTGTTATTTTCAATATCAATTTGTTGCAAATAAGATTGCAATATGATAGTCGCACTAATTTTATCTACAAGTGCTTTATTTTGTCTTTCTTTTTTCTTAATTCCGCTATCAATCATTGTTTGGAACGCCATCTTCGAAGTAAATCGTTCATCGACTCTCACAATAGGAATATTTGGAAATTGTTTTTGGAGACGACGCACAAAGGGTTCAATAAAGCGTGCTGAGTCGGATTGTGTGTTATCCATTTTTCTAGGTTCTCCTACCAGAATCAATTCAACATCTTCATTAGTTACATATTGTATAATGAAATCAAAAACATGGGCAACATGAATCGTATCAAGCGCATTGGCACAGATTTTCAGGGGATCCGTAACAGCGAGTCCCACACGTTTTTGTCCATAATCAATAGCCAATATTCTACCCATTTTAAAATATTTCTGCAAAAGTACGATTTATTTTTGGAAAGCTTATTTTAAAAAAACTTAATTCGGGTCTTTTTAGAATCAATAAAATTCTTAATAAATGTTAAGGTTTTGATATGAGAGGTAGAAAAAGTCTATTTTTGCAACCGCAAAAAAAGAACTAATATTAATTCAAAAATTGAGTATGGCAACTACGGCAGATTTCAGGAACGGCTTATGTATAGAATACAACAATGAGTTATGGTCTATTGTTGATTTTCAACATGTTAAACCCGGAAAAGGTCCGGCTTTTGTAAGAACCAAATTAAAAAACTTAAAGACAGGGAGAGTACTTGAAAACACTTTCACTGCAGGAGTTAAAATAGACTTGGCGCGTGTAGAGCGACGTCCTTATCAATTTTTATATAAAGAGGGAGATTCCACATACAATTTCATGCATGTGGAAACGTATGAACAATTAGCTATTGAAGAGGATCTTATCAATAATCCCGGATTATTGAAAGAAGGACAAACAGTAGAAGTAATGTATCATGCAGATACCGAGACTCCGCTAACATGTGAGCTTCCTGCATTTGTAGAATTGCAAATTACTTATACTGAACCCGGCGTTAAAGGAGATACTGCCACCAATGCTGCCAAGAGAGCTACCGTAGAAACCGGAGCAGAAGTATTCGTTCCTTTATTTATTGAAGAGGGAGAGATTATCAAAGTAGATACCCGTACGAACAAATATGCAGAAAGAGTTAAATAGAGTATAGCTAAAATTACGATAATGAAATTTACCACCCCTATCACGATTCAACAACTTCTTGATATTATTCAAGGTGATGTTGTTGTTAAAGGAAATACTAAAAATATTGTTACCGGAATCAATGAGATTCATTCTGTAGAAGAGGGGAATCTTTCGTTTGTTGATCACCCTAAATATTATGAAAAAGTAATTAATAGTGCTGCAGGCACTATTTTGATAAATAAAGATGTAGTATGTCCTGAGGGAAAGACTCTGCTTATTACAGAAGATCCGTTTTCTGCATACGTAAAGGTTGTAAAACATTATGTAACATTTACTCCGCAACAGGCAAACATCCATCCCAATGCCATCATTGGAGAGAATACGATTATTCAGCCGAATACTTTTATTGGAGAGAATGTGGTTATTGGAAAGAATTGTATTATTCATTCTAATGTTTCTATCTATTCAGATAGCATTATCGGAGACAATACCATTATCCATTCAACTGCTGTAATTGGTGCAGATGCATACTATTTTCAAAAAAGAGCCGATGGATGGCATAAATTAGAGTCATGTGGTCGCACCATCATTGGAAACGATGTTGAGATTGGTTGCGGGGTAACGATTGACAAAGGAGTTTCCGGAGATACAACTATTGGGGACGGTGTAAAGTTTGACAATCAGGTTCAGGTGGGGCACGACACTTATATCGGAAAACGCTGTCTGATTGGCGCACATTCCTCCATTGCAGGGTGTACGTACATTGATGATGATTGTCTTCTCTGGGCAAAAGTTTCCATCAACAAAGATTTATATGTTGCTAAAAATACTACACTATTGGCACTTTCCGCGATTGATAAGAGTGTTCATGAAGAAGGAGCTGTTCTCTTTGGCGTTCCGGCATACGATGCCAGAAAAAAATGGAAAGAGATGGCTTGTTCGAGAATGCTCCCTGATATGTTTGAAGAGTTCAGACAGCTCAAAAAAGAGGTGGAAGAGTTAAAGAAAAAATAGTTTTTTCTTTCTTCGAACTTCGTTTTCATTATGATAGATAAAATAATAGGTACCTTTTTATCACGATTGTTGGCCATGGTTATCATGCTCGTCGTGGTGATTTTAAACACGAATACCTTTGGGGCAACGGGTACCGGAACTATCGGGTTAATCATTCTCGGACTAACAATTCTGCAAATTTTAGGTAATTTTATCGGGGGCGCAGCAATTGTGTACCTTA
>Ga0116193_1001075_pt1 | contig 23800 bp, 26 predicted proteins | sample AD_UKC115_MetaG_FD_89892 | JGI IMG/M metagenome (GOLD analysis project Ga0116193, IMG submission 89892) | Active sludge microbial communities of municipal wastewater-treating anaerobic digesters from Hong Kong - AD_UKC115_MetaG | ecosystem: Engineered > Bioreactor > Anaerobic > Digestate... | reverse complement strand
TGCTCAATTAAAACCACAAGAAATATCGACTATATCTGGAGTTGATATGGTTTTAGGCGCTGCCGAAAAATTCAATATTAGAACACATTAAAAATTTTACCAAAGGGGAAAGTACTAAAATTTGTAGTTGTGATATTAAAGATGTAAATATTTTTCATTCCTCATATTCTATCAACGATAGAACCAGAACATTTTTAAAAGTACAAGACGGCTGCAATTATAATTGTAGCTTTTGTACTATCCCTATGGCTCGGGGAAAAAGCAGAAGTGATTCTATTGAAAATATAATTCAAAATGCGAAAACTATTGCTAGAAAAGGGATTAAAGAGATTGTATTAACAGGAGTTAATTTAGGTGATTTTAGCCTCCCCAACCCCTCCAAAGAAGGGGCCAAAGCAACATTCTTGGATTTAGTGAAATCCTTAGAAAATGTTGAAGGCATTGAGCGTTATCGCATTTCTTCTATCGAACCTAATTTATTGAGCTACGATATTATTGAATTTGTTGCACAGAGCAAAACGTTTATGCCCCACTTTCACATACCCTTACAAAGTGGAAGCAATAAAATTTTAGGATTAATGAGACGCCGATACAAAAAAGAACTATATGCAGAAAAGGTTCAACACATAAAATCACTCATACCTCATTGTGCCATAGGTGTTGATGTAATTGTAGGCTTCCCCAGTGAATCAGATGATGATTTTAAAAAAACGGTTGACTTCATTCAGAACCTTGATGTATCTTATTTACATGTATTTACCTATTCAGAAAGAGATAACACAAAAGCCTTAGATATACAACCTGCTGTGCCTATAAGTATTCGACATGAAAGAAACAAAACGTTACGTAATTTATCTTTTATGAAGATGCAGTATTTTAACCAACAGCACACAGGCCAAACTCGTAAAGTTCTTTTTGAAAACTACCATAAAAACGGGATGATGGAAGGATATACAGACAATTATATTAAAATAGTAGCTCCTTATAAAAAAGACTGGACTAATAGAATATTAGACTGGACTATTTGATATATGTGAAAGTAAAGGAATGTATAAAGAAAAAACGGCAAAGCTATTGGGCTGCGTTACACTTCGGCTAGGCATTTGCTTCACTATGCTCAATAGCTTTGATTAAAACAAGGCAATGTCCTACTTTTAACGGTACTAAAAAAGTAGAGCTTACACTTTTTCTACTACTGTATGCTTTAATATGGCGAGCATTCGGGATAATCAAAATTTGAGAACGACAAAACAAGACGAAAAAGTGAAAAAATATTTTGAACTTCAATATAAAATGACAAACCGTAAGTTTAAAGATGCAGGCTTTAATCCGCTACTTGCTTATTTGATGCTGACAACTTTATTTGTTGGACTTTCAATTTACCTTTTTCATAAAACAGATTTTGCAGGATATATTTACCTTCTTTTTGCTTTGACTCTTATAGGAAATCTTTCTGAAACCCGAAGAACAGCATTTTTAAAAATTTGTTTTAGTGACAAAAAACTGAAAAAAATAAGAGTATCAGAAAACCTTATTTGCTCATTGCCATTTCTAATTTTTCTGCTTTACAAACAACTCTTCCTTTCTGCACTTCTATTGTTTGTTTTGGCGACAATTTTAGCCCTTCTGAATTTTCGCACAACCTTAAACTTTACTATTTGGACACCATTTTCAAAAAGACCTTTTGAATTTACCACAGGATTTAGAAACACGTTTTACATATTTTTTGCGTCATATACATTGACAGCTATCGCCATTTCTGTAAACAACTTCAATCTTGGAGTATTTGCAATGTTGCTTGTGTTTGCGACCACATTAAGTTATTACTCAAAACCAGAAAATGAATATTACGTTTGGACACATAACCTAAAACCAAACGCATTTTTGTTGGGCAAAATAAAAATAGCATTACTTTTTTCTTCTTCTATTGCGTTTCCGATAGCAATAACTCTTGCCATTTTTAACCCACAAAATATTGGCATACTCTCACTTTTCTTTTTGGTTGGTTGGGCGTTTCTAATTGGCATAATCGTTAGTAAATACGCTGCATATCCTAATGCAATGAACATTACACAAGGTATTCTTTTAGCTCTTTGTGTTTGGTTTCCGCCTACATTAATTGTTCTAATTCCTTACCTTTTCAAAAAATCTGAAAACCGCCTTAGCAGCTTATTAAAATGATAGCAGTTAAAAATTTGTTTAAGAAATACGGGACAAATGAAGTTCTAAAAAATATCAACATTGAATTTCATAAAGGTAAAGTATATGGAATTGTTGGCGAAAATGGTACAGGAAAAACGACTTTGTTTAGGTGCATCGCAGACTTAGAAGATTACGAAGGCAAAATAAGTTCAAACCCAAACCCTATTAAAAATCATCTTGGTTTGCTCTTGACAGAACCGTTCTTTTTTCAAAAAATTACAGGCAAAGAGTATATTCAGTTGCTATGCAACGCAAGGAACATAAAAATTCCCGACATTGAAGACAGAAACATTTTTGATTTACCTTTAAGTCAATATGCTTCTACTTATTCAACAGGAATGAAAAAGAAATTAGCATTAACAGCAATTTTATTGCAAGGAAACGATTATTTTATTCTTGACGAACCGTTTAATGGAGTGGACATACAAAGCAACATCATTATAACAGAAATAATTCATAAACTAAAAGTACTTGACAAGATAGTTATTATTTCATCACATATTTTCTCAACTTTGAGCGACACTTGTGATGAAATACACTTATTAAGCAGCGGACATTTTATCAAATCCGTTCAAAAAGCAAACTTCCATGTATTGGAAACAGAAATGAAACAAATGACAATAGGAAATAAAATTGAAAAATTAGGATTGACATAAAACAGCTGTTAGCAGTGATTTAGTGTAATAGCGAGTACAGTAATTCGTAGAATATTTTTTGGGTAAAAAATGCCAATTTCTTGTAGATGTAAACCGCTACATTAAGCATAGCGAACAACATAATAACAATAACAAAAATTCACAAAATATTGACCTATTGCATTGCAACAGTTTGGATTGCAAACGGACTTTTTTGTAAGGTTCTAAATCTTGTTCCTAGACACGAACAAATTGTTGCAAGAATATTAGGTGACGACTATTCCCGACCACTGACAATTATAATCGGAATTTCAGAAATCATTATGGCTGTATGGATTTTAAGTGGCTATAAGACAAAGTTAAATGCTATTGCACAAATATCGGTAGTTGCAACAATGAACACACTTGAGTTTATACTTGTTCCTGACTTGTTGCTTTGGGGGAAACTAAATTCACTCTTTGCATTTATTTTTATTTTAGTTGTTTACTACAACGAATTTTATCTTAATAAAAAACAACTCAAATAACTCAATGCTAGCATTTTTAAAAAACCACCCATTTGCAGTTGAAGCATATTTTGAAAGTTCGCTGGTTTTGACTTTTGCCGTTCCAAAAGAACAATTACAAAATCTTATTCCAGAATGTTTGCAGCTTGACATATTTCAAGACAAATGGGCTTTTGTTGCAGTTGCAATGGTTCAAACAAAAGACTTGCGACCAAAAGGTTTTCCGAAATTTATGGGCAACGACTTTTTTCTAATTGGTTATCGGGTTTTTGTTCGCTACACGAATAACGCAGGCAAGAATTTGCGTGGTTTATATATTCTGAAATCAGAAACTGACAAAACGAAAATGGAATTTTTTGGAAACATATTTACTCATTACAACTACACCACAACGGACATAAAACAAGATGAACAGCAAAACACAAGAGAAATATCCTCGAAGAAATCAAAGTTCAAAATCACAATAGACAAAACGGAAGAACAAATTTCTTTGCCCGAACATTCCCCTTTTTTAGACTGGAAGGAAGCAAGAAGATTTGCTGGCCCTTTGCCCTTTACATTTACGTATAACAAGGAAACCAAAGAAGTTTTAATCATTGAAGGAGTACGACAAAACTGGACACCTAATCCGGTCAAAGTGATTGATTATAATTTCGATTTTTTAAGTACGCTAAAACTTGAAAATCCAGTTTTGGCAAATGCTTTCATAATTAAAAACATTCCATACTATTGGAAAAAAGGCAAAATTGAAACATGGAAATAAAGAGACGTAATTTTCAAGGAGTATTAAATATTTTAAGTTTCAATCGACACTTTTATGTTGTTGGGTTCATATTATTAGCCTTAATTATTGGAAGTAAGTATATTTTCAATTGGCCTAACAGTTTGTATTTGTTGGTTGTTTTGGCATTTATTTATGGACTAACTATGCCATTATTCGTCTCTGCATATGTTTATGATTTCTCAGGCTTCTATAATTTTGATTGGCTAAAGAAAATGAAAATTGAAGATGCAAAAGACAAATTCAATTTAAATATCAACGCAGGCTTTGACGAAACAAGTTTTATTATAGAAAGTATTTTGCCCAATTCCAAACTTCAAGTGTATGACTTCTACAACGCCAAACAGCATACTGAACCAGCAATTATCCGAGCAAGAAAAGTGAGCTTGTTTTATCCAAATACACAACAAATCCATTCAAATTCAATTCCTTTAAATGACAATTCGGTTGACAACATCTTTTTAATATCAGCCATTCACGAAATTCGCAAACAAGATGAAAAAGTGCAATTTTTAAAAGAATGTCGCAGAGTTTGTAAGCCAAACGGCAATGTGATTATGGTGGAACACTTGAGAGATTTTCCAAATCTTGTAGCCTTTACAATCGGCTTTATGCATTTTTTCTCAAAAGCAACCTGGAAAAAAGCATTTCAAGAAGCCGGATTTACATCATTTAAAGAAACGAAGTTTACACCGTTTATGTCAATCTTTAATTACAACTAATGGAAGTACATTTTAAAATAATTGGTGTTTTATTAATTGCTTTGGCATTGGTTCATATTATCTTTCCAAAGTACTTTAACTGGGACAAAGAACTTAAATCTTTGAGTTTAGTCAATCGACAAATGATGACCGTACATACATTTTTCATCGCATTGACTGTATTACTAATGGGTTTACTTTGCTTGACATCTTCTTCCGAACTAATTGAAACCAATCTTGGCAAAAAAATATCACTTGGACTTGGCGTATTCTGGACCGTTAGGCTTATCATTCAGTTTTTTGGCTATTCCACTGATCTATGGAAAGGAAAGAAATTTGAAACGGTTATACACATATTATTTTCGTTAATTTGGATATATTTAAGTATCCTATTTTTGACAACATATTTTAATTGAAACCAACAAGAAATGTAGCCATATCGTAAAGAATCTTGGATCAACAATTGACATAAACAGTCGACCTGAAACTATTTGGGAAAAAATAATCAATGTAACAATTGAAGAGCTTTATGACCCGATAATTTTTAACTTTTTGACATTCCAAAACCATTAGAGGCGGAAATAATTTTCGAAGCACAATACGGCATAAGAATTGCGTCGTTGACCATGAAGTGTTTTGAAATTCTAGTAACTGCAAACCGTTGAGCAAAGCTTGCCATTTTACAAAGCGAAGCTACCAACTCTACATTTTTTGTTCAACAGTCCAAAAAGCCGACCCGCAACCTAACAATTGAACTGTGGAAAACCATTTACTGTATCTCACACTTAACCTTTGAACAACTTTTTCCAACAACACAGGTATTACAAACAACAAAAATATTTTCGGCAAACTTTTGACTAACGCTCGACTGTTTTCCATTCACTTCAATAACTGTAATAGCATCATACTCCTGCTTAGACACAACAGTAATAGTATTATAGATACCCAAGCCAACCTTAACAACATACTGCAAAAAGGAACTTGAATTATCTCTAACAGCAACCATTTTACAACTTGTGCCTACAGCAACATCTGCAAGCGTTTTTTTGAATTGAACTGTAAGCTCACCTTTCTTATTTGGTATGGGGTCTCCGTGAGGGTCAAATTCAGGACAATTCAAAAACTCATCTAACTTATCAATGAGTTTTTGAGACTGAATATGCTCTAGTTGTTCTGCAACTTCATGTACTTCATCCCAACTAAATTCTAATTTTTCGTACAAAAATGTTTCCCAAATGCGATGCTTTCGGAGTATATCTATCGCATTTTTTTTACCTTTTCTTGTTAACGTAATTTTTCTGTATTTCTCATAAGCTACCAATTTTTTTTCTTTTAACTTTTTAAGCATATCGTTTGCCGTAGCTGGTTTTACAGCTAATAAACTTGCTACCTCATTCGTTCCTACCTCTTCAATACCACTATCTAATGTAATTTTTAGCAAAGCTTTTAAGTAATTCTCTTCCGTATATGATAACATCTTTTATCGCGAATTTCAATTGATTTGGCAAAGGTACAAAAAATGACAAAACTTTAATTATTAGATTATACTAACTTTATTATTTTTGCTAATATAACTAATATTAGAAAGATGGAATCACCAATTTTCAAGTTAATAGCAACCGGCATTTTTACCTTTTCAGTTCATCTATCTATGGCTCAAACAAGTACTATTTCAGGTAAAATAACGGCAAAGGGCAAACCACTTAAATTTGCAACTGTACAATTGGTTGGCACTTCAACAGGCTTCCTTACCGACACTTCTGGGGGCTACAAAATCTCCTCTATTCAAGCAGGAAAATATACCTTGCAAGTAACTTGTATTGGATATAATAACATAGAAAAAACCATTGCTATTAAAAACGAAGAAAGTTTAACTATAAATGTTGATCTTACTAATAATGAAAATTCTTTAAACGAAATGGTAGTGACTGGAACTTTAAAATCTGTAATCCGTTCTGAAAGCCCTGTACCTGTGGAGGTTTTTACACCAACTTACTTCAAAAAAAATCCTACGCCTAATATTTACGAGGCTTTGCAAAACGTAAATGGCGTAAGACCACAACTAAATTGCCAGGTTTGTAATACAGGCGATATTCACATCAATGGCTTAGAAGGCCCCTACACTATGATACTGATAGACGGAATGCCTATTGTAAGTAGCTTAAGCACCGTATATGGCTTATCGGGTATTCCTAATTCTTTGATTGAACGAGTTGAAATAATTAAAGGACCTTCCTCATCTTTATACGGTAGCGAAGCTGTTGGTGGTTTAATAAACATCATCACTAAAAAACCACAAAATGCCCCACTAGTTTCGGCAGATGTATTTGGTACAAGTTGGGGCGAATACAATGCAGACATAGGACTGAAATTAAATGCGGAAAAAAAAGCGACTGTACTAACGGGCATCAATTATTTTAATTTTCAAAATCGTATTGATAACAATAACGATAATTTTACCGATATGACCTTGCAAAACAGAATTTCCGTTTTTCAAAAATGGAATTTTAATAGAAAGGATGGTCGCTTATTTAGCCTTGCAGGACGATACATGTATGAAAACCGATGGGGAGGTGATGTACGTTGGGAAAAACAATTTAGAGGTGGTGATAGTATTTATGGCGAAAGTATTTATACAAAACGTTGGGAAATATTAGGCAACTATCAACTACCAACCAATGAAAAACTACTGCTATCGTTTTCTTTTAATAATCATAATCAAGACAGTAGATACGGAACCACTGCTTATATTGCTCAACAAAATATTGCTTTTGCACAATTAACCTGGGATAAAAAAATTGGCAAGAATGATTTTCTAATTGGCACTGCACTTCGTTACACTTATTATGATGATAATACACCTGCTACCGCAACTGCCGATAGCATTAACTCAAAAAATCAACCTCAAAAAACATACTTGCCAGGAGTTTTTATTCAAGATGAAATTTCAATAACTGAAAAACAAAAATTACTATTAGGTTTTAGATACGATTACAATTCATATCACGGCAATATTTACACGCCACGTTTTGCATACAAATGGACAATTAATGATAAAAATATTTGCAGATTAAATGTAGGAACAGGTTTTAGAGTAGTTAATCTCTTTACCGAAGATCATGCAGCTCTTACAGGAGCAAGAATAGTAGAAATTAAAAATGAACTAAAACCCGAACAATCATACAACCTAAACTTAAACTACATTAAAAAAATATTCGGAAAAAACGGAACATGTATAACATTAGACATTTCGGCATTTTACACTCATTTCAATAATCGAATAGTTGGCGATTTTGATACCGACCCCAATAAAATTATTTATGATAACTTAAATGACTTTGCTGTAAGTAAAGGGATAACATTAAATATAGATTTTGCATTTAACAATAACTTAAAAATTATTACAGGTGGCACCTTGATGGAAAATACATTAACTAAAAACGGAATAACTGAACAACAAATACTGACTGAAAAATTTACTGGAACGTTTGCCGTTTCGTATAAAATTAAAAAACCAAAATTGTCCATTGATTATACAGGCAATATTTACAGCCCTATGCGTTTACCTTTACTGAACGAGCTTGACCCACGTAGTCCTAAATCACCTTGGTGGAGTATTCAAAACGTACAATTGACTTATGAAGGATTCAAACTTTTTCAAATTTATGGTGGTATAAAAAATTTATTGAATTGGACACCGAACAAAGGCAATCCATTTATTATAGCTCGTACAAACGATCCATTTGATAAAAATGTGCAGTTTGATGCCAATGGAAAAGCAATGGTTACAACATCTAATCCTTACGGCTTAACGTTTGACCCCACTTATGTATACGGACCCAACCAAGGAGCAAGAGTTTTTTTAGGTGTACGTTTTAATTTGAAATGAAGCAGATGTTCAAAGTATTTATACTAGATATACAATACAAAGAAAATGCTAATACTGTAACAGTACTACTGTTACAGCTTCATAATACTTAGAAAATAAATTTTAACTTTGAAGGCTACAACAAGATTTTAATAATAATGCCATCAATGATGCTATAATAATTATTGTAGATACGATATTACATTGAGTTTACTTACTTTGTTTTAATAGCTTTAATAACGGTTTATTCTACAAATAGAAGACGCATGTGTACCCATTGAAAATATTTGTACTATTTTATATCGATAGCATTTTTATTTTAGTCTGAAAAAATCACGTAAAGTATTTACAAGTAAACGGTATTAAAGAATACAATAGAACTATTTTATATATACAATGGGTATTCAATCGAGTAAGATTTATATGCGAAGTAATAATATGAGAGTAAAAATATTATTCCTAATAGTAGGTTTTTTTTGGCTAGGCCCTACCATTACCAATGCTCAACTCAATACCTATCAATTTGAGCAAATTAACAGTTTGCAAAAACTAGAGAAACGTAATGTCGTAGTTTTTATACATACCGATTGGTGTAAGTATTGCCAGGCAATGGAAACCACCACTTTTAAAAACGATAGTATTATAAAATTATTAAACACCAAATTTTATTTCATAGACCTAAATGCAGAAGTAAAAAGAAACATTAATTTTCAAAATCATCTATTCAAATACAAACCCACAGGAACAAATACTGGCATACACGAATTAGCTGAACAATTAGGTACAATTGAAGGGAAAGTTGCATACCCTACTATTTGCATTTTAAACTCAGACAACGAAATTGTATTTCAGTTCAATCAATTTATCAATTCAAAAAACTTGCAAGCTGTTTTGGCAAGATAATGACACAAAAAATATCGCCAGATTTATTTGATTTTTTATGCAGTTCATGTTGGCTGTTAATTTTCTCTTTTTTAAATATAGTTTCTTAATGCTTTAGTGGTCTTTTCTTTGTCAAACCTCCTTTGGTATCTTTAACACTATTAATTACAACAAATGCTGTTGGCTCAATTTTTTCGATTTCCGTATTTAATTTACTTAGTTCAAGCCTTGTAATTACCGTATAGATAATTTCGACTTCTTTGTTCTCACCGCTTTTGCCGTAACCCTTTTTTCCTGTATAAACTGTAACGCCTCGCCCCATTTTATGAACAATCATTTGCCTTATTTCTTCGCTATGAGATGAAATTATGGTGACGCCAAGATATTCTTCAATTCCTTCTACAATAAAGTCTAGTGTTTTTGAAGCCGATAAATATGTTATCATTGAATAAAGTGCAATTTCTACTTTTAATAAATAAGCAGCCATTCCAAAAATTATAACATTTATTACAATAATTATATCTCCAATCGTTGTTCCTAATTTTCGACTTAAAAAAATTGCAAGAACTTCTGTACCGTCAATAACTGCACTACCACGAATAGTAAAACCAATTCCAGCTCCAAGAAAAAAGCCTCCAAAAACTGCAACCAATAAATTGTCATTAGTTACATTCGGAAAGGTAACAGTCGCCAAAACAAAAGAAAGTCCTGTTATGGCAATAGCCGTTTTGATAGCAAATAGCTTGTCGACTACTTTATATGCAAGCATTATAAATGGAATATTTATACCAATGATTAGAATGTAAAGTGGGATATCCGTCAATGCTGAAATCAGTAGTGAAATACCTGTTGCCCCACCATCAATAAAATGGTTTGTCAATAAGAAACCTTTGAACCCAAATGCAGCCGAAAAAATACCAAGTATGATTAATACAAAATCTTTCAGCTGTCGTTTAGCTGTTATCAAAAACTCTCTGTAACCTTTTGCAAGTTTGAAGCTTGAATAGTTTTTATTGCTCAAGGATTTACGACTCTTATTGTTGAGTGTTGTTTTAGTTATTATTTGTTTCCAAAATGAATTCATAATTCATACGTAGATGTCTTCTTAAGTTTCTGACTTTCAACTCCGCTTAGGAAACAATATTTATGGTTCAATATTTTTGCTTGTAGCTGGGCCTTCTATTAAACTTAATTCGACATTGGGTTTATTTACGCCGCTTTCGGTATGTATATCCATTAGTAATTTGGGCTGCCTGCCATTATGTACGGCTTTAAATATTTCTGTTGGTTTTTCTACGTCTACATATTTATTTTGAGCAATTACAGAATACGGATTTATTTTTGTCGGCCCTTCTATTATCCAATCTTTAATATGTTTTTTTTCGAATCGGCAAGCGTTGCAAATCCAACCGGGCTTCCCATCTGAAGTATTTTTTACTTCTCCCCATTCATCTTTACGAGCTGTTACTCTAAATACCTCATCTCCTCTCATCCATAGTTGTACTTGGCCGCAACATTTATCGCAAGTGCAATGTGCATCCATAGGTTTGGTAAACCACACTCTATTTTTAAAGCGAAAAGTTTTATCGGTTAACGCTCCTACCGGGCAAACATCAATCATATTGCCACTAAAATCATTGTCTATAGCTTTGGAAATATAGGTTGATATTTCAGATTGATCGCCTCTTTCTAAAATACCATGTATTCTTTTATTTGTTAATTGATCGGCCACATATGTGCAACGATAGCACAAAATGCAACGAGTCATGTGCAATTGAATGTAAGGGCCTATATCTTCTTTTTGAAATGTTCGCCTTTTAAAATCGTATCGAGTAGCTTCCTTTCCATGTTCATAACTTAAATCTTGCAAATGACATTCTCCGGCTTGATCGCAAACAGGACAATCTAAAGGATGATTGATTAATAAAAACTCAACTATCCCTGCTCTTGCTTCTAAAGCCTTTTGGCTGGTAATATTTTTCACTTCCATCCCTTCCATTACGGTTGTACGACAACTGGCAACTAGTTTGGGCATAGGACGAGGATCTTTTTCACTACCCTTGGACACTTCTACTAAGCAAGTACGACATTTGCCTCCACTGTCTTTTAGCTTGCTGTAGTAGCACATAGCTGGCGGCGTTACTTCTCCTCCAATTTTACGTGCTGCTTGAAGTATAGTAGTTCCAGGTTCTACTTGAACCGTAATATTATCTATGGTTACTTTAATCTGATTCTTTATATCACTCATTCACTTGTAATAAAATGTAAAATTAATTGGTTAATATTAGTATTAATACAAAAAATAAAAATATTTAAAATAATTTTTTGGCTATGGTAAGTAAAAAAGCCATCTCACAGGATTGAGATGGCTTAAAAAATTATGTAAATAGATGCTATTCTTGACCTTCTAGCTCTTGGGCCATTTTTTCCATTTTTTTGATACGTTTTTCTGTGGATGGGTGGCTAGAAAAAAGTTGTGCTGTAGCACTTTTTTCACCTCCTGCCTCATCTTCTAATTGTTTTAGCTTTCGGAAAGCATCTGCCATACTATTTAATTTCCATTGATGCTTCTTTAAAAAGTTTAATCCACCAATAACTTTCCTACACCCATTTCATTTAACACTTTCATATCCTCGTCGGGTATAATACCACCGCCGGTTAACAATACATCATCCATCTTTTTTTCTTTTAGCAAAGAAATTATTTTTGGGAAAATAGTCATATGAGCACCGGATAAAATACTTATGCCTATAGCATCTACATCTTCTTGCAAAGCTGCATTGACAAACATTTCAGGAGTTTGACGTAAGCCGGTATAAATAACTTCCATCCCGGCATCTCGTAATGCCGTAGCTATAATTTTTGCACCACGATCATGGCCATCTAAACCAACTTTAGCGATAAGTATACGTAGAGGGCGTTTAACAGTATGTGACAAATTAGACATAGAGAATAATTATTATATATTATACCAACGCAATATCTAACACTTGTTGCATATTTTTTACGTAGTGAAATTTTATTCCTTTTATATAAGAAGCTTCAATTTCTTTGATATCTTTTTCATTTTGCCAACATAAAATAATTTCTTTTAAGCCTGCCCGTTTAGCGGCTAATATTTTTTCTTTAATGCCACCAACAGGCAATACTTGTCCACGTAAAGTTATTTCTCCTGTCATAGCTAAATAGGGTTTCACTTTTCGGCCTGTAAATGTAGATGTTAAAGATGTAAGCATGGTAATACCTGCGCTAGGTCCATCTTTAGGAACGGCTCCTTCAGGTACATGTATATGTATATTTTTCTGTATGAATGCTTTAGAGTCAATGCCATATTTTTTAGCGTTGGCTTGCAAATACGTTAAGGCTGTACTGGCACTTTCTTTCATTACATTTCCTAGATTTCCGGTTAGTTTTAATTCTCCTTTTCCTTCGCTTAATAATGTTTCTATAAATAAGATATCACCCCCAACATATGTCCAAGCTAGGCCTACAGCTACACCTGGCTGATTGGCAATTTTATATATTTCATTGCTGTATCTTGATATACCTAATATTTCTTCTACATCAGCAGTCGTTAATGTAGATTTTATTTTTTTATGTGTAGCATATTCTTTAGCCCGATTACGCATTATAGAAGCTAATTGTCTGTCTAATTCTCTTACACCACTTTCTCTGGTATATTCTTCAATAATTTTTTGTAAAACTTTATCACTAATATTCAATTTTACATCCTTTAAACCATGAGCTTCTTGTTGGCGGGGCACTAAATGACGCTTGGCTATTTCTATTTTTTCTTCAATGGCATAGCCGCTTAAATCAATTATTTCTAACCGATCACGTAATGCAGGTTGTATAGTTGTAATATCATTAGCAGTAGCAATAAATAATACTTTGCTTAAATCATATTCTAGTTCTAAATAATTATCATAGAAAGTATGGTTTTGTTCGGGATCTAGTACTTCTAATAATGCAGATGATGGATCGCCACGGAAATCTTTTCCTACTTTATCTATTTCATCTAAAATCACTACAGGATTGGAGCTTTTAACTTTTTTTATCGATTGTAGAATACGCCCAGGCATAGCACCAATATACGTTTTTCGATGTCCGCGTATTTCGCTTTCGTCATGTAATCCACCCAAACTTAAACGTACATATTTTCGACCAATAGCATGTGCGATACTTTTACCTAATGATGTTTTGCCAATGCCTGGAGGGCCAATAAAACATAGTATAGGGCTTTTCATATCACCCTTTAGTTTTAATACAGCAAGGTATTCAAGTATGCGATCTTTTATTTTGCGCATTCCAAAATGATCGTTGGTTAACACTTCCTTTGCTTTTTTTAGATCATATACATCATCTGTATAAGCTTGCCAAGGCAAGTCTAGCATAAAGCTTACATGATTATACACAATGGAATAATCAGGCGTACTTGGATGCATACGCTCTAATTTTTCTATCTCATTTTGAAAAAGCTGTTTTGCGGCATCTGTCCATTTTTTTGCTTCAGCTTTTTTTTGCATTTCGCGAATCTCTTTTTCATTGGCATCGCCTAACTCATCTTTAATGCTTTTTAATTGTTGTTGTAAAAAATATTCTCGTTGTTGCTTGTCTAGCTCTGTACGAGTTTTAGCCGTTACTTTATTTTTGAGTTCTGTAAATTGTAGTTGTTTTTGTAAAGACTGCATGAGCATTTCAGCTCTTTCTTTAATACTATTTACTTCAAGCAAATTCTGCTTTTCAAGCACGTCGCTGTTTAAATTACCTGCTATAAAATGAATAAGAAAAGAGGGGTTCTCAATATTTTTTAATACAATGGATGCTTCTGACGGAATGTTGGGTGATAATTGTATAATCTGAAAGGCTAAATCTTTAATATTGCTGGTATAGGCTTTAAAATCCTCATCTTCTGGTAGTTTTTCCTCTTCCAATACTTCTATTTGTGCTTTAAAATAAGGTTCTTCGGTTGTAATGGCATTTACCTTAAAACGTTTATACCCTTGAATAATTATAGTAGTTCCTCCATCAGGCATTTTAATTAACTTCACAATCTTAGCTACGGTACCCAATGACACTAAGTCTGTCATGGCTGGATCCTCCACATTACTATCTTTTTGTGCCAATACACCTATTAACTTATCTGTTTTATATGCATCTTGTACGGCTTTAATACTTTTATCTCTTCCAACAGTTATGGGTAATACTACACCAGGAAATAAAACTGTATTGCGTAAAGGCAAAATAGGAATTTCGTTTGGAATGATAGTGGTTTGATTTTCAACGTCACCTTCATTAAGAGAAATAATAGGAATAAAATCTACATCCTCATCTGTTTTTAAAAAGAAATTTGATGAATTCATAATTATTTAAACTAGACAAAATGGCGCAATATAATGCCAATTAAATATTTTTAGTAAAGATGCGGTAGAGTTCAAGTATGATGCCAAAAAAATACCTCTGCAAAAAAGACAGAGGTATTCTCATTTATAAACCGAATAAATTACAAAATGTTATACGACAAAGCAATTTGTACATTTTGATTTTTCCATTTTTCTTGATTAGCTAGATCGTTAATATTGGACAACCCTACAACATATCTTACGCCTCCTCTAAATTTCAAAAATCTTGCCTCAGCACCTACCACAACAGAAAAATCGCCGCTTTTAAACGCTTTCACTGCATCAGTAGTTATAGATTGATTTGAATTCAATAGAGTTCCCACTTGAGGTCCTAATTGAGCATGTATAAAAGGAAGTACTTTATAATCAAGTAAAGCAACAATACTCATGTAATGTAAATTAATTTTTTTCAGTGCTTCAAAATTAGGAATCAAACTTGAATTTGCCGTAGTTGTAGTAGTTTGGCTAAATAAAAGCTCTGGTTGCAGAGCTATTTTTTTGCCAATATTTAGATCAGCATAAGCACCAACTAAATATCCTACTTTAAAATCTCCTTTAAGAGAAGGACCATTAACTCCACTTAAGTTGGCCCCTAACTTAACTCCTATGTTAATAGGGAGTTTTTGTGCATTGATGTTAGTAGTTGCGATAACTAGTGTTGTGAAAAGTGTTACAATTTTTAGTTTCATAATTTAATGTTTAGTTGATAATATTTTTCCGATTGATAACCAATTTGGTCCGATTCGAGACTACGAATATACAATAAGGTTTAAAATAATTGTACTTCGCACAATAAATGTGGTGATGCTATTTTGTGTTTTATTTAACAAAAGCATTATTAGCTTTGTGTGGTATTAATGCTCTGCAACAGAGCAATGGTTAGTTTTCTCATAAGCAGTTAGTTTTAGTAACGGCCCCGATGTCTATTGGGGCTTTTTTTATATTGCCAAAAACAAAACAGAAAACCTAGTATAGAACCCGCACTATCAGCCACTATATCCAATATCTCAAAACTTCGGTTAGGAATGCAATATTTTTGTATGTACTCCATAATAACACCAACGATAATACTTAATAGTGTTGCAAAGATGGTATATTGATTAAAACAAACAGGTTTTGCTGTTGATTTTGTTTTGTACCATAATGGTAAACAAAGTAAAATGGTCAATACAAAGAAAATAAAAGTATGTATCCATTTATCTAATTGTATTTTACTCATCCAAATTCTTGATGGAAGGGATGACGCAGGTAGGCTTAAGAGCACTACTGTTAATAAAAACCAAATAAAAGCCGGCAATATTTTTTTAAATCCCATTTTAACCTATTTTAATTATATGCACTTGATATTTTTTGAATACGTTCGAAATAAAGCAAAAATATTATCAATTATCTACATACTTCTTCTGTACTGTCCGCCTACTTCATAAAGAGCATGTGTAATTTGCCCAAGGCTACAATATTTAACTGTTTCCATCAATTCTTTAAATAAGTTTTGATTATGAATAGCCGCCTTTTTTAAACGTTTCAACATCTCGTCTGCTTTATGTTCATTCCGTTTCCAAAAAGTTTGTACATTTTTAATTTGTTGCTCTTTTTCTTCAGTAGTACTTCTAATAACTTCATTAGGAATAACAGTTGGGCTTCCTTTTTTATTAAGAAAGGTATTTACACCAACAATAGGAAATTCTCCGGAATGCTTTAAACTTTCGTAATGTAAACTTTCTTCTTGTATTTTATTGCGTTGATACATTCTTTCCATAGCGCCTAAAACCCCACCTCGTTCTGTAATACGATCAAATTCGATCATCACAGCCTCTTCTACCAAGCTGGTTAATTCTTCAATAATAAAAGATCCTTGTATAAAGTTTTCTGTTTTAGCAGATCCTAACTCTCTATTAATAATTAATTGAATAGCCATAGCTCTTCGAACGCTTTCTTCTGTAGGTGTGGTAATGGCTTCGTCGTAAGCGTTGGTGTGTAAGCTGTTACAATTATCGTATATAGCATACAATGCTTGCAATGTGGTACGAATATCGTTGAAATCTATTTCTTGTGCATGTAAACTTCGGCCACTGGTTTGTATATGATATTTTAATTTTTGGCTACGTTCATTGGCTTTGTATTTATACTTCATGGCTTTAGCCCAAATACGACGAGCAACTCTACCAATTACGCTGTATTCAGGATCCATGCCATTACTAAAAAAGAAAGAAAGATTTGGTGCAAAATCATCGATATGCATTCCTCTGCTTACATAATATTCAACATACGTAAATCCATTAGCTAATGTAAAGGCAAGCTGTGTTATAGGATTAGCACCCGCTTCGGCAATGTGATAGCCGCTTATGCTTACACTATAAAAGTTGCGTATTTTTTGCTGAATAAAATATTCTTGCACATCGCCCATCAACTTTAATGCAAATTCTGTAGAAAAAATACAAGTATTTTGCGCTTGGTCTTCTTTTAAAATATCAGCTTGTACTGTACCTCTAACTTGTGCTAAAGCCTTAGCTTTTAATTGCTCATATATTTCTTTTGGTAAAACTTCATCTCCACTTAAACCTAATAATTTAAGACCTAATCCTGTATTTCCATCTGGCAAACTGACTGGTTTTGCAGTATCATTATAAATAGGCTGATATTGCGTTTTAAATTTTGTTTGTTGAGTAGATTTTACTTTATCCCATAAATTATTTTCTTCAATATATTTTTCGCACTGTTGATCGATAGCTGCATTCATAAAAAATGCCAACAACATAGGCGCTGGCCCGTTTATAGTCATAGACACAGAAGTTTTAGGATCGCACAAATCAAATCCACTATATAATTTTTTAGCATCATCCACTGTAGCAATACTTACACCGGCATTCCCAATTTTCCCATAAATGTCTGGACGATGATCGGGATCTTCTCCATATAAGGTAACACTATCAAATGCAGTGCTCAAGCGCTTTGCAGTCTGATCAATAGATACATAATGGAAACGCTTATTCGTACGTTCAGGCCCGCCTTCACCAGCAAACATTCGAGTAGGGTCCTCTCCTTCCCGCTTTAAATCAAACACTCCAGCAGTGTATGGAAATTGACCAGGAATATTTTCTTGTAATTGCCATTGTAGAATATCGCCCCAATCTTTGTATTTTGGTAAAATAACTTTAGGGATATTTGTTCCTGATAAGCTTGTTGTGATTAATTTTTGTTTAATGATTTTGTCTCTTACTTGGTATGCATATTCATTTTTACTATAACGCTCTTTGAGCTTTTCCCATTCTTGAAGTAATAGTCTATTATCTTTAGTTAATTTTTCTAGTAATTGATTGTATTTTTTTTGTATTGTTTGTTGCATGGTATTCTATAATCTTGTTATATCTTATTTTTTTATTAAATTTTTAATTTCTTTTTCTAAAAGTTCAGCAGAAGGGAATCTGCCTCTAAATTCTAAAGGTAGTGATTCCATCATTTCATAAGCGGCTACGCCAATAAGTTGTGTTATATTGCTCAATGCAAATTCTACTTCTACGTTATTTTTTGATTTGTATAAAATAATACCAATAGTTAGATTATTCTGTAGTGCCACGATATTATTTGTGTATCACATTTCAATAAAAATTCATTTTGCCTACATACCCTAGTATAAACTCATCCATCTTTAAATCTATATTAAACCTCCAGCATAAGTCAGAACAAAAATACATAAAAGCTAAAAGGGGCATAGGATAGATTTTGTAGTAGATTAAGAGCATAAAAAGCAGAACTTTGGATCAACTACAAACACGTATCAACCAATAAAAAAGAAGCCTTTAAACGCTTAATAGGTATTGAACTAAAGACTTTCAAACTTACAATAAAAGGATTGTTAATTAAGTATAGTTAATTTGATTATTTTATTTAATATTTAGGAAGCACGTATTTTATAATAAACCGTTATCAATACTAGAGTTCTTTGAAAAACCGTGTGATAAAAATAGGATAAAAAAATAAGGCGATATAAATTAGCATATGTAAAAACGACAACTTACTTTAATGGATGCGTTACTAAGCTACAGCCGCCGCAAGAAAACAAGCAAAGCAGTGGCTACCTTATCCACCATTAGCCAAATAGTAAACTGGCAAGCGCTGGTAAATATTGTAAAAAGATTAGACAAAACCCAAGTACACAAATAGATAGGGAGGCTCAAAGCACCGAAAAGAATGGTAAAAAATACTTTGGGTACAAAGGACATATAGGCGTAGATGTAGAAAGCAAAATCATTAGAAAACGAAGCTTCACTGCAGCTAACGTACATGACAGCCAGGAAATGGGAAATATAGTAAGTGGAGATGAAAAAAGCTTATGGGCCGATAAATGGTATACCACACAAAAACAAAAAAGAGTAGCCAGAAGCATGGGTATCTATTATGGTATATTAGATAAAGCCAATAGAGGTAATCCTTTATCCAACAAAAACGCAATAAGCAAAAATCCAGTGTAAGAGCGGCAGTAGAACATCCCTTCGCTTTTATGTGTAAAAAATTAAAAATAACGGCATTAGCAGCCAAAAGTAACCTACGCAATGCTCTCAAATTTGATATGTGGTGTATTATATATAATGTTTGCCGTGTAAGATTTTTATTAAAACGGCAAGCCACATAGGCGGAGCCATGCCCAACAGTAAAAAATAATCAAAAAACGTAGATGAAATCTTAAAAACAAATCAATAAAACAGATTTATGATAAGAAAAATATAAAAATGAAACAGCTCGATTTAAAATTTTACCAAAAAACTCCAACAAGAAATTTTTAATTGAGTTTTTCAAAGGGTTCTAAATAAATATTGCAATAAAAATCTTCCACATAAATGCTATAAGCGCTTATGTTGATGCGTTATGAATGGATAATGAAACCCTTCTATATAAAAAAAATAGATTCTTATAAATGCCCAACTACAAGTGTAGTAGATTGATTAATATTGTGTTGAAAAAAAGCAGGCATTAATTAAATAATTATCCGCTAAACTATAATTCATAATTGTTTTATATGATTTTATCTGACAAGCGTATTTTAGAGGAAATACAAAAAGGAACGATTAAGATAACGCCCTACAAAAGAGATTGCTTAGGTAGCAATAGCTATGATGTACATTTAGGAAAATGGCTAGCTACGTATATTGATAAGGTGTTAGATGCCAAACAACACAATACTATTCAACACTTTGAAATTCCGGATGAAGGCTATATTCTTCAACCACATTTTTTTTATTTGGGTGTAACAGAAGAGTATACCGAAACACATGCGCATGTTCCTTTTTTAGAAGGAAAGTCTTCTACAGGTCGCTTAGGCATTGACATTCATGCAACTGCCGGAAAAGGCGATGTTGGTTTTTGTGGCAATTGGACTTTAGAGATTTCTGTAAAACAGCCGGTTAAAATATATAAAGGCATGCCTATTGGACAGCTTATTTATTTTCCAGTTGAGGGGGAAATTGAGGTAAAGTATAATCAAAAAAAGAATGCTAAATACAGCGGACAACCCAATAAGCCAGTGGAAAGTATGATGTGGAAAAATGCTTTTTAATGATAGGTACACAAGATTATCGATCACAAAAAAAGTAGAAACCAACCTTTTTACTACATCAAATCTTTATTACTGACGTATTCAATATCCTACCATCCCCTTTTTACTGGGACAACCACATGCCTTACGACTAGAGGTACAACTAGCAGCTACAACAAAAAGTATAACCACCATCAAAATTATTTGAACAGGCTTTTTGAGCATTTGTCTAAATTAGCTTCTTTTTAGTACATATGCATCTACAAATTCAAAAAATTGCTCAGTCTGCCAAACGAGTTTTAATTGCTCCATTGGATTGGGGTTTAGGCCATGCTACACGGTGCATACCCATTATACAAAAATTATTGAGTTATAATATAGAAATTTTTATTGCAGCATCAGGAAAAATTGAAGATCTTTTAAAGATGGAGTTCCCACAAGCCCGCTTTCTATCTTTACAAGAATATAATGTTAGATACAGTAAAAAAGGGTTACATTTCACATGGGCTATTTTAAAACAGGTTCCACATATACTAAAAACAATTCGGCATGAACATAAGTGGCTACAAAAAACAATTGATGAATACCAAATTGATTGGGTTATATCTGACAATAGATTTGGTTTACACTCTCATAAAGTTCCATGCATATTCATTACCCATCAACTTTATGTAAAAACAAGTGTTGGTAAAATAGCAGAGAAAATTTTACAACGCTTTAATTATAAGCACATCAATCAATTTACAGAATGTTGGGTTCCTGATACAGCTGATTTTCCTGGATTAAGTGGGGTGCTAGGACATCCAAAACGAATGCCTAATATACCCACCTATTATATTGGACCTTTATCCAGATTCCATATTATAAATCCACCTCCTCCCATTATTTATAAAGCACTGATACTCCTTTCCGGGCCAGAACCACACAGAACCATATTTGAAACATTAATACAACAACAAGCCCATACAATAGAAGGTCAATTTATTTTAGTAAGAGCCTTGCCAGGGGAAACTACTTTATTAAATATGCCATCGAACTGGACAGTATTTAATCATTTGCCTGGTAAAGAATTAAACATTTTAATACAACAAGCTGAATATGTTATTAGTAGAACAGGCTATACCACTATAATGGATATTACCGTGTTAAAAAAGAAATCCATTTTAATTCCAACGCCAGGACAATCAGAACAGTTATATTTAGGAAAATCTTCTTTTTTAGGCAAAAACACCATTATTGTCGATCAAAATCATTTTATTTTTAACAAATATTTTTAATTATAAATAATTGATTATCAACATATTATTATATTCTTTTTAACATAATGTTTGAAAAATGTTTGAAAAATGTTTGAAAAAATTAGTTTCATATTAAAATATGTATATATTTGTGTTAACAAACGCATATAGCCGTTGATATCCTATGAAAAATGTGGCTCTTTCGCCACCAAGGTAGCAAAATAAGTTTTGCTACCTTTTTTATTTCAATCTTCAGATTAGTAGAAATTTACAATAAAACACATATCTTGCTCAGGCTCGCCTACGAATTAAATGTCCTATAGCGTTCTCAGAAATTTTTTAAAATTAACCTAAGCTATATTCATAAAATATAACAACTAGTTAACGTGATAAAAGACATTAGAATACGAGCCTTTCGAGCAACAGACGATCCTGAGACTTGTGATGAATTTGTTAAAGGACACAAAAAAATTTTGGAAGATTATGGTATCACCCAATTATCAAGTAGTAGCGATAATTGGGTTAATACCAATTCAACATTTGTAATAGCAGTAAAAGCCTTGAATGGTAAACTACTCGGTGGAGCTCGAATTCAGGCAGCTAACGGAATAATACCTTTACCTATTGAAATGGCAACAGGAAGCATGGATGCTCGTATCTTTGGTAAGGTTAAAGAAAAAGCCATCAATGGTACCGGGGAGCTTTGTGGTGTGTGGAACTCAAAAGAAGCTTCAGGCTTAGGGATTGGATCTTATTTTTCGATACAGGCCGCTATGGCTATATGTCATCAAATAGGTTTAGAGAGCTTGTTTATACTTTGTGCTCCACACACCCTAAAAATGTTTCAACAATATGGAGGTTCCGTTATTACAGATATAGGTAACAAGGGTACATTTTACTATCCAAAAATTGACCTCTTAACAACAGCTATGTTTTATCATGATCTTAAAACATTTAATGATGGGCAAGTGGATAAGAAAGAAAAACTAAAATCTCTCATTCACAATCCTATTCAAGATAAAGTGGAAATATCGCCTAAAAATGGCGTTGGAATTAATGCTATGTATAATCTTTTACTAAAAGAAGTTTTTCGAAAAGAGTTTAAGAAAAAATATGATACAGATTTTTCAGCATTAGTAACACAAACAAAAATAAAAACATATTATCCTATATAAATTATTTTTAACCGTCCATTAATATAAATCTATAATTTACAGTCTGTTTAAGTACCTCTTTAGTGAATTTTTACATTCTCAATCAATATCTTACACTACTATGAACAAAAAAATACTAAGTACCCTTATTATTGTAAGCACATTTACAGTTATCCCAGTTTTGGCAAAACCTAATTTAATGATTCAGATTGAATGGATAATAGCGACTGTAAGCCTACTTGTTTTGTTTTTAACACAACCAGCTCTAAATTTTAATGAGGTAAAAAAGAAAAAATCGGCGGATAAATATTCAATATTGCTTATACTACTAATGTGTGGGATAAGTACAATAGTGCCAATAATTGAGTGGGCTTATAACAAAAATGGAGAGCATGTAGATTTTTTTTATTTAATAACAGGTAGTACTTTAATAATTGTAGGGCTTGTTATTAGAATAAGTGCAATAAACGTATTGGGGAATCACTTTACAGCAACTGTACAAATTACCAAAAAACATCAATTAATAACTAAGAGCATTTACAAATATATAAGGCATCCAAGTTATTTGGGGGCATTTATATATTTTGTTGGAATTTCATTGCTTCTAGAGAGTTGGTTGGGGCTAATAATCACCATCATAAGTATGATGATAGCATATTATGTCCGAATTAGTATAGAAGAGGCTACTCTGTTAGACCATTTTGGGGATGAGTACAAAGAATATCAAAGAAAAACAAAAAAAATGTTTCCTTACATTTGGTAACTATTACCTTTCATTAGACGGTTGTGTTACAAAATGTATGATGAATAAAAAGCAGTAGGGCATTAACTTTGAGATATGATAATAGAAAAACAAGTTAGCTGCCCTTACTGCCGAAGCATAAAAGTAGTAAAGAAT